>Ga0207986_1001047_pt1 | contig 12210 bp, 9 predicted proteins | sample ETNtaG_26_FD_185764 | JGI IMG/M metagenome (GOLD analysis project Ga0207986, IMG submission 185764) | Marine microbial and viral communities from oxygen minimum zone, Eastern Pacific Ocean - ETNP201302SV89 (SPAdes) (version 2) | ecosystem: Environmental > Aquatic > Marine > Oceanic ... | reverse complement strand
CGACGCTTATCCCTACACCGCCGGTTCTACCGTACTTTCGGCTCACCGGAATTTGCAGTCAGAGAGGGTGTTGATAACATGGTCTGAACCGTTCCCTGAAGCTGCAGGCAGGGAACTCTCTGAAATTGCGGAGGAACTTGCGATGAGTGAACAGGAAGCTGTAGAAGCCCTCAGTCCCGGAGGTGGAATCTTTTTCATGATGGACGAAGCCGATGTGTGCCGTATCCTGGCCTTTCCAAAGACCATGATCGGTTCGGACGGACTGCCTTCAGACGCTCATCCACATCCGCGGCTTTGGGGAACTTTCCCACGGGTTTTGGGGCACTATGTCCGGGATGTCAAACTGTTCAGTCTGGAAGAGGCTGTTCGGAAAATGACCTCTCTTCCGGCTGCCTGTTTTGGTCTCAAGGATCGTGGAATACTTAAGGCCGGGAACTATGCAGATTTGGTGATTTTTGATCCGGACACCATTACAGACAGTGCAACTTTTGATGATCCCATTCGTCCAGCACAGGGCATTGAACAAGTCATGGTCAACGGTCGAATAGTCTGGAAAGACGGTGAACACACTGGCGATCGTCCGGGACGTGCACTGCGTTTACAAGAACTGGCACCATTCCGTTTTTAAGCAGTCTTGAATCAGCAATGCTTAAAGCTGGTAAAAAACTTATCAAATGTTATAGTGCCCCCTACTCTAACCCTGAATAAATTTCATGCCTGAGCAAGACGATCTCAACTATCCAGTTTTTCTAAAGCCTCCGGACATTTCCGTCTATCTTGACGGCAATATCGGAGTGGATTACGTACATCAATTTGATTCCGGAAAACCGGGGCCGCACGTGATGCTCAGCGCGGTGGTTCACGGTAATGAACTATGCGGCGCCATCGCTCTCGATGATCTGCTGAAAAACAAGGTGCGCCCTCTTCAGGGTAAGCTGACTTTAGTCTTCATGAACGTTGCCGCTTTCCTGAGTTTTGATCCGAAAAATCCGACCTTTTCCCGTTTTATCGATGAAGATTTTAACCGGCTCTGGACTAAAGATGTGTTGGAAGGAAACAGAGACAGCGTCGAATTGAGACGTGCGCGGGAAGTGTATCCAATTGTGGACACAGTGGATTTTTTGCTGGACATTCATTCAATGCAGACCACCACTTTGCCCTTGATAGTGGCCGGTCCACTAGCAAAAGGTAGGGAGTTTGCCAGGCAGTTTGGAATTACGGAAATGGTGGTAAGTGATTCCGGGCACAAAGCAGGGCGGCGGATGCGTGATTATGAAGGCTTTGCAAATCCGCAAAGTCAGAAAAATGCTTTGCTGATTGAGTGTGGCCAACATTGGGAAGTTAGCAGCTCTGAGTTGGCGATCACCGCAGCATGGCGTTTTCTAATTCTGCTGGAAGTGATTTCGGAAGAAACCGCAGCACCGCATTTGCATGTAAAGTCGGCAGTTAAGCAAAAGTTTGTTGAGGTTTCGGATCCTTACACTATCAAAACTGATTCTTTTCATTTCGTTGAGAAATACGTCGGTTTAGAAGTTATCCCCTCTTCCGGAAGTATTATCGGCTACGACGGAGACATTCCGGTGAAGACTCCCTATGATAACTGTGTCCTCATAATGCCTTCCCGCCGCCAATTTCCCGGCGACACGGCTGTACGTTTTGGAAAGTTTTTAGCTAAATCCGGAAAATGAATATTCCATTCTTTTCACTGACACACACAATATACGTATATTTGCTTATTGTTGCGGACTCTTAATTCTTTAGAATTTTGAAAATGGAATTTTACATTGTTGGGCATTTTCTTCACAATATCAAAATAGTTATGGGATGGCCGAACTGAATCAAGCCGCCGGGCAAAAGCGTACGGACGTGGAAATTGAAAAAACAATCGATACACTTGTTGTTGGTGCAGGCCAAGCTGGAGTGGCGATGAGTGAACATCTGAGCAAGCACGGGGTTCCGCACCTTGTTCTGGAACGCAAAAGGATCGCCGAAGCCTGGCGCACAGGTCGTTGGGATTCTCTGGTTGCCAACGGTCCGGCTTGGCATGACCGCTTTCCTGGTCTAGAATTTGATCTCGATCCCGAAGCCTTTGTCACAAAAGAGCAGGTGGTGGCTTATTTTGAAGCCTATGCTGGGAAGATCAACGCCCCTATCCGTACCGGTGTTGAAGTGAAGAAGGTAGTGCGTAATACTGACACGTCGGGGTTCACGGTTGAAACATCTGCAGGTGTGATTCAGGCAGAGCGCGTGGTTGTCGCAACCGGACCTTTTCAGCGGCCTGTCGTTCCATCGATTGCTCCTCAAGAAGAGAAACTGATTCAGATTCACTCTGCCGAGTACCGCAATCCGGAGCAACTGCCCGAAGGTACTGTCCTGGTGGTGGGAGCTGGGTCGTCGGGAGTACAAATCGCAGATGAATTGGAGCGTGCGGGCAAGAAGGTCTACCTCTCGGTTGGGCCGCATGATCGTCCCCCACGCACCTATCGCAACCGTGACTATTGCTGGTGGCTCGGTGTTTTCGGGGAATGGGATGCAGAAGCCCCAAAGGCAGGTAAAGAACATGTGACCATCTCCGTGAGTGGGACCCGGGGGGGGCATACTGTCGATTTCAGGAACCTTGCCCATCAGGGGATCACACTTGTCGGGATGACGAAAAGATTCAATGAAGGCGTGGCGATTTTTCAGCCAGACCTTGCAGACAACGTGGCACGCGGTGATGAGAACTACCTGTCGCTGCTCGATGCCGCAGATTCCTATGTTACCAGAAACGGTCTCGATCTGCCGGAAGAGCCTGAAGCCCGTAAATTTCTCCCGGATCCGAAATGCTTGACCCATCCCCTGCTTGAACTCGATTTGGCTGAAGCCGGTGTCACCGCGATTATCTGGGCCACCGGATATAGCGTCGATTTCAGCTGGCTGAAAGTGGATACCTTTGACGAAAACGGCAAACCGAAGCACCAGCGTGGAGTTTCGAGTGAATCAGGCATCTACTTTCTCGGTCTGCCGTGGTTGTCACGACGCGGATCTTCTTTCATCTGGGGTGTCTGGCACGATGCAAAGCATATTGCCGACCAAATTGGTATCCAGTCCAAATACCTCGCCTACCGTGATCCCTCGCAACTCAAGACAGAGACCGAAAGAGAGAAAAACTACGGGGACGCATTTCCTGATTCGGAAGTGTGGAAAACCGGCAAGCCAGGAGAAACAACATGACTGTTCATACCCGCATCCGAAAATTTAATACTAAAGATACTTATCCGGATCAGGATTTGGATAATGATTTGTGTCAAATTGTGAAGGCCGGGAATATGCTTTTTCTACGCGGACAAGTCGGAACTGATTTTGACGGCAAACTCATCGGACCCGGAAATCCGGAAGCCCAAACCGAACAGGCGATGAAAAATGTTAAACAGCTTTTGGAAGAAGCCGGAAGTTGTCTTGAGCATATCTGTAAAATCACAATTTACCTCACCGACAGTGCCATCAGAGAAACGGTTTACCGTACAATCGGAAAGTGGCTCAAAGGCGTTTTTCCTGTTTCTACCGGAGTGGTTGTGGCTGGACTGGCCAAGCCGGAATGGCTGCTGGAAGTGGACGTGATCGCCGTGATTCCGGAACCGGATAATACTTTGTGGGAGGACAAATGACACTTTCCATCCTTGGGCGTTGTCCTGAAACAGGAATGCTGGGCGGTGCTGTTACTTCATCCAGCATTTGCGTTGCCAGCCGCTGTCTGTTCACCCGCTACGGAGTCGGCGCCACGCTTACGCAAAACATCACAGATCCGGAATTAGGCCAGTGGATGCTCGACCTTTTGGAAAAAGGATCAAACTCAACCGGAACGTTCGGTGCGAACGACGCTGTTGCTCAAGTCGTCGCTGAGGCCGAACATATTGCATGGCGGCAGCTCGTGCTTTTGGATTCCGCTGGTAAATCGGCAGTCCATACCGGAGCAAAATGTTTGGGAATACACGCCTCCGCACAGGGAATACAGTGTGCCGCCGCTGCTAACCTTTTGGCCAATGAAAATGTTCCGCAAGCGATGGTCACAGCTTTTGAGAAAAGTTCCGGGCATCTCGCGCAACGTTTAATATCGGCTCTCGAAGCCGGAATTGTCGCGGGTGGAGAAGAAGGACCTGTGCGTTCTGCTGGAGTTCAGGTTGTACACGAAGTTTCATGGCCGATTGTAGATCTCCGAGTAGACTGGGACAATGATCCGATTTCCAAACTGCGTACCATTTGGAACGAATACGAGCCGCAAATGTCTGACTATATAACCCGCGCCATCAATCCGGAAGCCGCACCGTCTTATGGAGTGCCTGGGGATTTGTAATTGATGACGTCGTAATAATTCTTAGGCCCAAAATTTATCATTTCGACCGTAGAAAAAAATATTAATATGATTAGCATGCTAACATAAACTAGAATTCTTGCTTTGTAAGCAATGACACGACTATGGGGCTTTTTACTAATTCAGTAAAAAGTTTATCCATATAAAACAATCATAAATTCAATTATTTGATTCTCAACATGGAAGTTGACGAACGTTACAAGATTCTCTTTGAGCCTCTAAAAATCGGTCCGGTTGTCGCACCTAACCGTTTTTATCAGGTGCCGCACTGCAACGGCATGGGTTACCGTGACGTCACGTCCATGGCGGCGCTCCGGGCGATCAAGGCTGAAGGTGGCTGGGGAGTTGTCTGTACAGAGCAGGTGGAAATCCACCACACTTCTGAAATCACACCTTACATCGAACTCAGAATTTGGGATGACAAAGACCTGCCGGTACTTTCGAGAATCACCAACGCAGTCCACACACACGGCGCGCTTGCCGGTATTGAACTGGCTTACAACGGAATGAACGGGCCGAATTTGTATTCCCGTGAAGTACCGCTCGGACCAAGTGACCTGCCGACCTACACTTTTAGCAACGAACCTGTGCAGGCACGTGCGATGACAAAGCGTGATATTACAAACTTAAGGCGCTGGCACCGTAACGCAGCCCTGCGTTCCAAAGCGGCCGGTTTTGATATAGTCTATGTTTATGGAGCACACGGACTGGGAGCTCCGCAGCATTTTCTATCCAGACGCTACAACCAGCGCACAGACGAATACGGAGGCAGCCTGAAAAATCGGGCGCGTCTGTTAGTTGAACTTATTGAGGATACCAAAGACGCAATCGGCAATACTTGCGCGGTGGCCTGCAGAATCGGTGTAGACGAGCTGATCGGCGAAGAAGGAATTCATCGTGAAGAAATGTTGGAACTTTTCAGCGAAATTAGCGAACTTCCGGATTTGTGGGATTTGACACTTTGCAGTTGGGACATTGATTCGCGCACCTCGCGTTTTGGTGAAGAAGGTCATCAGGAACCGCTTGTCACAGGATTCAAGCAACTGACTTCCAAACCGGTTGTCGGTGTGGGACGTTTCACTTCTCCGGACGCGATGGTTTCGCAAATTCGCCGAGGTGTACTTGACTTGATCGGCGCAGCGCGGCCTTCGATTGCGGATCCTTTTTTACCGAAAAAAATTGCGGAAGGCCGTTTGGAAGATATCCGTGAGTGCATCGGCTGTAACATCTGTGTTTCCGGAGACATGACCATGTCTCCGGTCCGCTGTACACAAAATCCGACGATGGGTGAGGAATGGCGTAAGCGATGGCATCCGGAAAAAATTCACACCAAAGGAAAAAGCCAAAGTGTGCTGATTGTCGGTGGCGGTCCATCAGGACTCGAATGCGTCCGTGCTTTGGGACGCAGAGGTTATCAGGTTACTCTGGCAGAAAAAAATAAGGAACTTGGCGGCAGGGTTACGCAGGAATCTCGCTTGCCGGGATTGGCAGCCTGGAGTCGGGTACTGGATTATAGACTCGGACAAATCCGCCAAATGGATAATGTTGAAACTTATCTGGGCAGTGATGTGACTGTGGAGGATATTTTGGAATTCGGCAGCGAACACATCGTGCTGGCGACAGGCTCAAGCTGGCGCAATGACGGAGTCGGTCGTCACCATCTTATCCCTCAAAAATTTCCGGAGGACAAAACATACACTCCTGATGACATTTTTGCAGGACGGCTTCCGAATGGGAAAGTGCTTGTCTACGATGATGACCACTATTATCTCGGCGGCGTGATTGCTGAACTTTGCCGGAAAAACGGTTGCGAGGTCACACTGGTAACTCCTGCTGCAGTCGTCTCATCATGGACCGTTCACACACTGGAACAGGAAATGATACAGTCCGGATTGCTCAAAAAAGGAGTCAAAATATTCCCTCATAATGTGGTTCATCCTGGGGCTAACTCAACTCCGGAAAGCGAGCTTTACAGCGTTCACATTTACACAAAAGAGGTGAGTATTTTGGACTGTGATGCTTTAGTGCTGGTTACAGCAAGGCGGCCTAATTCCGAGCTGGAAACCGGCATGGAAAAAGCCCGAATTTCGTGGACGGACTCAGGAGTGAAAAGTGTAACCCGTATTGGAGATGCTTTGGCTCCGGCTACCATCGCCGCCGCCGTTTATTCCGGACACCGTTACGCCCGTGAGTTGGATGAAGAAATTGATCCGGATGTAGTACCCTTCGAAAGGGAATTGACAGAAATTGCTACGGAGCCAAACTGGAAAACTTTTTGGCAGGAATAATTTCAAAAACATCGCTTCTTGAAGAGTTAAAATGATCACTATTTATTCAGAAAAACATCGACTTCGCAACGCAAAAACTGAACTTTTTGGCGGTCTGCTTGTTCCGCCTTATGAAAATCCTTCCCGTGCAGACATCGTTTTGGAAAGGGTCAACAGCGAAAAACTTGGTGAAGTGATTGCTCCCAGGGAATTTGGAATGGAGCCGGTGTTGGCTTTGCATGACGCGGAATTTGTAGAATTTCTCCAAGTGGCCTGGGAGGAGTGGTCTCAGACAGAATACGAAGGTGAGGCTATTCCCACCTGTTGGCCGGCCCGCCGTATGTCCCAGCGAAGACCGGACTATATTGACGGCAAGGTTGGCTACTATGGCTTTTCCTCTGAAACCTCAATCAGCGAAGGCACATGGGAAGCAGCCTTGGCCAGCAAGGATGTCGCTTTGACAGGTGCGGAATTGTTGTTGAAAGCAAACGAAACCGGAATGTCCATTTCGACTCCGCTCAATGCGAACAGTACGCAAGGTGTTTTTTCGCTTTGCCGTCCCCCCGGACACCATGCTGCTTTTGATATGTTCGGCGGATATTGTTTTTTGAACAATGCCGCAATTGCCGCCCAGTGGCTCCGAGACAACGGGATTGAGCGTGTCGCTATTCTCGACGTTGACTTTCACCACGGTAACGGCACACAAGACATTTTCTATGATAGGCAAGATGTGCTTTACCTTTCTCTACACGGTGACCCTCGTGATGCCTTTCCGCATTTTTCCGGTTATTCAGACGAAACCGGACAAGATGCGGGCGTCGGCGCCACCTTCAATTGCCCACTGCCTCCAGGAACACAATTCAAAACGTGGTGCGACAAACTCAAAGAATGTATGGCGAAAATTGATCAATTTGAGACAGAAGTGCTGGTAGTGTCTTTAGGTGTGGATACTTTTGAGAAAGACCCCATCAGCTTTTTCAAACTGAAATCAGACGATTTTCTGAGCATCGGCAAGTTGATTGCTGATTTAAAACGTCCTACGCTTTTTGTTATGGAAGGTGGATACGACATCAAAGAATTGGGCATTAATGTTGTCAATGTCCTGCAAGGATTTGAAGATTAGGTTCACCGAATTAGGAAGGCTTTCTAACTCAAATTAGATTGTTTCACTTTTTAGTAAATTAAGCTGTAGTAAATGTTATCGTGTCACCCCGGACATATGATAGGCATTTTATAAAAAATACGAGCAGTTTGGATTCATTCCAATGCCGGATAATAAGCTACAGCTTTTCTTAGCCTTGAGCAGGTTACAATAGGCGTATCAGACAATTTCTTAAGCGGCGATTTGCACCCCAAATTGATTGATGATGTACAAACCAGAACTTGAATTATTCTGGGTATTATTTTATCCTGCGCATTACAAAGTATTTGCATAAAATTTAAAATTTGCTTGTCAATCACAATATGAAACAGCCCACTAAGTTCACTGACTCAGCATCCAGCAAAGATCCATGCTTACAGAAACTACAAACATTACTGAGCGAGCGCCTTTCGTTGTCGGAAGCGGTGCGTGAACAGCATGGCCGTGACGAATCATTTCATGCCTCGGCTCCTCCGGAAGCAGTCGCCTTTGCAGAAAGTAATGAAGAAGTCGCAGAGACAGTTCGTATCTGTGTTGAGCACAATAAACCAATCATTCCGTTCGGCACTGGAACTTCGCTCGAAGGTCATGTTGCCGCATTGCATGGCGGAATCTGCCTCGATGTTTCCGGAATGAACAAGGTACTGGAAGTAAACGAAAATGACCTGGATTGCAGGGTTCAGGCTGGAGTAACCAGGAAACAACTCAATCAACATTTGCGGAATTCCGGACTCTTTTTTCCAATTGATCCCGGAGCGGACGCTTCTCTGGGAGGAATGACGGCAACCCGCGCTTCCGGAACCAACGCAGTGCGTTACGGAACCATGCGGGAAAATGTAATGGGCTTAACTGTGGTAACTGCTGACGGACGCATCATCCGTACTGGAACCCGCGCCCGTAAATCCTCCGCGGGTTATGATTTGACACGCCTTTTTGTAGGCTCGGAAGGAACGCTGGGAGTTATTACGGAAATTCAACTTCGACTTTACGGAGTTCCGGAATCAATTTCTGCAGCCGTCTGTGCCTTTGAAACTCTGGAAGGTGCAGTGAACACTACCATTTCTACAATCCAGATGGGAATTCCGGTGGCACGGATTGAGTTGCTGGATGAGGTTCAAGTTGATGCAATCAATCGTTATGCAGATTTTGATTATGAACTCAAGCCTACTTTGTTTTTTGAATTTCACGGAACAGAGGCCTGGGTGAAGGAACAAGCGGAAATGGTCAAAGAAATTTCCAGTGATGAAGGCGGAAGTGATTTTCAATGGGAGACTCGTGAACAGGAACGGCAAAAACTTTGGGAAGCACGCCACAATGCTTATTACGCTTCATTAGCTTTACGGCCGGGATCAAAAGGCTGGCCGACTGACGTTTGTGTGCCAATCTCACGTCTAGCGGAATGTATTCTTGAAACACGTCAGGATATTGATGAGTGCGGATTTTATGTGCCTTTGGTAGGACATGTAGGTGACGGGAATTTTCACCTTCTTTTTTTGATCGACCCGGAAAACGAAGAGGAGGAACTAAAGCGCTATCAACCTTTGAACGATCGCTTAGTGGAGCGTGCTTTGCGCATGGGAGGAACCTGCACCGGCGAACACGGAATCGGTTCAGGAAAATTAAAATATATGAAAGGCGAACACGGTGATTCCCTGGATCTGATGAGCCAGATTAAAAAGGCTTTTGATCCGCATAATCTGATGAATCCCGGAAAACTGATTCCAGTATGACAAAGATTATTTCGCCTGTTTTTTTAAAGGTACGGGATTTATTCCTAGAATCAGTAAGTGTTGCGTTGCCGCTTTTTCGGATCATGATTCCAATGATTATTGTGGTCAAGATTCTCAAAGAAATGGGTGCCATCGATATCCTCGGCCAGTGGCTGGCTCCCGTAATGGGGATCGTCGGACTTCCGGGTAGTATGGGATTGGTCTGGGCAGCGACTATGGTGGCTGGATTTTTTCCGGGGATGATTATTTTTGCGGATCTTGCCGCGAACGAAATGCTGACAGTCGGTCAGGTTACTGTGCTGACTTCAATGATGCTGATCGCTCACTCACTTCCTGTTGAACTGCAGATTGTCGACAAAGCAGGGCCGCGATGGTTAAGCATGGGAGTGTTTCGGGTCGGCGGTGCTTTACTTTACGGATTGATCCTGAATCAGATTTTGCTATGGGGAAATTGGCTTGCGGAAAGCAGTATTCTACTGTGGTATCCGGAAAGCGGCCCGGTTGATCTGCAAACCTGGGCCTGGGATCAAGTTGTGGGTTTGATGTTGATGTTTGTGATATTGCTGGGAATAATGTTGTTGATGAAATTACTCGATCAGTTTGGCCTCAGCAAATTTTTACAGAGCATTTTTAAACCTTTGCTCAGAAAACTTGGAATTGGCAAAGAAGCAACGAACATAACGGTGATCGGTATCACTCTCGGAATTTCCTACGGCGGAGGTTTGATAATCAAAGAATCCCGCGCCGGAACGATTCCGCCGAGAGATATTTTTTTCGCGCTGGTGCTGATGGGACTCTTCCACAGTTTCGTCGAAGACACTTTACTGATGCTGCTGCTCGGTGGAAGTTTGTGGGGTTTTTTAGTTGGCCGCTTAATTTTTGCGTTGCTGGCGGTCTGGTTACTTGTACGGCTGCTTTCGCTAATTTCGGATCAACGATTTCAACGATATTTTTTTAAGCCCAAAGCAGTCTATCAAGTTGCTTCGCCTGCCGATGAGTCAGTCTAAGAACTTAAGCTAATTGCCGTGAAAAGTACTGTGTACGATATTCCGTTGATTGACCTTCAGCCTCAATTTGACAATCCTGTTGCAGAAGCTGAGATAGTAAAGCAGATAGCAGACGCTTGTGCAAGTAGCGGATTTTTTGCGGTTCGTGGACACGGTATTCCAGAAAAAATTATCGAACATTGCTGGCAGGTCAGTCATGATTTTTTTTCACTTGCTGAAGCAGAAAAGCTGAAGGTTCAGATGCCCTTTGCCGGATATCCATACGGTTTTGCGGCAATGGAAGCAGAAACTCTTTCACTTTCTCGTGGGGAACAGGCACCTCCGGATTTAAAGGAAAATTTTTCAGCAGGTCCAAATGCTACTCCTCCAGCAGGGATTTCCGCTGATGAAGCGCTTTTTGTATTTTCTGAGAATCAGTGGCCGCAAGAACCGGCGAATTTTAAACAGGCGTGGGAAACATGTTATGAAGCGATGTCTTTGCTTTCAATGCGTTTAATGAGATTATTTGCACTCGCACTGAATTTGCCTCAAAACTATTTTGATGAATTTCTGCGGCAGCCAATCAGCGCTTTTCGTGCTAATCACTATCCTGCACTGAACAAGGCTGCGCTACCAGGCCAACTGCGTGCAGGAGCGCATAGTGATTACGGCAGTCTCACATTGCTCTTACAGGAGGAGGGCTTGTCTGGGCTTGAAATTCTAAACCGCCAAAAAAAGTGGATTCCGGTCACTCCCAGCATGCCGGAGGTAATTGTCAATCTGGGTGATTTGATGGAACGCTGGACAAACGGACGTTGGCTTTCTACACTGCATCGAGTAAATATACCAGAATCTGAAACAGCTCAAAATCAATCCAGAATGTCACTGGCGTTTTTTCAGCAACCGGACTGGGATGCCAGAATCGAGTGTCTGCCCACTTGCCTCGACCCTGATGGAACAGCAAAATACCCGGTGCTAACTTCCGGAAGGCACTTGATGGAGCGTTTTCACAGCACGGTACTGAATGAAACTTAATCCATTATTAAAAGAGAAAAAAGGATAACATAATAAAATAAGAGAAAAAAAATGGACTTAATCATTAGAAACGCAAATCTTCCGGACGGAAGAAGTGGCATCGATATTGGCATCAAAAACGGAAAAATAGTGGTGCTCGAATCCTCTTTGTCAGCAAAAGCCACGGAAGAAATCGATGCATCAGGAAAACTGGTCAGCCCTCCGTTTGTTGATGCGCATTTTCACATGGATGCAACACTCAGTTTGGGGCTGCCCCGTTTAAATCAGTCCGGGACTTTGCTGGAAGGCATAGCATTGTGGGGCGAATTAAAACCGCACTTAACGGTTGAAGCAATCAAGGAGCGAGCCCTCAGATATTGTGATTTAGCGGTAGCACGAGGGTTACTGGCCATCCGGAGTCATGTGGATATTTGTGACCCACGTTTATTGGCAGTGGACGCCCTCCTGGAAGTCAGGAAGGAAGTTGCCCCATATCTTGATTTACAACTGGTAGCTTTTCCACAAGATGGTTTTTTTCGTACACCAATGGCATCTGAACTTCTTGAAACCGCTCTTGATCGCGGAGTGGATGTGGTTGGCGGGATTCCACATTTTGAACGGACGATGGATGAAGGGAAAAAATCAGTTGAGGTCTTGTGCCGCATTGCAGCCGAGCGCGGTTTGCGGGTTGATATGCATTGCGACGAAAGCGATGACCCGC
>Ga0207986_1001028_pt1 | contig 12301 bp, 9 predicted proteins | sample ETNtaG_26_FD_185764 | JGI IMG/M metagenome (GOLD analysis project Ga0207986, IMG submission 185764) | Marine microbial and viral communities from oxygen minimum zone, Eastern Pacific Ocean - ETNP201302SV89 (SPAdes) (version 2) | ecosystem: Environmental > Aquatic > Marine > Oceanic ... | reverse complement strand
GAATAACTATCAAAAGTCACCCCATTCGCATGGAATATGAACACCATAATGGTGTCACTTATGTGTTGAATTTAATTGATACACCGGGACACGTGGATTTTTCCTATGAAGTATCCCGTTCATTGGCTGCTTGTGAAGGTGCTTTGTTGCTTGTTGATGCAGCGCAAGGCGTAGAGGCACAAACCGTATCCAATACCTATCTCGCAATCGAAAATAATCTCACGTTGATCCCAATTATTAATAAGGTCGACCTCCAATCTGCAATGGTAGATGATGTAAAAATGCAGATGGTGGAATTAATCGGTTGTGACGAGAATGATATCATCGAAGCCAGTTCAAAAAGTGGGATTGGTATCCAGGATATTTTCAATGCTATTATTAATCGAATCGATCCCCCAAGAGATAATTCAGAGCAAAAATCCCGTGCGCTGATCTTTGATTCCATGTATGATAATTACAAAGGTGCCATTCCCTATGTCCGTATATTTGATGGCGTATTAAAAAAAGGAATGACAGCTCAATTCTTTGCGCATGATCGCGAATATGAGATCATAGAAACTGGTCATTTTGTTTTAGAAAAAGTAAAAACAAAAGAACTGCGAGCCGGTGATGTAGGCTATGTTGTAGCCAGTATTCGAGATATGGGACACATTGAGCCAGGGGATACCATCACGGTAAAGGAAAATAAAGCAGAAGAACAATTACCCGGATATAAAAAAATTAAGCCCATGGTTTTTTCAGGACTTTACCCAGCCGAAGCAGATGATTACGACCAATTGAGACAGGCACTAGAGAAACTCCAACTCAACGATGCATCACTCGAATTTACACCTGAAACCAGTCAGGCATTGGGATTTGGATTCCGCTGCGGATTTTTGGGATTACTTCATTTGGAGATCATTCAGGAACGTTTGGAGCGAGAATTTAATTTGGATCTTGTCACCACCACACCGAATGTAGTCTATCAAGTATTATTACGAAGTGGAGAAAAAGTGCAAGTAGATACACCAGCAAAAATGCCGCCAATTGGAGATATAGAGGCAATCCTTGAACCCATAGTTTCTGCTGAAATCTTGACTCCAAAAAAATACATTGGCAGTATTATGACCTTGTGTCAGAAAAAACGAGGTATCTATAAGAATACGCAGTATCTATCACCAGAAAAAGCCCAATTACATTATGATCTGCCTCTTGCTGAGATCATTTTTGATTATTATGATAAACTGAAATCCATTTCCAGTGGGTATGCATCTTTTGATTATGAATTCAAGGAATTCGAAAAAGCTCAACTACAAAAATTGGATATCCTTATACACAGTGAGCCAGTGGATGCATTGTCCACCATTTGCCATGCAGATGATGCATATCATCGTGGCGTGGCTTTATGCAGTAAATTGAAAGAATTAATTCCAAGACAAATGTTCGAAGTAGCGATTCAGGCAGCGTTGAATAATCGCATCATTGCACGAACAACTGTAAAAGCACTGAAGAAAAATGTTACCGCCAAATGTTATGGCGGTGACATCACGCGGAAACGTAAACTCTGGGAAAAGCAAAAGAAGGGTAAAAAGCGCATGAAAATGATCGGTAAGGTTGAGATACCCCAGGAAGCGCTTTTGGCTGTTTTACAGGTAGATAACGACTAACTGAATGAATTCTTACTGGCGATCCACACGTTCTCCGCTTTATAGCTTTCTTTTTACAATCCCGTTATTCCTTATTTACGAGATTGGGATTTTTCTTACATCATCTGATGATATGTTTGTTCTGCGTAATGGTGCCGATGCATTGATGCGTCAGATCTTGGCAACATTTGGGATTGCGGGATTGTATTGGGTAGGAGCAATATTTTTCATTGGATTTATCATTACATTTATTCTTCAGCGTAAGTACTGGGAAGAAACACAGATTCATAGTGATTATTTTTTACTGATGATGATGGAAAGTGTTGCATGGTCGGTGCTGATCTATTTTTTAATGAGCAATGTTTATTTACTATTAATGAATCCAACTGGCTCTATGTTAGTCCAACAAGTGACTCTTGCAGTTGGAGCTGGAATCTACGAAGAGTTTTTATTTCGTGTTCTGTTGATAGCCGGCATATCGGTCATTTTGGGTTTTATATTCCAATGGTCAGATAAATCAAGAAATTGGGCTGCCATGGTTATTGCTGCAGGTATTTTTTCATCATTTCATTTTATTGGTGAATATGGTGATTTTTTTTCTTTTAATATTTTCATGATTCGGTTTTTAGCAGGAATAGCACTGGGAACGCTATATTTTTTGCGTGGGTTTGGAATCACAGCATGGTCCCATGCAGTCTATGATCTCATTGTGCTTACAAGAATGACAACACAATAAGAAAACTCTCTTTAAATTTTAATATGAGATTTTCTACATTTATTATTTTTATACTTGGGGTCGTCAACTTAAAGGGAGATTTGAGCCATGGCCGTATGTCCATAATCCCAGAATATGACCAAAATAATGTCACTATTTTATTTAGCGGACATCGAGCAGAAAACACACAAAAAACGGCATTTCTTTTTACCGTACCATTAGATGTGGACTCTGTTTCTCTGATTAAGAGTAATGCTAACGGTGAATTGGATTTTGTTCTAATCCCAGCACGATTAATAAAAGATCTCAAATGGGTGGAAGTTGCACCCGATTTGAATGAGTTTGCTTTTATGATCAATTCAACAAATTTTCCAAAACCGGGAAATCGTCACTTCGAATATTATCTTTCATTTTCAGAAATGATTGGTGAATTTAATTTTGAAATTCAAGAACCACTTCCTGCGGAAAATTTTAAGTATTCCGGTTTCCAGGGCGAAAAAACACAAGATGCGCACGGTCAAACAAACCATTCAATTCAATGGAAAAATATTTTGGAAAATGAGGCTAAACTAATTTCAATTTCTTATTCAAATTCTCGTGGATTAACAACCCGTAGTGCCCTTGCTGAACTCATGACCTTATCACAACAGGACGCCCCTCCTGATGAGCAGCCTATAAATAAGAAGATCAAGCGCCATAAACTTTATATTTGGGAACCCTTGGTAGCTTTATTGGTTGTTACACTATTCATTGCTATCATAATGATGGTTTATCAAAATGGTAAAACAAATTCTTTAACCTGTCACAATTGCGGACAAAAACGAACCCGATTAGATAATTTCTGTTCAGGGTGTGGAGAAAAATTTTAATGTTTCCTGTCTTATTCGAAATTGGCCCTATAAAAATATATTCATTTGGATTTATGCTAGTGGTGGCTTTTTACAGCACTTATTTCTTACTGAATCATGATTTGAAACGGATGGGACATGATGAAAAATTAGCATCTGATATGGTTTTTTGGGCTGCCATTGGTGGTGTCCTTGGATCCAAAATTTATTATTTATTAGAAAATCTTGATCAGGTAATCGATAATCCTATGGGTATGATTTTCAGCGGTTCAGGGTTGGTTTTTCTTGGTGGACTTATGGGAGGAACATTTGCTGTAACAATGGTGCTACAAAAAAATAATCTCCCATGGCTCATTTTTGCTGATATTGTAGCACCTCTCTTAATCTTGGGATACGGCATCGGTCGCATTGGCTGTTTTCTTGTGGGGGATGATTATGGCATCCCCACTCATCTCCCCTGGGCAGTTTCATTTCCAGATGGGTTACCTCCAAGCACTTCCCAAGTTTTTTCTGCCTATTACCCCTGGATTGATATTTCAGGGTTTGCCCCTGGAGTTCTTCATGTTCATCCCACGCAGTTGTACGAATTTACATTGGCGGTGGCAATTTTTTATTTTCTCTGGTCCCGTCGGAATAATGTGAAAATTGCAGGGAGTTTATTCTTTTTATATTTAATTCTTGCTGGTGTTGAACGCTTTGCAATTGAATTTATTCGCACAAATGAAAAGTATCTTTTTGAAATTTTTTCCGGTTCCCAGATCATTTCCATGATCATGATAATCATTGGGTCATATTTCCTAATAAATCCTTTACCTAAGCGTGAATCATAATCTGCATAAATATTTTCTTTTTATATTACTTTTCACAACCATATGTAGTGGGCAAGTCAATCTGTCCATTGCTGAATACCGCCCATTTCCTGAAAAAATACATCTATTAGATATAAAACCAACTAAAGTGAGTTGGACTATCGCAAATCGATTCCTGTTGTTTGATCAGTATAAACGTGAATTACTTGAATTAGATGCTTTTGGAGATGTGAACCTATCCAGTGGGGTTGGTCAAAATATTTCAGGATATGAAGACTTAGTCTGGATGGGTATTTCGCCGCAAGGGATTCTGCTGGTGGATCGCCTGGAAAATGAAATTGTCCAATTGGATTTTCGATTAAATCCGGTTCACACTATTGATTTGAATCGACGCATTTTTCCAGAAAAAGCAGCACTGGATCCTTGGGGAAGACTCTACCTTTATTCAAGAGATTACAACAGTATATTTTTGTTTGATAAAGGTGAATTGGATCCAACACCAACGGTGAATTTATCAAAAGAATTTGGATCAGTATTTTGTATGGCGGAAATGCAAATTAATCAAGAAGGTGAAATGGCAATTCTAGGTTGTGATGGAATGATTCATATTTTCAGTCAGAATGGTCGAAAAAAAATATCATTTCCATCAACTATAGAAAATGCAGTCTTTTTAATTGCGGTACGCGACGATTGGTTTGTATTTAATCGTATCGGAGCAGGGATATCTATTCATTCACAAAAAAAAGTATCAATCCCAGGTGCAAGTATTCCTATTGAAGATATGGCGTCTATGAACCGATCCATCGCTGTTCTTGCAAAGGATCATATTCTTATTTTGGATGTCAAATAAAGTCAAGTTCTTCGCTTGTCTTTCCATCTGTTTTTACTGTTCCACCTCGGCACAGGTCTCTTCTAAAGTTGATACGATTTATAGTATATCTGACGAAAATTCCATTCAACTCACACATTCTTTCATACTGGAATCATCAGTATTGGTTTTACAGGGTGGAGTACCCATACTTGTAAAAAAAATCCAAGCTATTGAAGGGATTCTAATATTGCCAAATATGGATCCTAATTCTCCTATAGTAATTAGCTATGATTATTTAACAAATGGCTTACCGCTTTCAGTGGGGCCAAGATGGAGATCTTTACCAGAGCTGAATTTGGAAAACATCGAAATCTTATCTAAAAAAGAACAGCTTTATTCTGGGAATTCAGATAGTGAATCTAATATTTATTCTTCAGGTAGTATTTTCCGGCAATTATCAGTTTCACCCTTAGGTGGTTCTGATTTTACAGGCGGCCTGCAAATGCAATTAAATGGAAAGTTAACAAAAAACATGATGGTGAGCGGTATTCTCACAGATCAGGATTTACCGATCCAACCGGAGGGAACTACACGAGAATTAGAAGAATTAGATCAGGTTTATCTCATGGTTACACATCCGAATTATTCCGTTGATGCCGGTGATATTATTTATGAAGAAAAAATTAATAACAGTAATAATATTAATAGAAAACTAGTTGGGTTAAAGAATCACTATAAGAAAGGTCAATGGAGTGGATCGGGGGTTTATGCTGGATCAAAAGGAAATTATACAACCCTGGAAATCAAAGGGAGAGATGGAAAACAGGGCCCCTATCAATTAATCGGCAGTAATGGGAACAGGGATATCATTGTTTTATCCGGGACAGAAAAAGTATGGGTGGATGGAATAAAATTAATTCGTGGTCAAAATCACGATTACACCATCGATTATTCATTGGGAGAAATTCATTTTACACCCAAAGTTCTTATTCATGAAGATTCTGATTTATTTATTGAGTATCAATATTCAGATTTCGAATACCAAAAAGGGTTCTCCGGTGGTTCTTTAAAAAGAGATTTTGGAAAATCCAGTTTTTTAACATTTGGATTTTTCAAGGAATCTGATCAATTCAAAAAAAATGATTGGAGTCAGGATATTCGAGATTCATTATCTGCTTCAGAATCTGGGAATATTCAAATAAGCACAGTCATTCCAGACGATGATGGAGATTATATAATTTCAGGACAAAGATATGAATATTCGCCTGATGGAGAGAACCAGCCAAGGTATGCAATTACCTTTGAATTTGATCCTAATGGTACATATATAAGAAAAATATCGGACACGGGACGAATATTTTATGAATTTATAGAATCTGGTACAAATCTCAATAATAATGCAGATAGATATAGTCCATTTCGCACCATACATGGTCCAAAATTGCATCAATTTGGATTTGTAGGAGGAGATGTTAGTATAGGTAATTATATGAACATCTCCAGCCAATTGATGGGATCAGGATTGAATCAAAATACCATGGCGATCCAGCAGGAAAAGAAAGAAGGTTTTTCTAGAAAAATAGATATTTCCATTGATACTCTTGTTTTTGGACCGGCTATATGGACTGCGGCAATTTCTAATTGGTATCGAAGCAATGATTATTTTGCTCTGGGACAAGAAAATGATGTCATGCAGCGGCGCCTGTGGAATTTGGATTCTGCACGATCAAATGGTGTAGAAGAGTCAAAGATCACATCAGAAGTGATTTTTCAAAATTTGGGTTCAACAAATATAGAATTGGCAGAATTAAAAGTGGATTCCAATAATAATCGTTCAAGGTTAAATATTGTTCAGCAAATTTTTCATCCAAGGTTTAATAATTCATTTTTCAATTATGTATCTATCAAAAAACCAATTGGTGCATACATGAGGTCACAAGGAAGAATGCAAATCCATTTTTCAAAAATAAACCCATTCATAACTCAATTACGTGAAGAGGAAACTAAGTTAAAACGATTCCAAAATATGGGTGCAGGATTTCAAATTAAAAACAAAATGACGGCTATAGAAACAGGTATAGATCTGAGAAAAGATGAATCATTTCAAGACTCTTTATCATGGAAAACTGACTCCGACGATTTTATTGGTTTTATGAATTATAGATCAGAATCACGTTCAGGATGGAAACAGGATATTATTTTCAAAAAACGGGTAAAATCTTTTGAAGATAACATCACCAATTATTCTTTAGCAAAAGTTCTCCTTGGATTTGAACGGGATCACAAACCTATCCGATGGGAATTACAAGCTAAAACAGAAGAATCTTTTTTAGAAAAACGAGCTATTGTTTATGATTCAGTAGGTGTGGGATTGGGGCAATATCGCTATGATCCAGATTTCAATACTTACATTTCCGATCCTAATGGTGCGTTTATTTCTTACACAATACCCACAGGAAAACGGGACCCGAATACAGTGATTGAAGGATCGCAAAAGTTTACCATTGACCTAGGAAAAATATCGGGATTCCCGAATATAACAATTCGAGGAAATAATCGTCTGGATTATCGAGGTTCAGGAATAGAAATCAAAAAATTAATGCAACCAAATATAACTGATTCTTTATCCACTCTTTCAAGACTGAATTCCAGGCTGGAAATGATCTATTACGGGAAAAACCGGTTCAGGAGTTGGATAGATAATCAACAAGCGTTAAATGGGTTGGACCCAAGGGGAAATGACGTAGATCAATCTAACAAGTTTGGTCTGGAAATAGATCAAACACTCTCACCATTAATTACGATTAAAAACAGCGGACAATTCAGGAAAAAATATGTGGAATCCACTGTTTCAAATTTGAGAAACAGAGATGTGAAAGGCTGGTGGAATGAAATTCAACTCCAAGTTAAATTGAGCGAGTCTCTGGATTTTGATCTTGGCTTGATGGGTGGTTTTGATTCCGGCAACCAACAAGGAAAACCATTTTCTAGTCAAGCTTATGGATTATTATTGAATGGGCGTTTCTTTTTTAAAAAAACAGGTCGTTTTCAATCTCAAATTAGTTGGGTCAATGCGGCAGAAAAAAACAGATTGCCATATCTACCACCTGAAGCTTTGAACGGATTCCCAGTGGGGACAAGTTTTCGTTCCAACACACGTCTCCAATATTTTTTAAATCGATCCGTTTCAATGATCTTTACATTGAATACAATTGATGACAGTAGATACGACAATTTTATCACCTTTCGAGGAGAAATTCGTGCACATTTCTAAAATGAAAATTATCATTTTAGTGGGATCTCTCTTTGGACAACAAAAGGATATTCAAATCCCATCTATTGATCAAGGTGTGGTGATAGATTCTCTTTCCAAAATGATGAACCGTGAAAAAAGCTTATCTTTGGAATATAAACTACATTCTTTTTCGATTGATCCTGACAGGTCAAATTATCATAGTCTTGATAAAATAACTTTAGTGGACACGTTAATCATTTCTGGTGCAGATGAAATTCGAACAAGCGTAATGAATCAGATTTCAAATCCATTCATTATTGAACCGATTGGAATTGGTTTTAATGAAGTGGGAGAAACATTGGTTCAGCGTTATTATTTCCTCCGACAAAAACCTGCTTATGAATTTGGTTTATTGAATAATTATTTGGGAGCCACCATTCATTTTACACCTGAATTTGAGAGTTATTTTTCCGGAATTTTTGGTATGAGTAACGAAAACAATAATTGGGAGATACAGGGTCAAATTGACCTTCATCTTGAGAACCTGATTCAAACTGCTGGCATTCTTGATCTGTATTGGAATCGAACCGATTCTTTATCTCAGATCATTCAATTCGAGATTATGGAACCCCATCCATTCGGTTGGGAAGTGGGTACGCATTTGACTTATCATCACGAGGTTGTTGGTGGATTGTATTCTGTGATTGAAACCAAATCCATGCTGCAGATCACTGTACCCATGCTGAATCAAATTAATGTGGGATATTCTTCAGGGAAAACACACCCCACAGAAAAAGGTGAATTAAATGGGTATGAAAAGATCCGATTTCGGGCATTTTCTTTTTCTTCGTCCAAAGATACAAGAAATAAGCGATTCTTACCTACACAAGGGACAAAAATCAGTTCTTCAATAGATGCAGGACTTCAAAGTGAAAACGGATTCTTAAAAAGCGAGGCCAATTTGCAATATTTACACCCATTCACAAAAAATGTACATGGATTGGTCAAGTGGATGGGCTATGGAATCCATGGATTTGATTCTGACATACCGAAGAGCAGATATGTGCTCTTCGGTGGTAATTCAACACTAAGAGGATTTCGTGAACAATCCTTTGCTGCGACGCAATTTCAAATTGCAACATTTGAAGCAGCATTCCAACCTGGTCAAGGTTTTCAAACTAATTTGTTCTTAGATGTAGGGTCTAAGCGTTTAGTAATCATTGAAAATAAAAAGATAGGGTATGGTTTTGGTTTGACACAATTAAATGAGAAATCTTTAATCAAGGTGCAATATGCACTAGCATTTGGTCAAGGGTTATCAAATGGGAAACTCCATATAAAATGGATCTCTCGATTGTAGATTTAAAAGAGAATCAACCCTAATTTTAGCGATGGAATTTTATCAAAAACTTAATCTATCCATTTTTATTGGAAGTCTTCTTTTTTTGGTGGGATGTGAAACAAAGCGAGAAGCTTTGGGCTCTGATAATGAAATACGCGTTATTTGTTCGGAATTAGATAAAAAAGACATACATAATTTTTTAACATCCATTTTCACAGATACGATTTTTACCCCAGAACCCGAACCATTGTATTATTTAAAATTCTCCGGTCCTGAAACATACAATAATTTGAAGACCCAGGCACAAGTTGTGGTTGCAGCAGTAGCCAGGGATCCCGGAAACTCTGGTTATCAATTGGTAAAAAGGTTACTTCCGCCGGATCAATTTGCAGACACAGAATCTTCTAATCCTGTAATTCTCTCAAAAGATGTAAATGCGCTTAAACAATTATTTATGGTCATCAATGCTGGGTCGGAAGAACAACTAATGGGAACGGTAAAATCCAAAAAGAACTTTATCCGAAAACAGTTTTTTGATCAGTTTGTGGACCGCCAAAGTCGATATATTTTTGGAGATGATCGGAATAAAATATTGGAAGATTCATTGGAAACGGAATTTGGATGGTCTCTTAAAATTCCTTGGGGATGGGAAATTATTCGAGCCAGTAAGGATTCGCAATTTGTGTGGATTGGGAAAGAGATGCCATTCCAGTGGATCGGAATTGGATGGGCAGAAGGAAATCTTGTGGATGATGAATTAAAAGCTGGCGATTATATTTGGTCCTGGCCTTCGTCACATTATGGGAATATCCAGTTTAATGATTATAAATTTGAAATGAAAAAATCGTCATATAAAGATCATCAAGCCTGGCGAGCACAGGGTATTTGGGAAACGATTGATGTGAAGGAATCGAAAGGCGGTCCCTTCAGGGCCTATGTTTTTTATAACGAAAATAATAACCGAACCTATCATTTGAATTATTTAATTCATCGACCCGGAAGTGATAAATCTATATTTATGCGGCAATTGGATTTGATTATCAAAACTTTTTCAATATCACAATCATGAGAATATTAATCACAGGAGCTTTTGGGCAATTGGGCTCTTCTGTTTCCAAACGGTTATCAAAGGATTATAAAATCATTCGAACTGGACGATCTATTCCGCATGATGGTCAGGGGATAATTCTGGATATATTGAACCAGATACATTTCAAAAATGTCATTGATGCCACAGAACCGGATGTCGTTATTCATTTGGCTGCAATGACAGGTGTCGATGATTGTCAATTAAATCCGAAGCTTGCAAAAGAGATCAACATTGCCGGCGTTCAACATCTCTGTGATTCATTTAAAGGAAAGATCATACATTTGTCCACCGATTACGTTTTTGATGGCAAAAATGGCCCTTATTCGGAACTTGATCCAGTTTGCCCTATATCTGTGTACGGTGAAACTAAACTGGCTGCTGAACGTATTCTTTTCAATCATAATCAAAATAACCTTATTGTTCGCGGAAATGTCATTTATGGGGATTTATCCACTACAGGTGCCAGTTTTTTAAACTGGGTGGTGAATTCCTTAAAAGATGGACAAGCAATCCGGGTTGTGAATGATCAATTCAATAATCCTACGTGGACAAAATCCATGGCAGACATTATATCACTATGTATACAGAATGATTTATCCGGTATTGTTCACTGGGGCGATGCAGATTATTTAAATCGCTTTGATTTTGCAATAAAGATCGCAGAAAAATTTGAATTGAATTCAAAATTGATCAAACCAATCACCACTACAGAATTACACCAACCGGCACCAAGGCCCTTGAAATCGGGTTTAAAATCCGATAAGTTGATTGAAGTCTTGGATGTAGTTCCACCATCAATTGACGATTGTCTGGATGCTATTTTAGAAAAAAACGCAAAATGAAAACGCTTATCATCTCGCCGACCTATAACGAATCGAAAAATATCGAAAGTCTCGTAGAACAGGTTTTAGGTCCTAATCCGAATTACCATTTACTTGTTGTTGATGATAATTCACCGGATGGAACGGCCACAATTGTTAAAGAATTACAACAAAAATACACTAACCTATTTATAGAAGAACGCCCGGGGAAGGCGGGCCTGGGTACAGCCTATTTGTTTGGATTCAAATGGGCTCTTAAAAATGGATATGAAGCCATTGTCCAAATGGATGCTGATCTGTCTCATGATCCCAAAGACGTTCCCAAGCTTGTGGAGGAATTAAAAGAAAATGATCTTATCATTGGTAGCCGTTATGTGGATGGCGTAAGTGTTGTTAATTGGCCTATACGTCGCCTAATCTTAAGTTATGGCGCCAATATGTATTCCAAAACCGTTACGGGAATGCCGATCAATGATGGTACGGGCGGATTTAAAGCTTGGCGTGGGACATTATTAGAAAAAATCCAATTAGATAAAGTTAGGTCCCAAGGATATTCTTTCCAGATAGAGATGAATTTTCGTGCTTGGCGAAAGAAGGCTCGTATCAAGGAAAAACCGATTATTTTCACGGATCGTACGATTGGTGAGTCCAAAATGTCAAAGGCTATCATGTATGAAGCGATTTGGATGGTATGGCGACTCCGGATTTGGAAAATCTTCGGCTGGATCTAAACACTGAATGAAAGCATCTATTTGCATTGTGAACCTGAATGCAAGGAAGCATTTGGGTCCATGTCTTTCATCCTTAAAAGACACGCTAGGTGATATGTCATTTGAAACGATTGTGGTCGATAATCATTCCTGGGATGGCTCAAAACGTTACATCCAATCCAATTTTCCAGAAACAAAACTAATTGAAAATAAAAGAAATGAAGGGTATACCCGTGCCATGAACCAGGCTATGGATTATGCAAGTGGAGAGTTTGTAATATTTTTGAATCCGGAT
>Ga0207986_1001021_pt1 | contig 12337 bp, 10 predicted proteins | sample ETNtaG_26_FD_185764 | JGI IMG/M metagenome (GOLD analysis project Ga0207986, IMG submission 185764) | Marine microbial and viral communities from oxygen minimum zone, Eastern Pacific Ocean - ETNP201302SV89 (SPAdes) (version 2) | ecosystem: Environmental > Aquatic > Marine > Oceanic ... | reverse complement strand
ACCCGGGACGTCGATGTGGGAGGCACCGTCATCCCCGCCGGCGACAAGGTCCTCCTCGGCTACGGCGCCGCCAACCGGGACGAGCGCGAGTTCGGCCCCACCGCCGAGGCCCTCGACGTCGGACGCTACATCGCCCGGCACCTGACCTTCGGCTACGGCGCCCACCACTGCCTGGGAGCCTCCGCAGCCCGCCTCCAGGCCCGCATCACCCTCGAGGAACTGCTCACCCGCTGCCCCGACTTCACCGTCGACGCCGCAGCCGGCGAATACGCCACCGGCAACTACGTGCGCCGACACGTGTCGCTGCCGTTCAGCACACAGTCCTGATCTCGTCGGCGCAACACCGCGCCGCTAGCGTTCCCCCGATGAGCGGCACCCCGATCCGCGGCGACTTCCGCAGCGACACCCTCACGGTGGCCTCCCCCGCCATGCGCGAGGCCATGGCAACCGCCGACGTCGGCGACGACGTCTACGGCGAGGACCCCACCGTCAACCGGCTCCAGGACCACGTCGCCGAACTCACCGGCAAGGAAACCGCCCTGTTCCTCACCTCGGGCACCCAGAGCAACCTCTCCGCCGTCCTCGCCCACTGTCGGCGCGGCGACGAGTTCATCATCGGCAGCAACTACCACATCTACCTCAACGAGGCATCCGGTGCCTCCGCATTCGCCGGCGCCTCCCCCTGGGCCATCGAGGTCGACGCCAACGGCTCGCTCACCCCCGACGCCGTCCGTGCCGCCGTACGCGAACCCGACCAGCACCATCCCGAATCCCGCCTGCTCTGCCTCGAGAACACCGTCAACGGCAACGTCCAGCCCGTCGACCTGATCGCCAAGCTCGCCGCCACCGGCCACGACTGCGGGCTCGCCGTCCACCTCGACGGCGCCCGCCTGTTCAACGCCGCCGCCGCCTGCGATGTCGGCATCGACGCCTTCCTCGACGACGTCGACACCGTGTCGCTGTGCCTCTCCAAGGGCCTCGGGGCACCCGCCGGCACCGTGCTGGCCGGCGACCGGTCCACCATCGAACGGGCATTCCGTGCCCGCAAGATGCTCGGAGGCGGCATGCGCCAGGTCGGCCACCTCGCAGCCGCCGGCCTCCACGCCCTCGAACACAACGTGGAGCGCCTGGGCGAGGACCACGCCCGCGCCGAACGGATCGCCGAGGGCCTCCGGACCATCGACGCCATGTCGCTCACCCAGGGCACCAACATGCTCTGGGTCACGCCCCCAGCCGAACACCACGACGACCTGGTCGCCCACCTCGAGTCCGAGGGCCTGCTCGGCATCTTCTGGAAGCCCACGATGCGCTTCGTCACCCACCTCGGCATCGACGACGACCAGGCCGATGCCCTGGTCGAATCGTTCACCCGGTTCTTCGCCGGCCGCTGAATCCAGGAACCCGGGAACTCACGCCCGGAAATTCTGCACCCTCCGGTACGTGGCGCTGCGCCACGCCCAGCTGCACCGCCCAGATGGCGAACGTGGCGAGCATCATCCAGAACGCCGTGACCCGCTCGTCCCGTGCCTCGTTGAGCGCCCCGATGAGCAGAACGCCGAGCACGGTCTGCATCAGGTAGACCGCCGAAGTCACCCCGACGTACCCCGACTCCAGTCGGCCACATGGGCTGGGACCTCGGCGCCCTCCGGCATGTGTTCGTCCGGGATCGGCGTGCCGGCGGCCACGCCCAGCGGAATGAGCCCCGCCCAGGCCGGTTCGCCCAGATCTTCGTCATCGTCGACCGGCGGTCCGCTCCGGACCTTCATCGACCATTCGTCCAACGGCATGGACAGCACCGTCGTGGCCTGGACCTCCTTGGCGGTGTGCGGCCGGATCGTCTCCATGCGCCCAGGTATGACGTGCTCGGTCAGGTGATCGAGCGCCTCGACCTTCAGGTCATGGTCGGCGACCTCGGTCGCCGTGCCGAACACCACGACCGACCGGTAGTTCATCGAGTGGTGCAGGCCCGACCGGGCGAGGACCAGGTCGTCGACCAACGTGACGGTCACGCACACCATGACCCCACCCTTCGCCGTGCGCAACAGTCGGCTCGCCGGCGAACCATGCAGCAGCAGTTGTTGGCCGAGACGCGCGTACAACATCGGGATGACCACCGGATGTGGCTCGGCGCCCTCACCCGCCACGAGCCCCACGTGGGCGATGATGCCCTCGTCGAGCACCGCATCCCGCTCGGCCGGGTCGTCCACCGCCCGGTCGGGCATGCGTCGGAGTTCGCTCTTCCCTGTCACGGTGGATCTTCCTCAGGTAGTGCTCGACAGGAGGTAGTCGCCACGCTTGTCGTCCCACGCCATGGCGACGAGGTCCCTCGCCGCCGCCGCCTTGCAGAACTGCAGGAACCCGCCGTAGCCGATGGCCCGCTCGCTGAAGTCGGGGTTCCGACGACGCAACTCGGTCTTGAGCCCCGACATGACAGCGCCCTTCTTTCCGGCGTCGCCCACGACCTCGACCAGCAGGTCGAAGGCCGCCTTCGACGGTCCGCCACCGGTTACCAGGTCGACATCCGGATCACGCTTGGTGCCCGACACCTCGACCACCTGGCGGTCGGCGAGGTGGCGCAACAACTCTGTGAAGCCCCGGAAACCATGGTCGGCCTCGGAGAACGTCGGGTCGATGCGCTGGATGGCCCGTTTCAAGGTCGAGGCCCTCACGTCCTCGCCGGACCCCTGCATGCCGGCGAGTGTCGAGATCACCAACTCGTCGAGGCTCGCCGCCGGCACCGATACGCCATCGTCATCTCCGCCGTCGACGGCGTCGCCACCCATCTTTCCCGACGCGTCCCGCACCGCTTCGACGCCCTCGAGGCTGTCGTAGAAGAGGAACTCGTCGCACGCCGGCGGCAGCAGCTTCGACGTCGAATCGCGCACCCCGATGCCGATCACCCGACGGTCCAACTCGCGCAGCTTCTGGACCAGCGGCGTGAAGTCGCTGTCACCGGTGCAGATCACGATGGTCGTGACGAAGGCCCTTTCGAAAGCCAACTCCAGGGCATCGACCACCATCTTGATGTCGGCGGCGTTCTTGCGGCTGGTACCCATGCGCTGCGGAATCTCGATGAGCTCGACCTGGTGGCGGGCGAGGTGCCGCCGGTCCTCGTCGAAGCCCGACCAGTCGGCATATGCACGGCGGTAGACGACCCGGCCCCGCTCGGCCATGGCACGCGCGATCGGCCCGAAGTCGAAGCGCTTCAGGCCCAGGCTCTCGCGGGCGCCGATGGCGAGGTTCTCATAGTCGAGGAAGACGCCGATGCGCTCCTCGTGGCTGTCTGTTCGCATCGGCCCAGCATCGCACGGCCAGAGCCGAGAACCTCCCCTGGCGATGGGTGCAGGGCGCGGCCCCAGCAGGCTCAGTGATCGCCGGGCAACGTTTCGACATCGGGATCGAGCCGGTGGTAGTCGGCCGCTTCCTCACCGAACAGGACCAGCACCGTCGACAATTCGCTGGGGTCGTCGAGGCTCCCCGCTGCGATCGACAACTGGTCGGACTTGTCCTCGGCACGCCAGAACAGGGTCGACCCGCAGGTCGAACAGAAGCCGTACTCGGTGGTCGGGGTCCCCGCATACCACGACAGGGAGGCGTCGGCTTCGAACGTGATGTCGGTGACCGCCGCAGAGGAGGCAGCCATGTGGTGTCCGGTCAGGCGTCGACAGGGCTCACAGTGACAGTCCATGACGTCGCGGATCGGCCCGTCGATGCGATAGCGGACGCCCCCACAGGCGCACCGTCCAGTGTGTGTTCGATGCTCGTGTTCGCTCATTGCAACACGCTGCCACCCCTGACCGCAGATGGCTACCCTCGCCCTGCCGGGGATAACCTGCGCGACCCGGCGCATCCCGTCGGCTCTCCCCACCGAGACAAGTCGAGGCTTCCCATGAGCGCTTCCCTTCAGGGACGAACCGTCATTGTGACCGGATCCGGTCACGGTATCGGCCGGGCCATTGCCGAACGCTTCGCCGGGGTAGGCGCCAACGTCGTCGTCAACGACATCGATGCAACAAGCGCCGACGAGGTCACAGCCGGGATCAACGCCTCGGGTGGCACGGCGATGGCGGCCGTCGCCGACGTCTCCGACAGCGGCCAGGTCAACGCCATGTTCGACGCCGTCCTCGAGGCACACGGGACCGTCGACGTACTCGTCAACAATGCCGGTCTCGTCTCGCCGATGCTCCACTTCCTCGAGGCCGACGAGGCATGGTGGCGCCGGATCATCGACGTCAACCTCACCGGCCACTTCCTCACCTCGCACCGGGCCGCCCGCATCATGGCCGGGAACGGCGTCGGCGTGATCCTCCACATGTCCTCCGGCGGCGCCACCCGCGCCCACCGGGCCTTCGCCGCCTACGACGCCTCCAAGGGCGGCATCGAGGCCCTCACCCGTGCCATGGCCCTCGACCTCGGTCCCTACGGCATCCGGGTCTGCGCCCTCGTCCCCGGCTCGATCGACTGCGAGGGCATGGACGAGGAGGCCCGTCGACTCCGCGGCGAGAACATCCCCCTCGGACGACCCGGCGACCCGGACGACCTGGCCGGCCCCGCCGTCTTCCTCGCCTCGGACGACGCCCGATACGTCACCGGCGTCACCCTGACCGTCGACGGCGGCATGCTCGCCCAGCAGCGCTCCGCCACAGTCGACATCATGCCGCCCGGCGACTTCCCGTCCCTGGACTCGCTGGACTAACTGGTCTCGACCGAGAGCCTCGTCATGCGCATCGGAGCCGACATCGGCGGGACGTTCACCGACATCGTCCTCGAGAACTCCGACGGAATGTTCTCGACCAAGGTGCTCACCACGCACGACGCCCCGGAACGCGGCGTGCTCGACGGGATCCGCCAGGTGGTCGACGAGGCCCACGCCGACCTCGCCGGCCTCACCAGCTTCATCCACGGCACGACTCTCGCCACCAACGCCCTCATCAACCGCGCGGGGGCACGCACCGCGTTCGTCACCACGGCTGGCTTCCGCGACGTCGTCGAGATGCGCACCGAGAGCCGCTTCGAGCAGTACGACCTGAACCTGGTCCTACCCACACCCCTCATCGAACGCCGCGACCGCCACGTCCTCGACGAGCGCATCGCCGCCGACGGCACCGTGCTCCGCTCCTTCGACGAGGCCGAAGCCCTCGCGCTCGCCCGCCACCTCGCCGAAGGCACCGACGAAGGCCCCTACGAGGCGGTCGCTGTGGGCTTCATGCACGCCTACCGAAACGGGGACCACGAGCGGCGGATCCGCGAGGTCCTGGCCGGGCACCTGCCCGGCGCATCCATCTCGATCTCGTCCGAGGTGGCGCCGCAGATGCGCGAGTTCGAGCGCTTCAACACGGTCTGCGCAAACGCCTACCTCCAACCGCTCATGGCCGGCTACCTCCACCGCCTCGAGGAACGACTCCACGCCGCCGGTGCATCGTGCCCCGTCTACCTGATCCACTCCGGGGGCGGCCTCATCAGTGTCGAGAGTGCTGCCAGCTTCCCGGTGCGCCTCGTCGAGTCCGGTCCGGCCGGGGGCGCCATCTTCGCCGCCCACCTGGCCGACCGCCACGGGCTCGACAACGTCCTCTCCTACGACATGGGCGGCACGACGGCCAAGATCTGCCTCATCGAGGATCAGACGCCCCGTACCGCCAAGACCTTCGAGGTGGCCCGCACCCACCGCTTCACGAAGGGCAGCGGCATGCCGATCGCCATCCCGGTCATCGAGATGATCGAGATCGGTGCCGGGGGCGGTTCCATAGCCGGCGTCGACGCCCTCGGGCAGATCCGCGTCGGCCCGCAGAGTGCCGGTTCCGAGCCGGGACCGGCCGCCTACCAGTTGGGCGGCACCGACCCGACCGTCTCCGACGCCAACCTGGCCCTCGGTCGCCTCTCCGTCGACACGTTCGGCGCATCGAGCATCGAGTTGTCGACCGAGGCGGCCGCCACGGCGCTACTCAGCGGCGTCGGCGCACACCTGGGTGTCGACGCCACGGAGGCAGCAATCGGCGTCACCGAGGTCGTCGACGAGAACATGGCCAACGCCGCCAGGGTCCACGCCGTCGAGAACGGCAAGGACGTGTCGCGCTTCACCATGATCGCCTTCGGCGGCGGCGCACCCCTCCACGCCAGCCGACTCTGCGACAAGCTCGACATCGAAGCCATCCTCATCCCGCCCGGCGCCGGCGTCGGCTCGGCCATCGGCTTCCTCCGGGCCCCGTTTGCCTACGAGGCGGTCCGCAGCCACTACGCCCCGATGCACGGCTTCAACCACGACCGGGCCAACCGCCTCCTCTCCGACCTCGAGGACGAGGCGGGTTCGTTCGTCCGCGAGGCACTCGGCGAACGGGTCGGGGAGCCCGCCGGAACCGAACTCGAGGTCGAGCGCTGGGCCTACATGCGCTACGCCGGCCAGGGCTGGGAGATCCCCGTGGCCCTGGACCAGGATCGCTTCGACGGCTCCGGCCACCTGCACCTCACGAAGCGCTTCGAGGCCGCCTATAGCGAGTTCTTCGGCCGACCCATCGAAGGCCTGGATATCGAAGCCGTCGGTTGGGCCGTCAAGGTCACCACTCCCCGACCCGTGGTCGAACGCATCGGGCACACCGCCGCCCGACGGGACGTCGCAGGCATCCGGTCCCGACCCATCCACGACACCACGACCGGCAGCACCGTCGAGGCGGCCGTCGTCGAGCGCGACGTCCTCGAGCCCGGCGATCGGGTCATCGGCCCTGCTGTCATCGTCGAACCCCAGACGACCACCTGGCTGACCACCGACCGTCAGGCCGTCCTCCAGGCCGACGGCTGCCTGCGCGTCACCAGACTGGACGTCGATCCATGAGCGACCTCCGGAACCAGGTGATGTGGAACCGCCTCATCTCCATCGTGGAGGAGCAGGCCCTCACCCTCGTCCGCACCGCCTTCAGCACCAGCGTTCGCGAGGCCGGTGACCTGTCGGCCGGCGTCTTCGACCTCGACGGCCACATGATCGCCCAAGCGGTGACCGGCACCCCCGGCCACGTCAACACCATGGCGGCCGCCGTCGGCAACTTCATCGCAGACATCGGCAGGGACAACATCTTCGAGGGCGACGCCTACGTCACCAACCACCCATGGAAGGGCACAGGCCACCTCCACGACTTCACCGTCGTCACGCCCACCTTCCGGGCCGGCACCCCCATCGGCTTCTTCGCCTGTACGGCCCATGTACTCGACGTCGGCGGCAGCGGCTACGGGCCCGACGCCGGCGACATCTACGAGGAGGGGCTCCTGGTCCCGATCATGAAGTTCATCGAACGCGGCGAGGTCAACCGGGACCTCGTGAACATCGTCCACCACAACGTCCGCGAATCGAACCAGGTCGTCGGCGACCTCTATTCGCTCGCCGCCTGCAACGAGACCGGCATGAGACGGCTCGACACCATGCTCGACGAGTTCGGCATCGACGACCTCGAGGCAATCGCCGCCTTCGTCTTCGACCGCACCCGAACCGCCACACTCGATGCGCTGCAACGACTACCGACGGGCACCTACACGAGTTCCATGCAGGTCGACGGCTACAACGAAACCGTCACGCTCGTCGTCACGCTCCACGTCTCAGGCCAGGGTGTCCATGCCGACTTCACGGGCACCTCGCCCACCTGCCCCTTCGGCATCAACGTGCCGCTCGTCTACGCCCAGGCCTACCTGACCTACGCCATGCTCGTTGCCCTCGCCCCGGGAATGCCCAACAACCACGCCTCACTCGAGCCGTTCACCGTCAGTGCCCCCGAGGGCTGCATCCTCAACGCCCGGCATCCCGACCCCGTGTCGGTCCGACACGTCATCGGCCACTTCGTCACCGACCTCTGCCTCGGCGCCATTGCCGAGGCACTCCCCGACATCGTCCCAGCCGAGGGATCCGGCGCACTGTGGAACTTCCACGTGAGCGCCCGTGCATCGGAGACGGGCAGCGGCCTCCCCCCGGTCGAGATCCTCATGTTCAACAGTGGTGGAACGGGAGCCCGCCCCACGCTCGACGGGCTCAGCGCCACCGCCTTCCCAAGCGGAGTCCGGACCATGTCCGTCGAGGCCACTGAGCAGGTCGGGCCCATCGTCATCTGGCGCAAGGAACTACGGCCCGGCTCCGGCGGCGACGGACGCCACCGTGGGGGACTCGGCCAGGTCATCGAACTCGGGCCCACCGAGGGCTACCACTTCGACTTCAGCTGCATGTTCGACCGGGTCGCCAACCCGGCCCGCGGCCGGCAGGGCGGTGGGGACGGAGTGGCCGGCGGCGTCCACCTCGACGACGGCACGCCCTTCAACGCCAAGGGCAGGCAACGGGTGCCCGCCGGTCGGCGCCTGGTCCTCGAACTCCCCGGAGGCGGCGGCTTCGGCGATCCCGACGAACGTGACCCTGCCGACGTGGAACGGGACCACGACCAGGGCTACGTCGCATGACCGGAGCGGCCACCGGGCACTACGACACTGTCGTCATCGGTGGTGCCGCCCACGGGAGTTCGGTCGCCTACTGGTTGTCCGAGAACCCCGACTACGACGGCACGGTGCTCGTCGTCGAACCCGATCCGACCTACGAGTACGCCTCGACCACGCTCTCCGAGGCCAGCGTCCGCCACCAGTTCTCGAACCCGGTCAACATCGCCCTCTCGCAGTTCGCCACCGAGTTCATCGCCGGCTTCCACGACCGCGTACAGGTCAACGGCGAATCGCCCGACCTACGTTTCCGGGACACCGGCTACCTGTTCCTCGCCACCGAAACCGGCATGCCGACACTCCGCCAGAACCACGAGGTGCAACGCTCCTGCGGCGCCGAGGTCGTGCTCCTCACACCCGACGAACTCCTCCTCCGCTTCCCCTACCTCAACGTCGACGACCTTGCCGGTGCCAGCCTCGGGCTCCGCCACGAGGGCAACATCGACGCCCACTCCCTGCTCCAGGGCTTCTGCCGCAGGGCCCGCCACAACGGCATCGAGTACCTGACCGACCGTGTCGTGGGACTCCGCATGCACGAAGACCGGGTCACCGACGTCGAACTCGCCTCAGGCGACGTCATCGGCTGCAAACGGGTCGTCAACTGTGCAGGCCCGCGGGCCCGCTGGATCGCCGAGATGGCCGGCCTGCCACTCCCCGTCGAGCCCCGGGTCCGCTCGGTATTCGTCTTCGACTGTCGGGAACAACTCAAAGGCGACCTGCTCCCCCTCACCATCGACCCGTCGGGCCTGCACGTCCGGACCGACCCGCCGAACTACATCGCCGGAATGCCCCCCGCCCACGACTGCACAGTCGACCCCGACGACTTCCGGGTACGGCGCGACGACTGGGAGGACCGCATCTGGCCCGGCCTCGTCCACCGCATTCCACAGTTCGAGCGGATCGCCGTCACCCACACCTGGGCGGGGCACTACGCCTACAACACCCTCGACCAGAACGCCGTCGTCGGACCCGCCACGGCCGTACCCAACTTCTACTTCGCCAACGGCTTCAGCGGGCACGGACTGCAGCAGAGTCCCGGCGTCGGCCGCGGCATCTGCGAGTTGATCACCTACGGCGAGTACCGCACCCTCGACCTGTCCAACCTGGGCCACGACCGCATCGTGCGCGGCGAGCCGTTCCTGGAACGCAGCATCATCTGACGCCGACCGGAGGGCCAGGCGGACGACGGTGGATCAGGACTCGCCCAGGTAGGCGGCACGCATCTCCGGGTTGGCCAGCAGGGCCTCGGAGGTGTCGTTCAGGACCACCATGCCGGTCTGGAGCACCCAGCCGCGATCGGCGATCGACAGGGCCATGTTGGCGTTCTGCTCGACCATGAAGATCGACATGCCCTCGTCGTTGATCTTCTGGATCAACTCGAAGTTCTGCTGGACCAGCGCCGGAGCCAGACCCATCGAGGGCTCGTCCATCAGCAGCACCTTCGGCCGCGACATCAGCGCCCGACCGATGGCGACCATCTGCTGTTCGCCACCAGACAGGGTGCCTGACTTCTGGCTGAGCCGTTCCTTGACGCGGGGAAACAGGTCGTAGACGTACTCGAGGTCGGCCTCGATGCCGTCCTTGTCCTTGCGCAGATAGGCGCCCAACACCAGGTTCTCCTTGACGGAGAGCCGCTTGAAGAGGCGCCGGTTCTCGGGCACCATCGTCACGCCGTTGGCCACCCGGTAGCTGGTGGACCGGTGGTTGACGACCTCACCGTCGAGCACGACCTCGCCCGATGTCGGGGTGACCATCCCGAGCAGGGTCTTGAGAGTCGTCGTCTTGCCGCTGGCGTTGCCACCCAGCAGGCAGACGAGCTCACCCGGGTAGATGGCCAGGTCGACGTCCTTGAGGATGTGTACGGCGCCGTAGTGGGTGTTGACCTTTCGAAACTCGAGCAGCGCTGTCGGGCTGGAGGGTTCTTCGGCGCTCATGCTCTGCTCTCCACGGGTCGACCCAGGTAGGCCTCGATGACCTCCGGGTTGGTGGATACCTCGTCATAGGAACCATGGGCGATCGGCACACCGTGGTCGAGCACGACCACACGGTCGGATACGTCCCGCACGACACGCATGTCGTGCTCGATCATCACGATCGTGAAGCCCCACTCGGACCGCAGGCGACCGATGAGTCCGGTCAACTCGGCCGTCTCCATCGGGTTCATCCCGGCGACCGGCTCGTCGAGGAGGATCAGGCGGGGTTGCGTGGCCATCGCACGGGCGATCTCCAGCCGCCGCCGGTTGGCGTAGGACAGCATGAAGGCGGCCTGTTCCAGCCGATAGCCCACCAGACGGGATCCGAAGAAGCCGAGGGCCGCTTCGGCACGCTCCCGGATCTCACGCTCCTCCTGCTTGAACGCCCTGGTCTGCATGAGCGCTCCGAACACCAGCTGGCGGGTCCGGCAGTGCTGGCTCACCATCACGTTCTCGAGGATGGTCATGTTCGGGAACAGGCGGACGTTCTGGAAGGTGCGGGCGATTCCCAGGCCGGTGACCTGGTGTGGTTCGAGTCCGAGGACCGACTCGTCCTCGAACAGGATGTCGCCCTCCGTGGCCTCGACGAGGCCGGAGATGGCGTTGAAGAACGTCGTCTTGCCGGCACCGTTGGGGCCGATCACGCTGACGATCTCCCCCTCGTCGACATGGAAGTTCAGGCCGGACAGTGCATCGAGGCCACCGAATGTGACCTTCAGGTCGCGGATCTCGAGGAGGTGGCTCATGCCTGTTCGCCCGTTTCCTCGGAACCGCCAGCGGCAGCCGCCACCGCTGCCTCCTCCGTGTCGTGGTCCTCGCCCTTGAGCCAGGCGTCCTGGAGGAACTCCTCCTGATGGAGTTCCTGGCTGCGACGGGCGCTCGGCACCAGGCCCTCTGGACGCTGGAGCATCATGAACACCAGCAGGGCGCCGTAGATCAGCAACTTGTAGGACTGGAACTCCTGGAGCAGGCCAGGCTGCCTCGGGCCCCCCAGCACGCCAATCAGGACAAACGAGCCGACCAGTACACCGGCGATGTTTCCCATGCCGCCGACGATCACCACGACGAGGATGATGATCGACACGAGGATCATGAAGCTGTTCGGGAACACCGAACCGACCTTGGCGGCCAGGACCGCACCGCTCAGTGCCGCCATCATGGCTCCGACCACGAAGGCCATGAGCTTCGCGTTGACCGTGTTGATGCCCATCGCCTCGGCCACCTGCTCGTCTTCGCGGATGGCCATCCAGGCACGTCCGAGCCTCGATCCCTGGAGCCGCCATGACACGTAGATGGCGAGGGTGCAGAAGATCAGGACCAGGTAGAACACCGACCTGGGGTCGATTCCCGTCACGACGGCGAAGCCGAGGTCCACGGGTGGAACGTTCGTGATGCCCTGGGCGCCCCCGAAGTAGGGCTTGAGCCAGTCCGACATGAACAGGAGTCGGATGATCTCACCGAAGCCGAGGGTGACGATGGCGAGGTAGTCGCCGCGCATCCGGATGACGGGTGCACCGATGACGAGCCCGGTCAGTCCGGCCATCATGACCACGACGATCAGCGCGAACCCGAAGTGGAGTTCCGGGGCGAAGAACGGAGATTCCGCCGAGGTGAGCACGGCCGTCGTGTAGCCACCGACGGCGAAGAAGGCCACGTAGCCCAGGTCGAGGATGCCGGCCAGGCCGACCACGATGTTGAGGCCGAGGGCCAGGAGCAGGAACAGGCCGACGTTCGCCAGCAACTCGTTCACGATCTTCCCGAGGAACAACGGCAGGACGATGCAGAGAACGGCCACTCCGGAGAACAGCATCATCGAGGCCCGCTTCCGTTCTTCCCCCTGCAGTTCCTTGTAGTGGTTGGTGGCACTCTTGAGGCGGCCCTTGGTCAGAATCGGGAGGACGCCG
>Ga0207986_1001017_pt1 | contig 12354 bp, 16 predicted proteins | sample ETNtaG_26_FD_185764 | JGI IMG/M metagenome (GOLD analysis project Ga0207986, IMG submission 185764) | Marine microbial and viral communities from oxygen minimum zone, Eastern Pacific Ocean - ETNP201302SV89 (SPAdes) (version 2) | ecosystem: Environmental > Aquatic > Marine > Oceanic ... | reverse complement strand
CCACAGGAGTTCGACCGTCCGACTCCCCGTTACGACGGTCAGGCCCTCGGCAAAGGTCTCCGTGGGATCGGTCATTACGAACGCCGGGAGCATCCGCCGCCAGGACGCTCCCTCCCGGGAGGGGAACTGGACCGCAGCCATGCGGGCCTGCAGGTCGAGGGTCTCGCGGTAGCGGGCATACCGACGGAGGATGTTCTCGTGGGCGATGAGCCGGGGCTGCGGGTCACCCCGCTCGGCGGCATGAGCCTGCCAGGTCCCGACCGCTGCGTTGTAGCCCAGGTGGCCGTGGCTGTAGCAGATGGCGTGCAGCGGTGATCCGGTGACGGATCGGAGGTGGTCGACCATGGCCGGGGCAGCAGGCAGCGAACCGGCATCGACCAGCACGAGTCCGGCGTCGGTCTCCGCGACGAGGGCGTTGCCCTGTCCCGGCAGGACGTGGAAGCCGTCACCGAGGTCTGCTCCCGCCAGGTCGCCGCGCAGGGTTCGATCAAGTGCCATGGCGCGACCGTACGGGCCCGTGTCGCTCCGTGCGCAGTCGTAGGATCCGACGCGTACCCGACCGACGGCGAGGAACGGAGCACAGGCATGCCGGACGTCGCCGACGCCGTAGTGTTCGGCGCCGGGGTGATGGCCGCCTCGAGCCGGAGCACCCGACGCCGGTCCGGGGACCCGTGTTCCGCAAGCCCGGATCGGTCGGGGCGGCCTGGGACGTGTCACGGTGGACGCCGACAGGGAAGGCGTAGGAGAAAGGTCTGCGATGGGTCCACGACAGCACTGCAGGTACTGCGAAGAGTGGCTGGGGTTCGGTGAGGACGTGTGTCCCCGGTGCGGTTCGACCCAGGTCACCGACTGCTGGGTCGGCGGCTGCCCCGGAGACCTGGAGCCGGACGACGACGAGTGCCCGGCCTGCGGGTCAGAGCGGGACGACGGGGACGACAACTGACCCGGGGGGCGCCGCGGATGACGGCGGCGGACCTGCGGGCGTACGCTGCATGCATGGGAAGGCATCCCCGTTGCATCCTCGAGGTCCGGGTCACGCCGCGGGCCGGACGCAACGACATCCGGGTGAGCGACGGCCTCGTCCGGATCCGGGTGGCTGAGATCCCGGAGAACGGGCGAGCCACCGAGGCCGCCCGGCGGACCCTGGCGAGGGCACTCGGGTTGAAGCGTCGGTCCGTGACCCTCCGGACCGGCATGACCTCCAGGACGAAGCGGTTCCATGTCGAGGGCCTCTCCCGGGATGAGGTGCTCGAACGGCTGGGCGCAGGCAACTAGAGCGACCAGCCCGCCTCGCCCAGCAACGGCACGAACGACACCGGAATGAGCGATTCGCGTACGGCGCCGTCGGTCCCCTCTTCTCTCCGGGTCACCCGGACCAGCTCCTGTCCGTGGCGACGACCGCCGACCGGCATCACGAGCCGGCCCCCTACACCCAGTTGGGCCACCAGCTCGTCGGGAATGGCCGGTCCCGATGCCGCCACCACTATGCCGTCGTAGGGGGCGCCCGGTGGCCAGCCCAGGCTCCCGTCCCCCTCGACCACGTCCACCGCGTAGCCCAGGTCGGCTAGTCGATCACGCCCGGCAACGGCTAGCGACGGCAGGCGTTCGACCGATGTCACCACAGCCCCCATCTCGGCCAGGAGGGCAGCCTGGTAGCCCGACCCGGTGCCCACGTCGAGCACCGACCCACCCGGTCGCAGGTCGAGTGCCTGCAGGGTGAACGCCACGATGTACGGCTGCGAGATCGTCTGGCCGGCACCTATAGGCAGCGGGCCGTCCTCGTAGGCGTCAGCCAGCGCTGAGGCGGGTACGAACCGGTGCCGGGGAACCGCTGCCATCGCCGCCAGGACCCGGAGGTCGGTGATGTCGCGCGTCGCCAACTGTACGTCGACCATCCGCCGCCGGGCGGCGGTGTGGTCCGGCCCAGACCACCAGGGTGCCACCCCGACATCGTCGCACCCGAATGCGTCCGGGGCCACCTACACGACCCTCGTCCCCGGCGAGGGCGGCAGTCAGCGTTCGGAGCCGCAGTTGGGGCAGTGGGTGTCGCCGTCGTCCATCCATGAGTTGCAGGCGTCGCAGTGGACGCCGCTGGACGCCGGCGAATCGGCCGTGCCTCCGGTGCCGATCGCCGGGTCGTCCTCGTCGTACCAGTCGGTCATCACCTTGTCTCCTCGCGTCGATCGCCTCTACTGTTCCTGTCGGTTCCTGCTGTGACACGGCTGCCGTCGGCCCTGGTCGAACCTGCTGGCGAAGGATGGCACCCGTCCCGGTTGCGGCGGCACGCCCACCTCGCCACCGTGGTAGGCCCGGTCGTAGAGGGCGATCTCCCGTACGACCGGGCGCGGCGGCTGGGCGGCCATCCAGAGGCGCAGCAACTCGCGTCGGCGGTCGGGATGGCTCGTGAAGGCCGTGCGGGCGTGGAGCACCATGAAGTTGTTGGCGATTATCGCCTCGCCGGGTTGCAGCGTGAAGGCGACCCTCAGGTCGGGGCGCTGGGTGGTCGCCTCGAACAGTTCGAGCGCCTCACGCTCGACGGCCGTGATCTCGACATTCGGGTCCTCGTCGGCGGCGATCTCCACGTACTCCTTCACATAGCGGCAACTGAGGAGGCCGTCGCACACGCTGTACACGGGGACCCGCCAGGGGGTAACCGGCTCGGTGCCCTCCTCGTGCTCGCCGAAGCGATGGTAGTGGAAGCCCCGATACAGGTGCTCGAGCAGGTCGGGTCGGGTCGCCCTGATCTCCTCGTGGACGGTGAGCGAACTGACGAACCGGCTCTCGCCGCCCGCTGCGGCAGCGGCGAGGCACAGGAACGAGAGCAGATCGGCCGGATCGCAATGGGGGGTGAGCTCGGAACGGTTCCGGTAGGCGCGGGCGTGTGGGTCGACGTCGGTCACGTCGATCACGTGGCCGAGGCGCTCGCCCATGACGCTCTGTGAAACGGCCCGGCCGAGGCGCAGTCCGATGCCCCAGAAGAACATCGCCATCTCGTCATCCGAGAGGCGGTCGACGGGAAACCCGCGCAGCAGGACCATGCCGGTGCCGTTCAGGGCCTCGTGGCGGGCCGCTTCGATGGTCGGCTCCAGGTCACCGAGTGGCAGGTAGCCGGGTTCGACATCGACCGGGTGGAGGCCATTCGCCACCTGACGGACAGCCGCCTCCTCGAGCGTGGCGCATGCCGCCGGGTACAGGTCGACGGCGAAGTCGTCGATGCAGGTGACGTCCGACCCTCGCCAGAGCGCTGCCTCGGGGATGGCGACCTCAGGCTCCACAGCCGGACAGCCTAGGTGCCGTCGGGGAAGCGCTTCACCCCAGTCGCCCGAAGAAGGTCATCCGGGCGTGCTCCGAGAGCGAGACCCCGGGCTCGGTGTTGTGGGCCAGTACCACGAGTATGCGGTTGCGACCGCCGACCACGGGGGTGACCCTGTGGAGTGCATCGCTGCCCCGGAACATCGCCAGGTCCCCTGCCCGCTGGTCGAGGGCCGTCGCTGGCCGTTCAGGGTGTCCGTCGAGTGCTGCGGCGACACCGTGCACATTGTGCTCATCGCGTTCGACGCTGCGCAAGGCGTCGATGTACTCGAAGGTGCCGCCCCCTTCGGGAGCCTGGACCAGCAACGTCACAGCGAACGACGAGTTGTCGAAGTGCCACCCCAGCTCCTGGCCTTCGAGGAAGTAGTTGACGTTGATCGACGACAGGCGGTCGGCGTACTCGTGGAGGGCGTCTTCGCCGAGCACGTCGCACAGGAACGACCGGAACAACGGCGCGTCGTAGACGGTGCGCAACGCCGACGAGTCCGGAACCAGGTCGGCGGTGACGGCACCCTTGGTGCTGACCACGTCACGGCTGCGGGCATCGTCTGCAGGCAGGGTCGGGTCGGCCGACTCGAGGTAGACGGTGTGCGTCTGCTCCGAGTGGAAGGCCAGGTGCTGGAGCGACTCGGCTTCAGCCACGAGTGTTTCGACGACCGACGGGAGCAGGAAGCCCCGCAGGACGATCGCCCCTTCCCGGTCGAGAACGGTGCGACACTGCACCCGGTAGGCCTTGTCGTGGAGCGGGTGGGCGTCGAGGTCGACGACCTCCTCGAGGGGTGCTGCCGTCATGGACCGGAGGGTACGCCTCTCCTAGTCTTCGCGCATTATGGCCGGCAGGCAGACACAGGTGCTCGACCCGGAACAGGTCGCCCACTACGAGCGCGACGGGTACCTGTACCTCGAGGATGCGCTGTCCCCCGACAGACTGTCCCTACTTCGGGAAGTGTTCGAGGGGTGGGTGGAGGAGAGTCGGTCGCACGAGGGCCCGTACGGTGAGACATTCGACGGGCGGCCCCGCTTCGACGTGGAGCCGGGCCACAGCGTGGAGCATCCGGCGCTGCGCCGGGTGGCCTCCCCGATCGAGGTGTCCGACGCCTACCTCGACGTGATGCGCGACAACCCCGCCCTCGATGCCGTGGTCCAGATCATCGGCCCGAACCTGCGGTTCCGCGAGTCCAAGGTCAACTCGAAGCTCCCGGGCACGGCAACGCACCTCAAGTTCCACCAGGACCTGCCGTTCGGACCCCTGACCAACGAGGACCTGGTCACGGTCCTGTTCCATCTCGACGACGTGACTGCCGAAAACGGCCCCCTCGAGGTGGTGCCGGGCAGTCACCTGGGACCGCTGTACGAACACTGGCACGACGGGGTCTTCACCGGTGCCGTCAGCCCGGAGGTGACGGCATGGGCACAGGAACGGGCCGTCACCTGCAGTGGGGCTGCCGGATCCGCCTACCTCATGGACGCCCGGGTGCTGCACGGCTCGGCTCCGAACCCCTCGTCGGCGCCACGGTCGCTGTTCATCGTCCAGTACCACGCCGAGGACGCCCACCCGCTGGCCCCCAACCACCTGCCCAGCCGCTTCGACCAGGAGGTCGTGGCCGGCGTGGACACCGGGCGCGTCCGGTGCTCCGACTACGAACTGGCCCTCCCGGAGATGCCGACGGTGGCCTCCTTCTTCGCCGTCCAGACCGTCGGGGGGATGTAGGACCCGGCCTCAGTCGTCGAGGCGGGCCTCGAAGAGGGTGTTGGCGGTGTCCCAGAGGCGGTCGTCGACGGTCCTGAGGTGACCGACCAGCAACAGCGCCAACACGACGAACGTCGCCGCATTCAGCGCGAACCCAAGGGGCCACATCAACGCCACCGGTAGCCTTCACCACGACGACGCCTTGTGCCACGCGGTTTCGCGCCACGTAACGCGCCGTCCCCGCCCTCGTAGAGGCTGGTGCGAAACCTGCTGAGGCCCACAACGAAGGGCTTGGCAGGGTCGTCCCGATGTGGCCGGAAACGCGCTTTTGGCAAAACAGGAACGCGCCCCGAACCCCACCGCTGCTAGTGCTCTAGGCGTCAGTCGCCCCAGCTCGGCCCCAAGCCTGCCACAACGGCCAGATCGCCGTTCAGGGAGTGCCCCGACCAGCAGGACAGCCAGAAGGGCCCAATAGAAGTTGTGGGTTTTGTGGTGCACCCCCTAGAGAACGTCATCAAAGCCAACTGGCTGGTTGGTTGGGTTTGATGGTGCGCCCCCTGGGACTCGCTACCAAACCCAACCAGACCTTCTGGCTCCATCGGCTGGGCCTGGTCCCGTCATAGTCGATGGGGCGCCCTAGCGAGGATCAGGGCTCGATGATCGGCCAGAACATCGGGAAGTCGGTGAGGGTGTCCCACAAGGCCAGTACACGTTCGGCCTGCCCTTCGATGGACGCCTCGCCGGCGTCGACGACCTCGGGGAGGGTCCTCCCGGTGGCCACCATCTCCTCCAGGAAAAGCCGGTCGCATGACACGGTGGCATCGGGGTGGTCGTGGACCAGACCCGGCATGGAGTGAAGGGTGCCGTTGGAGAGTTCCAGGCGGGCCGTCTCGTCGACGTCGGTGAGAACCCAGTTGATAGCCAGCGGCCCCAGTGTTGCTGCGGCCTGTCCGTCGATCTTGACTGCCAAGAAGTCGAAGATCTGCTGGAGGGTCATACCTCGTACCACCTCTGCCCGGGGCCTACTGAAGACCGGGGCGTCGGTGGTGCCGTTGCGCAGCTCTAGAGCGCCGGTCAGGTATTCGTCGCGCCAGGGCCCTGACTCAGCAAGGTAGGCGAGCTGTTCGAAGGCGTCGGCCTGGAGTAGGCGGGCCTCCCGGCATTCCGGGTCGTCGAAGACAGCGTGGCGCAGTACCTGGGCCACCCACCGGTAGTCGCCAGACTCGTAGGCGGTGCGGGCCTTGACCAGCAATTCGTCCATTCCGCCCATGAACTCCACATAGCGTCGACCGGATTCGACGGGCTCGTAGGGGTCCAGGCTGGAGGGGTGGCCGTCGAAGAACCCGAGGTAGCGCTGGTAGACAGCCCTTACGTTGTGGCTGACCGTCCCGTAGTAGCCATGGCAGAGGTAGTCGTCCCACAGTCCGGGAGGCAGTTTCACAGCGGAGGCGATCTCGTCGGGGGTGTGACCCAGGTTGGCCAGGCGCATTGCCTGGTCGTGAAGCCACCGGTAGAGGTCTCGCTGGCGGGTCAGATAGCTGACCACCGCCTCGGTTCCCCAGTGGGGCCAACCGTGGGAAGCGAAGACCACCTCGGCTTCCGGCCCCCACCGCTGGATCGCCTCGTCGATGTAGCGGCTCCATCTGAGCGAATCACGTGCCTGGGCACCTCGCAGGGTTAACACGTTGTGCATGGTCCCGGAGCAGTTCTCGGCCATGCAAAGTGCCCGGTAGTCGCTGAAGTAGAAGTGCATCTCAGCAGGCGCCTCAGACTCGGGGGTGAGCTGGAACTCAACCCGGACCCCGTCGAGAATGAGTTCCTGGCCGGTCTCGGTAATCTCTATGGTCGGGGGTACCAGGGCCGGCGCTCCGGCCGGAACTCCCTTGGTCAGTCCGGTGTCGACGTGGCCGTACTCGTCCCAGGGCAGCAGTAGGCCGAACATGAACGTGGCCCTCCGACCCATGGCCGGAGCGGCGACCACGAACTCTGCGACCGCTTCGGTCAAGAAGCCTTCAGGGGCTACTACGGGTACCTCGCCGGAGTCGACTCGGTCTCGATCAACCATGCCCAGGATTCCCCCGTAGTGGTCGACATGGGAGTGGGTGTAGATCACCGCGGTGACCTCCCGATGGCCCAGGTGTTCGCTTACCAGTTCGTAGCCGGCCGCCGCTGTCTCGGCGGTGGTCATCGGGTCGATGACCACCCAGCCTCGTTCGCCACGGACGAACGTGGCGTTTGAGGCGTCAAAGCCCCTCACTTGGTAGATGCCGTCACATACCTCGTAGAGGCCGTGGCGGGCATTGAGTCCCGCCTGGCGCCACAACGACGGGTTGACGGTGGCCGGAGCAGGGCCGTCGACGAAGTCGGAACGGGACAGGTCCCAGGTATGCCCCCCCCAGGCACTGGGCTCGAGGCGACTAATGACAGGATCGGTTCGGGTAGCAATGAAGCCTCGGTCCACGTTGATGACGTCGGTGCCGTCGTCCTTGGGCAGGGTCGAAGCGAAGGCTTCTATGGCTACCCGCGTGTGTTCAGTGGGCGGCTTGGACTGGTGGGTGTCGTCGCTCATGGGATTCCGCCATTGTTGGGTTGGCAGTGGAACTGCCTTCGCTAATCGACTGGTAGAGGGCTTTGTCTACCTCTTGGTCGTCGTATCGGTCCAACTCTGGGCGGCCTAGAACGAAATGGTGTACCTCGTCGGGGCCGTTGGCCAGGCGCAGGGTCCTCGTCATCAGGGGTGTCCAAGGCCTAGGGGCGGAATGGCCAATCTGGCCAACCGAGGAGCGAAGGCACCGACCAGTGTCTCTGACCAGCAGGACAGCCAGAAGGGCCTCCCGGCTGCTGTCAAGGAATGTCGGGGTGTGTCACCCCCGTGGCTGCCTGCGATGCCTGACATATCCGGCTGTATAGGAGTTTGGTCCGGGTCGCGCGAAACTCTCCTTGACGCCACCCACTACGAACCAGGTAATTGACATGACGACTGACGAGAGTCTCCCCAATCCTCCCGATCCCATAGATCTCCCCGATTCCGATGTGTTCGGCATGTGGGCCGAGATTTGTGCTGACCGAGGACACCCCACTCTGGCTGGTTGCCACCTGGCAGGCGATGGAGTGGGCCTAGACGGCCGGCACGGCTTGTCCTTGCACGAACTGCAGCAATGGGCGGATTGGGCCTGGCGTGCGCTAGACAACCTCGATCTCGACCTCGACTGGTATTTTCCGAACCGCTCCGACGAGCGCCGTATCGAGGATCGCCGCATGATGATCGAAGCCGTGTGCGACCTCAAGACAGCAGCACGACTTCTCGATAGCACCTACGACAAGTTCACCGACGTCTTTCCGACCTGACCCCCCGGCCTACGTCCCTACCAGCAGGACAGCCAGAAGGGCCTGTCGAGGGCGCTACAGCGGTGTCGGAGGGGGGACTTGAACGCCCCCGACCACGTTCTCTGGTGTCATCTTCCCATTGTTCCAGGCCGGTATGACATCAAGACAGACTGGGCCAAACCAGTTCAGGCCACCGAGGGTTACTATCCGGTCGTGCCGGCCAGCTACCGCGTCCAAGACATCTTCGACCGGGTCGCCTCGAGATATGACGAGTCTTTGCCAGGCATGTTCCTACCCGACGTACTCGACCCCACAGTCGACTTCCTGGCCGAACTCGCCGGGAACGGACCTGTCCTTGAGTTGGGCATCGGCACCGGTCGCGTCGCCCTTCCTCTCGTCGAAAAGGGAATCTCGGTTCACGGAATCGATCTCTCACAGGCGATGGTTGAGCGGCTGCGGGCGAAGCCGGGTGGCGACGCCGTTGAGGTGACTATCGGCGACTTCGCCACCACCAAGGTCGAGGGCGATTTCTCCTTGGCCTATCTCGTTTTCAACACGATCACGAACCTCACCACCGAGGACGCCCAGGTCGACTGCTTCGCCAACGTCGCCAAGCACTTAGAACCAGGTGGTGTGTTTGTGATTGAGAACTTCATCCCGGCACTCCACCGGCTCCAACCGGGCGAAAAGGTGGTACCAATCCACGTGACTCCAACCCGGCTCCATTTCGACGAATACGACGTTGCAAACCAGACCCTGGTCTCGCACCACTACCGGGTGGTCGATGGCCAACTCGAACTCCTGTCGACCCCTCACAGGTACGTCTGGCCCTCCGAGCTCGATCTCATGGCCCGGCACGCCGGCATGACGCTGAGGGAGCGTTGGGCAACTTGGACGCGTGAGCCATTCACCTCGACCAGTCCGTCGCACATCTCGGTGTGGGAGAAGACGGCGTAAGGAAACAGCCAGAAGGACGCGCCAAAGGCATTAAAGCGGTGTCGGAGGGGCGAATGCAACCCGTAACCCACGCCATCGGAGTGGGTGGATCGGCTCGAATGCTGCTGCCTGAAGTAGTCGCCCCCACCACCAGGCCATCCCGCGATCGCACTCCGAGCGGCGGCGTCTAGCCCATCTGGGCTAGACGGCTCGTCATGCCTTGGCCTCGCTCGGGCGCGACCGGGCAGCCAATTCGTCGACGCCTTCGGTGAGGCCTTCCGCCCCGAGCACCGGAAGGTCCTCAAGACCCCGATCCGCACACCCGGCGCGAACGCTTTCGCCGAACGCTGGGTCGGCACACTGAGACGAGAACCGTCTACCGCACATCGATCTGGAACCGCCGCCAGTTCGAGCGTCTCGTCGTCGACTACATCGATCACTACAACCGGCACCGGCCACACCGCTCCTCGCGCAAGAACTCGGCACCCACACGTCTCCGGCGACGGCTGACGACGACGTTCGAGTCCGAGCTCTCCCTGCTCGACGAGACGACACGGTCCGAGATCATCGAGCTGTTCGACCTCCACACCAGCTGGGACACCTGGGAGCGACTCGGACGATGGCAGCGGCTGTTGGTGACTCGATCCAAGCACCTCGTCGCGACGCTGGTGAGCAACGCGTTGGCACCCTGACGCGACGGCGCAAGCCTTCCGTCACGCAGCTCCGCTGAGTTCACTTTCGAGGTCCCGTATGACGTGCAGCAGCTCGTCCCGCGTGTCATCGGTGGCCACGGCGAGCAGGCAGACACACATCGAGTAGAGCGCTTTGGCCCGGAAACCGGCCGGGTCGACCTCGCCCCGCGCCCACGAGACTGCCGCCCGGCGGAAGCCCTCGTAGCCCTCGGCGACCAGCAGATCGACACGGAGATCGCCGCGCAGCTGCCCCTCGTCAATCGCCTCCTCGACGGCAGTGTGTAGCCGTCTGATCGCGCGGGGGCCCTTGCGGAAGTCGTAGCCCTCGAGGAGCGCGGGCCGGGTCTTGTCGGCGCCGCGAACGACCCTTGCGACGCCCCGCTCGACCACCGCGAGCGCTCGGTCGACCGGCCGATCTACGGACCGGTCGACGTCGAGCCCACGATCGAGGTCGTCGGACGCACCGTCCCAGATGGCCGATCGGATCTCGTCCTTGGACCCGAACAGGTTGTAGAGCGTGGGGACCGACACGTTCGCGGCGTCGGCCACCTTTCGCATCGACCACCCGTCGACGCCGTCGCGCTCGATCAGCTCACGCGTCGCGGTGAGGATCCGCTGACGGCGTCGCTCGATGTTGTCCTGCCGCAGTCCCATTGTTTGCACAGTGTACAAAAGATTGTACGGTGTGAAAAGCAACTCCCCCCGGAACGGAGACACCCATGGCGAAGGCACTCGGCCTCGACGACCTCCACACGTACGTCGTCGAACACAGTACGCCGCCCGACGAGATCCTCGAACGACTCACCGCCCGCACCGTAGAAGCAACCGGCGTTTTCGCTCGGATGCAGATCGCTCCAGAACAGGGCGCCTTCATGACCTGGCTCACCCGCTTGATCGGCGCCGGCCAGGTGCTCGAGATCGGCACGTTCACCGGCTACTCCGCGATCTGCATCGCCCGCGGACTCTCCGCCGAGGGTCGGCTCGTGTGCCTCGACATCTCCGATGAGTGGACCTCCATCGGCCGAGAGGCATGGCGGGAGGCCGGCGTCGACGACCGCATCGACCTCCGCATCGGACCGGCTGCCGAGAGCCTCGCCGCGATGCCCGAGCAAGAGCAGTTCGACATGGCATTCATCGACGCCGACAAGGCGGGCTACGAGACCTACCTCGACCTCGTGTTCCCGCGGCTCCGGCCCAACGGCGTCGTGCTCGTCGACAATGTGTTGCGGAATGGTCGGGTCTTGGACCGCTCGGCCACCGACGACGACACCGTCGCCATCCGGGCCTTCAACGACGCCCGCGTCGGCGATCCCCGGTGGGATCTCGCCATGCTTCCGATCTCCGACGGACTCACCCTGCTTCGGAAGCGCTAGCGGTTGCGCCAGTCCCTCGCGCCAGAACCGACAAGTGGGCGGGACCCCCGTCGCACCTTCGCGTCGCTGAGGTTCCGAAACTACCGGCTGTACTTCTTCAGCCAGATCGTGTCGTTCAGCGGCACATGGATGCAGTCACTCGCCACCGCCTGGCTCGTCATCGAGCTGACCGGCAGCGGCACGGCGCTCGGCACGGTGATGGCGGAGAGGTTCGCCCCGTGGAGGTCCGCCCCGTCGAGGTCCGCCCTTTCGAGGTTCGCCGCGGAGAGGTTCGCCCTGGGTTCGATCGTGTAGCCGTTGACTTCCACGGCTCCCACGCTACGTCCCGACCTGCAGGACAGCCAGAAGGGCCTCCAGGCTGCTGTCGGGGTGTGTCACCCCCGTGGCTGCCTGCGTGGCTGCCTACATGAAGGCCACTCCGGCGGTTACCGGATCGAAACCCTTCGGCCACCGGGTGGCTTTGTCTGCAAGCGCGTTGGTGAGGTTCGCCGCGGTGAGGCTTGCCCCGGCCAGGTTCGCCTTGACGAGGCACGCCCCGGCCAGGTTCGCCCTGTCGAGGTTCGCCCAGGTGAGGTTCACCTCAACGAGGTACGCCCCGGCCAGGCTTGCCGCGGTGAGGTTCGCCCCGGTCAGGTTCACCCTCCAGAGGATCGCCCCGTAGAGGTTCGCCCCGTCGAGGTTCGCCCCGGTCAGGTTCGCCCCGGTGAGGTTCGCCCTGTAGAGGTTTGCCGCGGTGAGGTTCGCCCCGTCGAGGTTCGCCCCGGCCAGGTTCGCCTCGACGAGGTTTGCCCCAAAGAGGTTCGGCGTGTTGAGGCTTGCTGCTGTTAGGTCCGCGAAGCCGAGGTTCACCCACCGGAGGTCCGCCCTGGAGAGGTCCGCCCTGGAGAGGTCCGCCAAGCCGAGGTTCGCCGCGGTGAGGTGCGCCCCGTAGAGGTTCGCCTCTGTGAGGTTCGCCCCGTAGAGGTTCGCCCCCCGGAGGTCCGCCCCTCTGAGGGTCGCCTCTGTGAGGTCCGCCTCAGAGAGG
>Ga0207986_1000994_pt1 | contig 12603 bp, 16 predicted proteins | sample ETNtaG_26_FD_185764 | JGI IMG/M metagenome (GOLD analysis project Ga0207986, IMG submission 185764) | Marine microbial and viral communities from oxygen minimum zone, Eastern Pacific Ocean - ETNP201302SV89 (SPAdes) (version 2) | ecosystem: Environmental > Aquatic > Marine > Oceanic ... | reverse complement strand
TAGGCATTACTTATTGCTATCATATTTTGATAATATAATATTGACAGTTTAATGACAAATACTCCCCCTAAAAGTAACCGAAAATACAAACCTATGAAAATTAGTGATTCGCTTCGTGGCATTAACCAGAAATTTTTGTACAAATTTGGGAAATTGGACTACATTATACATACTAAATGGGCTGAAATTGTTGGTTCATTCTTTGTTCAGCATTCAGAACCTCGAAAAATTAGCTCCATACTTCAATCAACCAATGAGAAAGGGGAAGCTATTTACGAGAAATATCTCTATGTAAATGTTACTCCTTCTGCTGCTGTTGAATTTCAACATTTTCATAATAAAATTGTAGAAAAAATAAATTCGTATTTTGGTTACAAGGCGATCAAAGGAATAAAAATTCATCAACAATTAATAAAACGAGAAAACATAGTAACTAAAAAGAACAATGTGAATTTTATAAATATTAAACAAAAAACTCGTGAAATAAAAAATACAATATCAAAAATTGACAATAAAGATTTAGAACAATCTATTGTCAATTTAGGATTATCTATTACAAACGAAGAAGAAAAATGAAAAAATACATTTTAAATAATTTATTTTCATGCTTCTTTGGGTTTTTTCTTATATTTTCATCTCTAGCTTCCGCAGAATCTGTAGAATCTGTACTTGATGTTACAGAGGAAGATTTCATTATTGGAGATGAAAATGCTCCTATAACGATAATCGAATACGCATCCTTATCCTGTAGTCATTGTGCTGATTTTCATATTAATAAATTACCAGAATTAATAAAAGAATTTGTTGATACGGGTAAGGCAAAAATAGTTTTCAGAGATTTTCCATTTAATTATCCTGCACTCTTAGGCAGCATGGCACTAAGATGTGTTCCAAGAGACATTCGATACGAATATTCTAATGCTCTTTATCAACTGCAATCTAAATGGGTTTTTCGAGAAAATGCTAAAACCACACAAGAATTGTATAAAATCATGCAAAGTGGGGGTATGACTAAAGAAAGATTTAATGAATGTATCGATAATGCTGATTTAGAAAACGAGATTCTTCAAGGAGTAATGGCCTCTCAGAGTGAATTTAACATCAAATCAACGCCTTCTTTTCTAGTTAACGGCATATTGATTGAAGGAAGCAAACCAATAAAAGACTTTAGACAAATCATTGATAAAATATTATCAGAACAATAGATGATAAATTTTAGAAAGCTTAAGCTAAAGGGCTTTAAATCATTTGTTGAACCTACAGACATCATAATAGAAAAAGGGCTAACTGGCATTGTTGGTCCAAACGGATGCGGAAAATCCAACCTGGTTGAAGCTTTTCGGTTTGTTATGGGAGAATTATCACCTAAACAAATGCGTGGAAGTGAGCTTGATGATGTTATTTTCAATGGCACAACTGATCGTCCTGCCTGGGATATCGCCGAAGTTACAATAAATCTTGATAACAGTGAGAAAAAAGCGCCTAGTATTTTTAATCAATCTGATGAAATTGAAGTCACAAGACGCATTTGGCGTGGTGAGGGATCAGAATATCGCGTGAATGGTAAAGAAGTAAGATTAAAAGATGTGCAACTCCTATTTGCAGACGCCTCCACCGGCGCAAGATCAACATCAATGGTTAGTCAGGGTCGTATAGGTGCTATAATTGTTGCAAAACCAGAACAACGTCGCACTCTCTTAGAAGAAGCTGCTGGCATAACAGGATTGCATTCAAGAAGACATGATGCTGAATTACGATTAAACTCAACAGAAAACAATTTGGAACGCGTAAAAGATGTTCTAAAAACACAAGAAGAGCAATTAGAGGTCTTAAAAAAACAGTCAAAACAAGCCGAACGTTATAAAAATATTCAAAATTATATAACTAAAGCTAGGGCAGCTGTTTTTTATCAAAAATGGCTATTGGAAAAAGAAAAGTTAAAAGAAGCTAATAATAATTTCAAAGAACAAAATAAATTAGTTGTAAACCAAACTCAAACTGTTGCTTCTGTTAATGTGCAATATGAAAATATTTTACAAATATTGCCTAACCTGCGCCTTGAAGAAAATAAAATCGCATCAGAGCTGCAAAAAAATTCTATTAATTTGAACAATCAGGAAAAAGAGATTGAGCGTGCTAATGCAGATATTGAGGAAACTCAAATTCGTATCGGGCAAATAAAAGATGACATTAGCAGAGAGCAGTTTTTACTTGATGATACTAAGGAAAATCTCACTAGGGTTCGTGATGAAAAATCTTTGTTGGAGAAGGAGCAAGGTGATTTGTTTGTGGAAAAAAATGATGATCTCTTCTCAAAACCAAAGCCACAAAAAAACAACAACCCAATGATTGATTACTTGGATTTTGAAGATGGATACGAAAAAGCATTAGCTTCTGTTTTTTCGGATGAGCTGATGGCCTCCATTAATGAAGAGCAATCTTCTTATTGGAAAATATTAAATGCAAAAAAATATAAGTCAGTCTTTCCAGAAAATGTAATTCCTTTTTCATCAATTATTAAGGCGCCTGATAATCTCAAAAAACGTCTTGATTTTATTGGACTTATAGAGGGCAAAGAAAATATCCATAAATTACAAAATAATTTATCTGATGGCCAAGTGCTTGTTAGTAAAACTGGTGAGATTTGGCGCTGGGACGGTTTTACATCTAAAGGAAAGGAAAATGCTCCAATAAAAACTGTTTTAGAACAATTAAAAAATAGAAGGTTAAAACAATTATCTGCTGAAGAAAAAAAATGGTTGGATATTATGACAACCGCCCAAAAAAGGATTGATGAATTGCATGAACGTCAACAAAATTTAAAAAAAGAACTTGAAAAAATGCGATCTATGCCAGAAAATATATCTTTGGAGAAAAAAAATTTGTTGAATTTAATCGATGAAAGCAAAAAAACGCATGAATTAATAGCTAAAAAATTACAAGATGAAGAAACTCAAGCCAATGAAATAAACAAAAAGTTAAAACTTGAAGAAGTTAAATTAAATGAGTTGCGTGAAGAAAAAATTCGAATTGAAGGTATTATTGGAACTATTGAAGAGGCAATTAAGCAATTAACCGATCAAGTAAAAGAGCGCTTGGGTATTGCTTTAAGCGGTTTGTTTGATCTAGCAAAAATTAATCCTAATAAAGCTCACTCTTCCATAGAGGATTTAGAAAAAAAATTAGAGCGCCTTATTGCAGAACAAGAAAGACTGGGAGGGGTAAATTTATTAGCCGAACAAGAGTCAAAGGAATTAGGGGAAAAAGTTGATTCTATTAAAAAAAATCAATCCGATTTACTGGCGGCAATTGCAAAACTAAGAGAAGCAATTGATAAATTGAATACTGAAGGTCGTCAACGTCTCCTGGCCGCTTATGGAGTAGTTAATGAGAATTTCCAGAATTTATTTGTTAAATTATTTGGAGGAGGCAAAGCATATCTGAAATTCACTGATGAAAATGATCCCTTACAAGCAGGGTTAGAAATTTTTGCAAGCCCCCCAGGAAAAAAATTACAACATCTGAGTTTATTATCAGGCGGTGAACAGGCGCTTACAGCGTTATCTCTTTTATTTGCTGTATTCCTTTCAAATCCTGCTCCCATTTGTGTTTTAGATGAGGTGGACGCTCCACTTGATGATACCAATGTTGACCGCTTTTGTTCATTAGTTGAGGAAATTGCAAAATCATCAAAAACAAAATTTCTTATCATCACTCACCATCGCATGACTATGGCACGGGTTAATCGATTATTTGGTGTAACGATGCCAGAGCAAGGCATCTCTCAGCTTGTGTCTGTAGATTTAGAAAGTGCGGTTCAGTTAAAAGAAAATGAATAATTCAAAAAAACAGCTAGAAAATCTGAAAGAAAAAATTGACCATTTGCAACATAACAAAGAGAAGAAATCTGTGCCCGAAAGAAACAGCGGTACTGGATTTGGTTTTAAGATAAGTACAGAAATAGTTGCGGCACTCATTGTGGGAGTGGGGATTGGTTTGCTTGTGGATAATTACTTTAACACCAAACCTTTTGGTCTAATTATTTTTTTCATTCTTGGCGCATTTGCTGGATTTTTAAATATTTATCGTGTAATGCGTCGCATAGAAAAACAAAAAAGTTTTAACATTAAGCATTGATAATGTCATCTACAGGCGAAAAACACAGTCCTCTTGAACAGTTTGAGATTGTTCCTTATATTCATATTGATTCAAAAGGCATTGACATTTCTTTCACAAATTCATCCCTAGCAATGACTATTACTGTAGCAGTAATCACTCTTTTTTTGACTTTCTCTGTAAACACACGTTCAATTGTTCCCTCACGATTACAACTATTATCTGAATTAAGTTACAACTTTATTGTTCAGTTGTTGAAAGATACTGTGGGTGCAGAAGGTCGAAAATACTTTCCTTTTGTATTCACAATTTTTATGTTTGTTTTAATTGGCAATATGGTGGGTATGGTTCCTTATAGTTTTACGTTTACAAGCCATATCATTGTCACCTTTGCTTTGGCGGCCATTGTTTTTATTGGCGTTACTGTTTTAGGCTTTGTAAAACACGGCCTACGTTTTTTTTCTTTTTTTGTTATCCCAGGTCTGCCATGGTACATGCTTCCTCTGTTAATTCCAATTGAAGTAATCTCATATCTATCGCGACCTATCAGTTTGTCTGTACGACTTTTTGCCAATATGTTGGCAGGTCATACATTACTCAAAGTCTTTGCTGGCTTTGTAGTATCATTGGGCCTTGCAGGTTTCTTACCTCTGGCATTCATTGTTGCTCTTACCGGCTTAGAAATATTAATCGCTTTTTTGCAAGCTTATGTATTTGCGATTTTAACGTGTTTATACATAAATGACGCATTACATTTACATTAAATTATAGGAGGAATTATGGAAATAGAAGCAGCAAAAGTTATCGGAGCAGGCCTTGCCGTAATTGGGGTGATTGGTTCCGGAATTGGTATTGGGAACATATTCTCATCTTTTATTGAAGCCGTAGGTCGTAACCCGGCAGCTCGTGGTGAAGTGTTTACGATGACTATGCTTGGATTTGCACTTGTAGAAGCAATTGCACTTTTTGCACTAGTTATTGCTCTAGTTATTTTATTTGGTTAAACAAAGTCATTTTTAATGCCTCAATTAGATCCTGAATTCTTTGTTTCACAACTTTTTTGGCTTGTTGTTACATTTTCTTTTTTACTCTTGTTCTTATGGAAAGTGTCACTTCCCCGTATAGGTTCTGTTTTAGAAAAAAGGGAAAATAAAATTAACAATGATATTGAAACGGCAAAACAATTACAGATTGAGGCAGAAAAAATACAAGATCAAATTGATCAAAAATTACATAATTCTAAAGAACAAAATATTAGCTTAATAAAAAACTCAACAGTTAATTTGCAAAATAAAGCCTCAGAAGAATTGTCAAAACTTGATAATGAGCTGAATAAAAAAATTGAAAAATCTGCAAAAGTTATTGAAAATAATAAAAAAAAATCATTAAAGCAAATTCATGAACAAATTCATGAAATTACCAAGTTAACACTTTCAAAACTCTCTTCTGTTCAAATAAATGATCAGGAAATAGAAGAGTCAGTGGCGAATGCCCAGTCAGGAGTTAGACATTAATTATGTTTAGTGATCCAAGATTTTGGGTATTCATAGCCTTTATTATTTTTATTGGAGTTATGATTAAACCAATACGAAAGATACTTTCAATTAATTTAGGTGATAAAATTCAAGAAATTAAAAATAGTATTGACCAGGCTGAAAAAATAAAAAATGATGCACAGCTCACCTTAAGTGAAATTAAAAAAAGACAAAATGAAGTTCGGGGTGAAATTGATTTAATCGAGCAAGAAGCTAAAGAAAAAATTACAATGATCGAAAAGAATGCACACACAAAACTCATAGATCAAATAAATAAGCGTAATGCTTTGCTTCTGCTAAAATTGGTCAAATGACAAGAGATGCGAATACTGAAATTCAAAAATACATAACGCAAATTGCTATTTCTGCTACAGTAAATATTTTAGAAAAAAAATCAAATGATAAGGAAAAACAAAACTTAATCAATCAGTCAGTCAATGAACTGGGATCTGCTCTAAAAAATTAATTCAGGATTTCTAGTTTCTTCTTATCCAGCATAAAACCTAAAACTATTTTACTCTGATTAAGTTCTTCTTCATTTAAAGAAGGTATTTGAAGCTTAATTGTTTTAGTCAATTCTGTTTCAATATAATTCGCATTCTCTGGTTCACCTTTCAAATCTCCATCAACTTGATAATATTGCATATCAACTACTTCATCCTTTGCATTTAAGATTGCCACATAAAACGGAAGGGTTATGCTGCTTTCCTCAGTTAAATCGGGTTTTACGATAAATAACAAAGAAAGATCAGCTTGAAATACATTATCTATTATTGAGCATTCACTGTTAAATGCATAATTATTAATTTCAGCTCTATAACTCACATTCTCAGAAGTAATAGGCTTGGTATCGCTTGTAACATATTTACTATGCTCTGAAGAAAACAATACAATCGGACAGAATGTTTTTGTAACAGCATTTGTACTAACTGTTTGATTAGGTGCACATCCTACGAGCAAGAAAAAAATAAGAATAAAAAGATTGTTTTTCACTATATAGCTTAATTAATATAAATATGTCGTTAAGTATATAGACTCAAACATATTGTATGCCAACCGATGTAAATCAACAAAAACTAAACATATATCTTGTGGGTCCAAGAGGATTTTGCGCTGGAGTTGACAGGGCTATTTTGATGGTTGAGGAAGCCCTAAAAAAATACGGCAAACCCGTTTATGTGCGTCATGAAATTGTACATAATAAATATGTAGTACAGAATCTTAAATTAAAAGGGGCTATTTTTATTGATGACCTTCAAGATATAAAAAATAAAGATAGGCCTGTAATATTCTCCGCTCACGGTGTGCCAAAATCAATTCCTGCAGAGGCAAAAAATTTACATTTACAATTTTATGATGCTACATGTCCGCTTGTTAGTAAAATTCACCGTGAAGTAGAGAATTATGAGAAACAACAATTGCCAATTGTACTCATTGGCCATCATAATCATCCTGAAGTAATTGGCACAATGGGACAAATCAAATCACCGATTCATCTAATAGAAAATGAGCAGGATGTTGCTAAACTAACTATTTCAAATAATCAAAAAATAGCGTGTGTAACGCAAACAACACTTTCACTAGATGATACAAAATCTATCATTCATGCCATTAAAAAAAAATATCCACATGTCCTTGAACCAAAAAGAAATGATATTTGTTATGCAACTACCAATAGGCAAAAAGCTGTAAAAAAGATTGCGGCAAATTGTGATCTGTTTATCGTTATTGGAGCTTATAATTCATCCAATTCACTGCGCCTTGTGGAAGTAGCCAAGCAATATGGTGCGAATAATAGTATACTCATCGAAAGTATTGATAAGTTTGACATTTCCTTGATTGATGATGTTCAAAATATAGGTGTCACAGCAAGCGCTTCCGCCCCGGAAATTTTGGTAAAAAAATTTATACAATTTATGAAAGAAAATTTTACAATCATAGTATATGAACCAAAATATGTTAAGGAGGATATAAATTTCAAAATACCTCAAAAACTTAAGGTACCTGGTTAGTTTATGGCAGTATACACTCCTATAACAAAAGAAAAATTATCATCATTTTTAGAAAATTACAATATTGGTCAATTAGAAAATTTTAAAGGTGTATTGGAAGGTGTAGAAAATACAAATTACAAGATAATTACATCACAAGACACATTCATACTAACAATTTTCGAGAAAAGGGTAAAAGAACAAGAACTTCCTTTTTTTATTGAATTGCAAAATCATTTATCTAATAAAAATATTAAGTGCCCCTCACCTATTCCAAATAGAAATGAGCAGCATATTGATACTATTGAAGATAAACCGTGTGTTTTGATGTCGTTTCTTGAAGGAAAAAAAATAAAAAATAGCACTTCCTATCATTGCCATCAAATAGGAAGACTAACAGCAAAAATACACCTATATTCAAAAGATTTTAATGTAACAAGAAATAATGGATTACATCAAAAACACTGGGAAGATATATTTGGTAAATGTAAAAACAGCAAGGATCGTCGATATGGAGAATTGTATCAAATAATTGAGCAAGAACTTCAATATTTAGATAAAAACTGGCCTAGGAAATTACCAACAGGAATAATTCATGGAGACATTTTTCCGGATAATGTATTTTTTATTGAGAACAATGTATCTGGCATTATTGATTTTTATTTTTCCTGTAATGATTTTTATGCTTATGATCTTGCTATCACAACAAATGCATGGTGTTTTGATAAAAAAGAATCTTTCCAAAAAGAAAAATTTGATTCACTATTAAAAGGTTACCAACAACACGCTAATATGAGCAATGATGAAAAAAGTCATTTTAATACTTTATTGAGAGGCGCGGCAATGCGTATCCTTGTTACAAGATTATATGATCAATTGTATCACCCGGATGGTGCAATGGTTGTGCCTAAAGATCCTTTTGAATTCTTCGACATTATGAAATGGCATCAAAATAATTCAATTTTTGATTCATGATTAAAATTTATATAGACGGAGCATGCTCGGGTAACCCTGGCATTGGGGGATGGGGTGTTGTAATTCTAGAAAATGATAATGATCCTATTTTTTTGAAAGGAGGGGAGAGCCAAACAACTAATAATCGCATGGAGTTAACAGCTACGATAAAAGCATTGCAGCATTTTAAGACTTCAAAAGAATTAACCTTGGTAACAGATAGTAAATACGTCAAAGATGGGATTCAATCTTGGATAGCAAATTGGAAAAAAAATGGATGGAAAACAGCATCAAAAAAACCCGTTAAGAATAAAAAATTATGGTTAGAGCTTGATTCAGAAATTGCAAGGCATAGTATAAATTGGGAATGGGTTAAAGGACATGCTGGAAATAAATATAATGAGAAAGCTGATTTTCTTGCACGTCGTTATATTGAAGAAAATTAACGCTTTATTAGCCTTAATTGCCACTTCAAGTTTATTTTTCGCATCATCTATTTATGCTGGTGAAAAATGGGGAGTTGATAAAGAACTCTCCACAATTAGTTTTGAACTTCCAGTTTTGTTTGCAAAAAATGTTCGGGGCACTTTTAAAAATATTGAAGGTTTTATAGAAATAGATCTCGATAAAAAGAAGAATAATAAAGCAATATTTTCAGTAGTAATTAATAGCATCGATATGAACTATGCAAAATATAGGGATTTGCTTCTAAGTGATATTTTTTTTGATGCGAAGCAATTTCCTATAGCGGTTGTTGATACGAAAAAATTCTCCTATCAGAACGAAAAAAAAATCACTTTGGATGTCGAGGTAACCATCAAGGATAAAAGTGAAATTGTGCCTTTAACTATTTTAGTTAAACGTCTCGGTGAAGAATTAGTGCAAATTGAAACTGAGCTTAGTTTCTCTCGAACTTTTTTTAATATTGGCACGGGAAAATGGTCTAATACGACAATTTTAAAAGATAAAGCGACAATAAAGACAAATCTCTTTCTGTTCAAAGAATAAATTATATTGAACGAAATTTAATCACTAATTTAATTAAAATGAGTATAGATGAATTTATAGAAATCTCTTTTTAAGTTTGGATCTCCATTTAAAACTTGGGTCATCAATATTGCTGATATTTTTTTATGATCATCAACCAGGAAATATGTAGATGCTGCGCCCGCCCAGCCAAATTCCCCCTTTGTGCCTAAGTTGTTATTTTTCACAGGATCAAGCAATATTCTAAAGCCAAGACCCCACCCGTAAGCCTCCAAATCATTAACGTAATTTTCATCCTTAATCGTCCCTACACTTACAATTTCAATAGGAAAGAAACTTGGGGTAAGAAAATTTGAAGTCATAAAATCAATTGTTTCTTTGGCAATTATTAATTTTCCATCTTTAGTTTTTCCTGAATGCAGCATGTCTGCAAATAAAGAAAAATCATACAAGGTAGAAAACAAGCCATGACCTCCTCTCGCATAGTTCTTATTATGGAGTGGGTACCCGTAGTTTCCAATTTTTTGTGGATCTAGAATATGTTCTCGTAATTTATGATGCACAATATCAAATTCATATGATTGCATCACCCGTGAATCCTTCTGCTCTGATATAGAAAAATCTGTATCATGCATTCCAAGTGGTGAAAAAATTTTATTTTTTAAGATATCTTGCAAGGTGGAATTTTCGACTATTTCCAATATTCTAGCAAGAATATCCATGGAAACAGAATAGCGCCATTGAGTAGATGGTTGATGAAGCAAAGGTACTTTTGCTAACATTTGAATCTCTTCTTCTAAACTTGAGGAAGAAGAACTAAATATTCTCATTCTATCATATTCCCTACCTACAGGATCTGCTAAGAAATTGTATGAAAAGCCAGCGGTATGAAGCAAAAGATGTTTCACTGTCGGCTTCATTTTCATTTCTTCCACATCTGTTATATCTCCATCAGGATTTTTCAAAACTTTTAAATTTGAATATTCAGGTAAATATTTAGTGATTGGATCATCCAACTGAATTTGATTTCTCGCAACCAATTGCATTGTAGCAATTGCAACAACTGGCTTAGTCATCGACCAAATTCTATAAATGGTATCATTTGAAATTTTATCTTTGGTTTCTAAATTTTTGTAACCAAGTTTACCTGCGTATCTTTCATCATTAACATTTATCTGCCATTGAATGCCTGGGTATCTTTTCTGTTCTATGTAAGGTAGTAATATTTTATTTAATTTATCCATATTTAAATTATTAAAAGTATTTTATTGTTAGATTAAACTTTTGATCTTTTCGACAAGAGCTGTGTTTATGTGACGAGGGCCTGAATCTTTTCTATTATTATGTCTTCGTTGGCCTGGAAGACGAACGCCTTCCAAAGATTCCATTTGATTAAAAAATAATTCGGCATGTTCATTCCATCCTTCTCCAGCAATTAATTGTGGTGAGAGCGCCATAATAAATTCTCCTCCACGGGCAGGGCCTCCATCAGCGTTATCAATTGCTTTTGCTTCAAAACTAAACATATCTCCTGCTAAACCTGCTGCTAACAACTCAACCATCATAGCTATAGCTGAGCCTTTGTGTCCTCCAAAAGGAAGAAGTACTCCGCCATTTGCAATAGCTGATGGATCATCTGTTTTTTCCCCGTCTTTATTGAGACCAGTACCTAATGGCACTTTATGCCCATCTCGGGCGGCAACCTGTACTTCACCCATAGCCATGCTTGCTGTTGCCATATCATACACAACAGACGTTTTATTTTTTCTCGGCCAAGCAAAAGAGATGGGATTTGTTCCAAACAAAGGTTTGATCGCTCCAGTAGGTGCCACACTTGGCATATAGGCTGTGCAGGCTATGCCTATCAAATTTTTTTCTGCCAACGCTTCTGTTTCATGCCATAACGCTGCAAAATGATGAGTATTGGTGATAGTTAAAACCCCCACCCCATATTTATTTGCTGTTTCAACCAAGGATGGGATTCCGACTTGAATAGCAGTAGGAGCAAAACCATAGTCACCATCAGTACGAATCGCATTTTGTGTAAGAAAATGATTTGTTGGTCGTGCATTGCCTTTTACCTTCTTGCTTTTAAGAGAGGCGACATAACCAGGAATGCGAAATAAGCCGTGCGATACACTGCCATCACGCTCTGCGTTCGCTACAGTTTTTGATACAGCTTCAGCATTGATTTCATCACATCCGTTTAATAAAAGGGTTTTTTTTGCAAGCTGATAAATTTCATCTAGAGTAAGAGGTGTTGTTGACATCAAATTCAAATACTTGTTTTGATTCCTGCTGCATCATTGCTTAGAGAGTGTTTTTTCATTTGTTCCCCAATGCTTCTTTATCTATGTAAATTAATTTTTTTTTGCATTTATATACAATACTTGCAGGCCATTGTTTATTAAATAATTTTTTACTTAAAATCTCATTAGCAGCTTTCCGTTTTTCCTTTCCAGAAAGTACAAGTATTGCTTTCTTCGATAATTTATGAATAGTTCCTAATCCTACGGTAATGCCAAACTTTGGAACTTCTTTTAATGATTGAAATTTAGAAAAAGTTTTAAGATTATCTTTTCTGGTCTGTGTTGATAATGTAACAATGTGAGTTGAGGAGTTAACATTGGATGTATAATTATTAAAAGCTATATGCCCGTCTGAAGAACCTGATGCTAAGAAAAAAATGTCAATTCCTCCTAATTTTTGTATCAACTTATCATATTGTTTTGGATTATGAATTTTTGGAAAAAAAATATTTGATTTAGTTAATTTTTTCTTCTTGCTTTTTTTGTAATTAAATAATCTTTGAATCACCCTGTAAGAATACCCGACACAGCTATAATGCAGCTTTGGATCGCAATGTTGAAATTTTTTATTTTTTAAAATCACAAATTCATCCATCATGGCTATTTTTACATTGCTTAAATCAACGTTTATTTTGTAGCTTAAAATTCCAATGTACTTATAAGTTTTTCTTAAGGACCTGCCGCTAGGACAACCTAGTATGATACCATTTT
>Ga0207986_1000984_pt1 | contig 12680 bp, 8 predicted proteins | sample ETNtaG_26_FD_185764 | JGI IMG/M metagenome (GOLD analysis project Ga0207986, IMG submission 185764) | Marine microbial and viral communities from oxygen minimum zone, Eastern Pacific Ocean - ETNP201302SV89 (SPAdes) (version 2) | ecosystem: Environmental > Aquatic > Marine > Oceanic ... | reverse complement strand
GAACGCTCGCATACTGCAACTGAGTTAGTGTTGGCTTTACCTCCCCAACCTTAGAGCCTTAAGTGTAGCAAAAACATGATTGCGTAGCTTCACAATAAGTCTTTATAAAAGCAACAGGCTCTAATTATTAAAAGTTACGTAAATATTGTACAATTTACACTTTCAGTTACGACGCATCGTAATTTATAAGAACTTCCACGCTTTAAAGTAAATTGTGTTAAAAGGAACAAAGTAGATATGACAGAAATTAACAATTTTAAAAAGGATAATTTAACAGGATATCCCGAACGATCCGGGTTGTACGATCCGAAATATGAGCATGATGGTTGCGGTGTTGGCTTTGTAGTTAATATTAACGGCACCAAATCACATGAAATCATTGAACATGGAATCGAAGTCATGATTAATCTGCTTCACCGCGGTGCGACAGGAGGTGATGCAAAGACCGGAGACGGTGCCGGTATCCTTATCCAAATACCGGATGCGTTCTTAAAACACGAATGTAATTCTATTGGTATATCCCTCCCTTCGCCAGGCAAGTACGGCGTTGGTATGATTTTTCTTCCCCAGGAACAAAGACCAAGAAAAGAATGTCAGCAAATCATAGAAGAAACTGTTGTCGAGGAAGGGCTTGAATTTCTCGGCTGGCGTGAGGTCCCGGTAAACGATACCTGCCTCGGCGATGTAGCAAAAAACTCACAACCCTTTATAATCCAATGTTTCATTGGAGCCTCTCAACATGACATATTGGCATTGGAACGAAAGCTATACATCGTTCGTAAACAAATCGAATGTCGTATAGAACGTACTATGTCGCTTGGCGATCGCTTTTGTATACCAACTATGTCTGCAAGGACTATCGTCTATAAGGGGATGTTTATGGCCCTTCAGGTTGCCGAATTTTATCTAGACTTAAAACAGAAAGATCTTATTAGTTCCGTTGCAATTGTTCATCAAAGATACAGCACCAATACGTTTCCCTCATGGAAACTTGCACAGCCGTTTCGTTATTTAGCCCACAATGGGGAGATTAATACACTCCGCGGAAATAAAAATCACATGTCATCACGTGAACAGATTCTTGCCACCGACTTATTCGGTAATGACATTAAAAAAATTCTACCCATTATTGATGAATCAGGAAGTGATTCTGCATGCCTCGACAATGCACTTGAATTGCTGGCATGCGGTGGCCGAGGCTTACCACATGCTATGATGATGCTTATCCCACAGGCCTGGGGAACAAAATACCCCATCGGGCCTGATTTAAGAGGTTTTTTCGAATACAATGCGGGTCTAATGGAGCCCTGGGATGGGCCCGCAGCCGTTGCTTTCACGGATGGGACAAAGGTCGGAGCCTGTATGGACCGCAATGGTCTCCGGCCATGCCGTTATACTATCACCAAAGACGGTTTTATGGTTCTTGCATCAGAAACCGGTGTTTTGGATTTCAGCCCCGAGCAAGTTGTCCAAAAAGGTGCCTTGGGTCCCGGTGAAATGATCCTTGTTGATCTCGAACAGAAACGCGTTCTGAAAAATACAGAAGTGAAGACATTTTATTCAAGGATACATCCTTACCGCCGCTGGGTAAATGAAAACAAGATAACTTTACATGGATTTTTTAATGACGTGGCTCCTGTTACACCGAACATAGTCAACTTAACTTTTCGTCATAAACTTTTTGGTTATACACGGGAAGACTTAAGAATGATCATCGGACAAATGGCCTCAAAAGGAAACGAACCAATAGGATCTATGGGAAAAGATACACCTCTGGCAGTTTTTTCTGAAAAGCCGCAATTGCTTTATTCCTATTTCAAACAGATCTTTGCTCAAATTACCAATCCGGCAATCGATCCTATCCGGGAGGAGCTTGTCATGTCACTGATGACATTCATAGGCAACGAAGGAAATCTCCTTTCTGAAATACCCCAAAACAGCCGATTAATCAAACTCCAAAATCCCATTATATCCAACGAAGATCTTGAAAGAATAAGTAATCTCGACTTAAAAGACTTCTGGACAACAACATTACAAATAGGATTTCCTGCCAAGGGTACTGCGGATCAGCTGGAAGAATCCCTTGACCAACTCTGTCGTTCAGCCGAAGCATCCGTTGGCATTGGTTGTCCTATAATTATTTTGACCGACCGTAACTTGCCGGAACAGCTGGCACCTATCCCTGCTTTACTTGCAACCTCAGCAGTTAACCATCACCTCATTCGCAAGGACATGAGAACACATGCGGATATTATTGTTGAGACAGGTGAAGCACGCGAAATCCAACATATAGCTTTGCTTCTTGGTTTTGGAGCCTCTGCTGTCAATCCCTACCTGGCATTCGAAACCGCGGCCGATATGGCATTGAAGAAAACTCTTGATACGGATGTCGGAGTCACAAAAGCCATAGGTAACTATATGGATGCGCTCTATAAAGGCCTACTTAAGATAATGTCGAAAATGGGCATTTCAACGTTAAGAAGTTATAGAAGCGCACAAGTATTCGAAGCCATCGGATTATCCAGCGATATTATCGAAAAATACTTTCCGGAGACCTCTTCAAGAATTGAGGGAATCGGATTAGCTGAAATTGCTGCTGAGGCCAATGCCCGATATGAATTCGCATACAGCAACCCCCAACACAACTCTCCTACAGAATTAGATAGCGGAGGAGATTACGCGTATCGTGCAGATGGTGAAAGACACTTATGGAACCCGGAGACGATAAGCAAGCTGCAGATAGCAACAAGGAACAACGATTCTAAACTCTATAAAGAGTATGCTAAACTCGTTAACGATCAAACAGAAAATATTTACACCTTGCGTGGCATGTTTAAATTCAAGAATACAGAACCTGTTCCAATCGAAGAGGTTGAACCTGCCTCAGAGATTATCAAACGTTTTGCAACATCTGCAATGTCTTTTGGGTCCATCAGCCGGGAAATCCACGAAACACTGGCAATCGCCATGAATCGACTCGGTGCCAAAAGTAATAGCGGTGAAGGAGGAGAGGACCCTGACAGATACAAGCCGTTACCCAATGGAGATAACCGCTCAAGTGCCGTCAAGCAGGTTGCCAGCGGCCGTTTTGGTGTAACAGCAGAATATCTGGTTAACAGCAGGGAAATACAGATAAAGATAGCGCAAGGTGCGAAACCTGGCGAAGGAGGACAATTACCCGGACATAAAGTCGATGCAGAAATTGCAAGGGTTCGTTATTCGACCCCGGGTGTTACCCTTATCTCCCCACCCCCACATCATGATATTTACTCTATAGAAGATATTAAACAATTAATCTTTGATTTAAGGAATGTCAATCCACAGGCTCGTGTTGCGGTAAAACTCGTATCGGAAGTTGGTGTTGGTACAATTGCGGCAGGTGTTGCCAAGGCCAATGCCGACATGGTACTTATCAGTGGATATGACGGTGGAACAGGAGCTTCTCCCTTGTCATCAATGAAACACGCCGGCGCACCATGGGAGCTTGGGCTGGCAGAAACTCAACAGACTCTTGTTTTAAATAACCTGAGAAGTCGAATCCGCGTTCAGACAGACGGACAGATGAGAACAGGACGGGATGTGATTATTGCAGCCCTTTTGGGTGCCGAAGAATTCGGCTTTGCAACTGCTCCGCTAGTTGTGTGCGGATGTGTTATGATGAGAAAATGCCATCTGAATATCTGCCCCGTTGGCGTTGCAACACAAGATCGTGAATTGCGAAAAATGTTCACCGGCAAACCGGAACACGTCATAAATTTCTTTAACATGATTGCAGAAGAAGTCCGAGAATATATGGCCCAACTGGGTTTTTGCAGAATGGATGACCTTATCGGTAGAAGCAATCTCCTTAGAATGAATGATGCGATAGATTTCTGGAAAGCTAAAGGATTGGACTTTTCACGAATCTTTCAGCCAGCGACAGATAATCCGAATATTCCAACAAGGTGTATGGAAAAACCTGAGTATGGCCTGGAGGAAGTACTGGATAAACAAATTATAGAATCTGCCAGAGATGCGCTTGAGAATAAAAAACCTGTAAAAATCGAATTACCTATCAGAAACGTTAATTTAACAACCGGGGCAATGCTTTCTGGAGAGATTTCCAAGCGCTATGGCGGGCAGGGTCTACAAGAAGATACTATAACATGCACATTCAGAGGAGCCGCCGGTCAAAGCTTCGGTGCTTTTTGCACCCACGGTATCACGATGACCCTTGAAGGAGAAGCAAACGATTACCTTGGCAAAGGTCTGTGTGGCGGAAAAATCATTGTCAGGCCACCGGCGGAAATCGGGTTTGACCCATCAGAAAATTTTATTTGTGGAAACGTGCTTTTCTATGGTGCAACTTCCGGTGAAGCCTATATCTACGGCCGCGTCGGAGAACGGTTTGCTATCCGAAACAGCGGTGCCTATGTCGTGGTTGAAGGTGTGGGAGACCATGGATGTGAATATATGACGGGTGGACGCATTGTCATTCTTGGAGATACAGGGGTCAATTTTGCAGCGGGAATGAGCGGCGGTATTGCCTATGTCTATGACCCGACAAGTGTACTCGATGGACGATGCAACCTCGCCATGGTGGATCTTGAAATTGTGACCGATTCGAAAGATATAGCCGAGCTCAAAGAGATGATTACGAAGCACCTGAAATATACCGGGAGCAGGAAAGCAAAATACATACTTGATAATTGGGAAGAATGTCTTACCATGTTTGTAAAAGTGTTTCCTATGGAATATCGTCATATTCTCGGGCAAATGATGAAAGAAGACGCAGCAACTGAACGCGAAGAATTGGTTTCACGCTAAAACGCTATAAAAATTAAGGAAAATATGGGATGGGTGAGATTAAAGGATTTATTAAATATCCCCGGGTGAATTATGATAAAGAGCCAGCAAAGTTGCGCAAGCAACACTGGGAAGAATTTATCAGTTTGCTTCCTGAAGAAGAATTAAGAAAGCAAGGGGCCCGTTGTATGGATTGCGGAACTCCTTTCTGTCAGTTCGGCTGCCCTATCGATAGCATTATTCCCGAATGGAATGATCTTGTTTACAGAGGACGATGGCAGGAAGCTTTAAGACGTTTGTTAAAAAATAACAACTTTCCGGAATTCACAGGTCGCCTTTGTCCGGCTCTTTGTGAAAACTCTTGTGTCCTGGCCATAAATAGACCGGCTGTCACAATAAGAAATATTGAAATATCTATTGTCGAAAAGGGCTATGAGATGGGGTGGCTTAAACCTCAGCCTCCGTCTCAACGTACCGGTAAAACAGTTGCAATTATCGGTTCTGGCCCTTCCGGACTCGCATGTGCTGACCAATTGAATAAAGCAGGTCATACCGTAACTGTCTTTGAAAAAAATGAAGATGTTGGCGGGATTTTGACTTTTGGTATCCCTAGTTTCAAACTGGAGAAATGGGTCGTTCAAAGACGTGTTAAACTGATGGAAGATGAAGGTGTAATTTTCAAGACCAATACGCATGTCGGTAAAAATGTTAGTACACAAGAAATTAAAAACAAATATGATGCTATCGTTTTAACTGGTGGTGCCGAAGAATCCAGAGACTTGCCGATACGTGGCCGAGAACTAAAAGGGGTTTACCAGGCAATGTTCTATTTGTCACAACAGAATCGAAGAAATAAAGGCCAGGATATTAATCCCGAAATCAGTGTAACGGCGAAAGATAAAAGAGTTGTTATTTTGGGAGGTGGAGATACCGGCGCGGATTGCGTGGGAACTGCCAACCGTCAGGGAGCTATTTGGGTGAAACAATTTGAACTTCTTCCCAAGCCACCCAAAGAACGTACCCCTGATAACCCCTGGCCTCAATGGGCATTAATTGAACGAACATCTACCTCTCAGGAAGAAGGTGTTGAGTGTGATTTTTGCATCATGACTAAGCATTTAACCGGCAAAAACGGAAAGTTGCAAAAGCTACATGCTGTTCGTCTCGAGTTTGGACCTAAAGACCTGCAAACTGGCCGCAGGCCTATGAAAGAGATTCCGGGTTCGGAATTTGAAGTTGAATGTGACCTTGTGATTCTAGCTATGGGCTTTTTGGGCCCTGCAAAAAATGGTATGCTTGAGGAACTTAAAGTCGAATTTGACAATCGAGGCAATGTAAAAACAGACAAAAACCACATGACCAGCATTAAAGGTGTTTTTGCTGCTGGTGATATGAGACGGGGACAATCTTTAGTCGTCTGGGCCATTAACGAAGGCCGAAACGCAGCCATCGCTGTTAATAAGTGGCTCATGTGATTCCAGTAATCTAAAAATCCCCGGGCGGGATATGAATGGAGGCCATGCGGAATTTAAGCTTCTTACTTCCTGACAACCTGTTTTTATAAAACATCTTCTACTGCGGAACGATATGCACAAAAATCACAACCATCATTTGCATCAGGAATATTGTTGCTTATAAGGCATGAATGAATTTTTCTTACAGTTTCTTCTAACCAGGAATCATTTCCTTCATACGGGATCAAGGTAATATCAAACTCCAGTCTCTCATTGAACATCTCCCTATCAGTTTGTCCGTTGCAATAGAGAAAATAACCGGTGTTGGAAACTGAATAACCATTCCTTCTCAACAACCACTGATAGATTTCCATCTGCCTCCTGTAGCCTATTTGCCAGTCAAGGCTTACGTTTGTAATCCTCTCGTTCTTTGATGTTGATTTATAATCGACTATAATATATTCATCTTTAGAATTTATCCACAAATCATCAATAGCGCCAAAGATGATAAAATTAGTAGGTTCATGCAGGTATTGAATACCTGTAAAGTTTTCCCTCCATTTGTTCAGTTCTCTATGAGATGCCGGGCGAGCATCAATACCATGTTTTTCCAAAAGAGGATGGTTTTGATTGTTGGATCGATAATAGTCAAACTCTTTTTTCAGCAAGGTATCAACAGCGCTGTTTAAATTAAACGGAAAGCCCGGTACACGGCCTACTCCAAGCCGACGATCGATATAAAAACAACGCGAACATTCCAGGAAAAGATCAATCTTTGCGCGACTGAGTTTAAAAGGCTTCTTTTCATCCGGATTAAAGATATTTCTTCTTCGTTTTGGAGTGTAATATTTAGACATAAAGTACTCACGAAATCGAGTTTAAGGCAGCGCCTGTGTATTTTCGTTTGCCATCTCAATTCGTTTGGAAATAGGTGGATGGCTGTAAAAGAGGAATTCTACGAGTCTATTGGGAGTCCTGTCTGCAAGATTCTGCTCTGCCAGTTTGTCCATTGTGGAGATGAAAGCTTCAGGATCATTGGTCTTCTCAATCGCATATCTGTCACTCTCCCTTTCAAACCTTCGGCTGATGGCATTCTGGATCGGCATCAGTATAAAGCCTAAAGTTGCCAAAACCATACATATAATAGGAAATGCAGCGATGTCATGTATACTTTGGAACCCAAGAATTTCTATCATTTTTGACAGGACATAATGACATATCGCAAATCCAAAACCACCTGTGATTGTACCAATTACTAACATTTTCCATATATGGTGATAAACGTGGTGTCCCAGCTCGTGGGCAAATACTGATTTTATCTCAGCCAACGAATAGGAATCTAGGAGTGTATCACCCAGAAGAACCCTCCTGGTACTTCCCATACCGGCAAGTGCGGCATTTGCCTTCTTTGTTTTTTTACTCAAATTAATCTTGTAAACCCCCTCAATATTGATTCCTGTACCTTCTGCAAGAGATTCCAGCCCTTTCTTAATATCCTCATTCTCTATGGGTACACTTTTATAAAACAGTGGAAATATAAGAACCGGAGCCAGTTTTGCCATAATAATAGAGAAGAATATCCAGATAATAGTAACAAATATCCACCAGGAGTTTGGGAAATTTCTGAGAAATATGTACATTATCTCAACCAGTATTACAAGAAGCACCAGTGATAGCAGGAACTTCTTTATTTCATCTTTGACCCACTCAAAAAATTTCTGATTAGATAATTTAAAGATGTGCTCCAGAACAAATCCTCCATAAAAACTCAATGGAATGGTGATTATGTCAATAATTATAACAAAGACTAAAACATAAAGAGCTATCAAGAGGTATTGATTGGCCGTAATTTGTGAGATAAGATGTTTCAGGATGTTTGAGCCAAACAGGCACATGAACACTAAATATATCAGTGCTACTATTACGCCGTTAACGGCTAATATACGTTTTTGCAAAGAATATTTCTTTGATGATTCCGCTGATTGTTTTTTTGAGATACCAGACATATATTGCGGTGAACTATAGGTTTTCTTCCTCCAGAAATTCTTCTACTTCTCTGAGGTCTGGGATTGCCGTTCTACCACCAATCTCCCGGCACTTAAGCGCTGCTGTGGCAGAGGCAAACCTCATTATTTTGTTTAAATCCCATCTTTGCAGTATCCCGAATATGAATGCACCATGAAACACATCTCCGCACCCGGTTGTATCTACAGCATTAACCTTAAATGCCGGTTGGTAAAGATAACTTTTCCTGGAAACACTTATGCTCCCCTTTTCACCCAGTGTTACTATTACGGCCCCAGCGCCCAACTCTAATAAATCCATTGCTGCGGCTTTTGGGTCATTACCATTGTAATGTTGTCTGGCAAAATCTTCAGATGCAATAAAGTAATCAGACATCTTGATCAGCTCCAGAGCCCCCTCCCTCATACTACCTGCATCAACAACAACAGGTACTCCCGCATCCCTGGCACATTTAGCAGCTTCCATGGAGCTCTCTTTCATGAGCCCATCCAGGTGTAGTACCCTTGTAGTACTTATCAAATTCCTGTTTACTTCATCCGGCCTTAATGGTGTAACTGTAGCCTTCGACCAGAATATAGTCCTCTTACCGGTTTCCTTTTCTATTGCGATAAAGGCGAATTGAGACCTTTTGTCCTTTTCAACAATAATGTTATCTATGTTGACGAATTCGCTTGTTAAGCTCTCTTTAATAAGATCACCAAAATAATCGTCAGATATCTTACCAATAAATGCGGTTCTGGCTCCCAATCTTGTTAACGTAACCATTGCCGTTGCCACCGGTCCTCCGCCCTGAACAGTGAGATTTCCGATTTCTGACTTCTCGTTGATATCCGGATATTGTCCAACAACTCCCAGATAATCAATACAGCATTGCCCTAAACCAACGACATCATAATTCAATGTTTATGTCCATCTCTCTCTTCGTATGTAAGCCCCAAATCTTTTATCATTTGTAAATCATCATCATGAGATTTACCCCTGGTGGTAAGGTAATCGCCTATCATTGTGCTGTTAGCCCCAGCGTAAAACATCCAACTCTGCACATCCCGCAGATTCTTTTCTCTACCCCCAGCAACCTTTAACTCTTTATCAGGAAAAATATGACGGAAAACAGCTATGATCTTTAGAATCTCCATCGGCTCCAGGGGCTTTTCTATAGAGGAGGGCGTGCCTTTTACGGGGCTGAGGAAATTCAGAGGTATTGCCTCTACATCAAGCTCTTTCAGCCTGAAAGCCAGGTCTAACCTGTCCTCAATGCTCTCACCAACGCCAAAGACCCCTCCACTGCAAATCTTCAGACCTGCTTCTTTTGCAATCTTAATTGTCTCCACTCTGTCGTTATATGAATGAGTTGTACAAATGTTTGGATAGTATGACTCTGATGTTTCAAGATTGTGGTTAATCATCTCTACCCCGCTTGAAACAAGTTTCTTTGCCATTTTGCTCGTAATTGTACCTATTGATGTATGGATGGGAAGGCCGTCTTCCTTCGATAATTCATATGCATCTTCACATATCCTGTCGAAATCGTCATTGCCATCCAGACTATATCCACTCGTCACTACTCCGACACAATTTGATTTATATTCCTTTCCTCTCTCTACTGCTTCCGAGATTTCTTCTCTTTCAACTAATGGAAAATTTGTTATCTCCGTTTGGTAACGACTGGATTGAGAGCAGAACCTGCAATCTTCTGTACAACTCCCCTGTCTGGCACTTATTATAGAACACAAACTTATAACGTTTTTAAATGAATTGTATCGTATACTGTTTGCCCAATAAAGCAGGTCGTATATTTCATTACCGTTTATCTTCATCAGAAAATGGGCTTCTTCATAGGATATTCCCTCTCCTTTTATTACTCTGTTTGCTATCTTTTCTATCTTTGTATTCATATTTGTACTTACTTTAGTTCACGTAATTCTTTGTACTCTTTACTAATATTGTCCCACACAATTTCAGGGCGGTCAGAGCTGATATATGTCATACATGCTCCTCCTTCAAAACACCAGGCAGCAATATTTCTCACACCTGAATCAAAAACTGTCTTAATGGCCGTAGACACCTCTTCTTCTCTCCCTTCCGGAACCCTGAACCCCTGGATCCATATCTGAGGTTCTTTATTGTGCAGTTCACACAGGCGTACTACCTCTCTGGATACTTTCTCTACAAAACCACTCACACTCTCATTATAGGAAAACCAGTATGGATCGCTTCCAAATATATCAATGTTATTCAGTTTAACCAATTTATCCCACTGATATATACCATATTTAGGCTCGCTGATTGGAAATACACAAACTGCATTTTTTAATCCTTTGCTTGAAGAATGATCTGACATGAATTCTAGAAAATTCAGGACAGTTTCCTGTCTGAACTCCATTACATCATCAGTAAATTCCATGGGCATGTCATATCCATAACTGTTTTTGAAGATATCTTTGCACGTCGGGCACGTACAACCCCATATTATTTTAGTTTTAGCAAACAATTCAGTAAATTCTCCGTAAAACAGATGAGGCTCATCCCAGAAAACTCCCTCAGCACCGGTACTTGCAGCGTGTTCTACCCACTCCAACATCTTGTCTCGAAAGGCTTTTGAATTTATACATGCCTTGTTTACATTAATTTCGCCTTCAGCAAAACTCAGTTTCTGTCTTGCTTCCGGAAATAGTTTTACGAACGTAGAAAATGATTCACCGCCAAAAACTCTGCCGATCCCCCATGGATCGAGAAAGACCTCCAGCCCAACCTCCCTACTCACCTTAACAATATCAACCATGGTTTGAGAATGGTAAATAATATCGTGTTCGCTCATAGTATGAACAACTTGATTACAACCATCATCAATCATTTTCTCCATGTCTTTCCTGACATGTTTTAATGTCCTGTTACCAAAATAGCTGGCACCTAATTTCATTTATAATGACCCTCTCTTCCATTCCATGGTTAAAGTTTGACTAATCCAAAAACAGATGGAGGTCTAAAGGCCTCCGCTACTGATAAAACAAGTAGCCTAATTCTTCTTAAATACCTTTTGGCCAATAGAAGCGGTCTCCGTTATATATTCGTCCCAATGGGTATCAACTGAAAAATTATTATCGCTATAGCCTTTTATATCCATACCTGCAAAATATAACGAAATACCTCCAATGCCCAGGTCGTACTTCCCTTTCAGAGATTGATGCCTTTCCTTTGTGATCGCTACTGATAATAGACTGGATATACGTTGTGCCAAAGCAGATACTTGCTTATTTTTAACCATTACAACTCTTAAATTTGTTACAAAATCATCCAAATCAAGAAGCACAGTGTAAGGAACATATTTACCGGCAATATGTGCGCTAATAAGGAACTTATTTGTTATGCTTTCTGCAAATATAATCTTTCTTGGATTCATTCTCTTTATATTAATTAACAACGAAGAAAGGGCATCAACCTCCTTTACCACCTCTCCAATCAATTCAAGATTTACAACAGATAATGTCAAGACATTACTCATCTTTGAAGGGTTTCCCTTAACTGAATCCAGGTATGTATCTACTATGCTTGTTGAAAATAGTGAACTATCCATTTCAGGGTTATTAATGATCGTTTCTATTAATTTATCATACGGCCATCCATCCAGAGCCTCTTCATTTTCAGAGGAAACAAGGTAATCGGCATAATCCTTCACTTGATACATGACCTCCAGCATACCCATGTAGCATGCATCTATTCCTAAAACATCTATCTTTTCTTTACCATTAATATTGTAAATTTCTTTCGAAATAGCTTTCAATGCATATTCAAGTTCATTTAACGAAAGTACATCTATATCTCCCTGTCCATTATTCATGTCGTGCATGAGGCCAGTCCACCCTTCTCCATATCCTCCAAGGATAACAGAATACTTTTTTGCTGGATATTCTCTTACCGCCCATGATGCATAATCAATGAATGTCCCAGGGTCTCCGGTATTAAGTTCACTCTCTGCCCATGAATAATTTACAATTCTTGTGGGCACTCTAATCAGATCATCTTTATTAACTTCGAACACTTTTGTCTCATTATCAGTTGTATCCAGAAAGGCTATCACGTTTACGCTGCTGCTTGACCCTGCCTTGATCAACTCCTTCATATTCTCTTTCATAAACCAATCTAAAAAATTGTCTCCGGCAAGATAACATATAACAGTCCATTCCCTGAACTCTTCCTTTTTGTGGCTTTCTGCATTTACATTGCTAAATAATATAAAAATAAAATTCAACACCGAAATAAGTATAATAATACAGTATTTTTTATGCAGCATTTTATTCCTAACTATAATTATGTCCCTTTATTATTTAAATATATAATAAAATGCTAGAGCGTCCACTATGATAAGTCTAACAGCTTAAAGAATAGTACTTTCGCCAAATAATTCTGTCAAGAAAA
>Ga0207986_1000978_pt1 | contig 12704 bp, 16 predicted proteins | sample ETNtaG_26_FD_185764 | JGI IMG/M metagenome (GOLD analysis project Ga0207986, IMG submission 185764) | Marine microbial and viral communities from oxygen minimum zone, Eastern Pacific Ocean - ETNP201302SV89 (SPAdes) (version 2) | ecosystem: Environmental > Aquatic > Marine > Oceanic ... | reverse complement strand
CCGACACCGATTTTCATCTCGCCATCGGTGAGGCCTCCCATAACGTGGTATTGGTGCACGTGATGCGCAGCCTGCACTCATTGTTAGAAAAAAGCGTCCATTACAACCTCGAGAACCTGTACCAGCGGCCGGACAATTTCAAGCATCTGCGCGACCAGCACCATCACCTGATGACCGCGGTCCTAGAGGGTGACGCTGGCGGTGCCCGCGCCGCTTCCGATGCGCACGTGGACTACGTGGAGACAGCCCTGGCGGCGCTGGCCACTCAACGCCAACGCGAAGATCGAGCTAACCGTCGGGTCGCGGGCCTGGCCGCGTTATGAGCAAAGCACAGGCCACCTTCCGGCCTGCGGCAGGTAATACCGGCGGGCGGGGATTTTTTAGCGCTACCCGGCCCGGCCCAAAAAAATCCGCGGATTCCGCTGCGCCCAAACGGCGCAACCGAGCCCACCTCGATCGATCGCAGTCGGTTTGATACGCCTGCTGATTCTCTCTGTTCTGCTGGCTGCTGCCTGGCTGCTGCTCTCGGGTCATTTCGAACCGTTGCTGCTCGGCCTTGGTGCCTTGTCGGTGGCGGGGGTGGTGGTGTGTGTCAGCCGCCTGGGCACAACCGACGCCGAGGGGCTGCCGCTGCGGCTGTTGCCGGGCCTGGCCCGTTACGCACCCTGGCTTGCCTGGCAGATTATCGTCTCCAGTGTCGACGTCGCCAAACGCATCGTCCAGCCTCATTTACCGATCGACCCCACCGTTATCCGCGTGCCGGCCGACCAGCAAAGTGCTCCCGGGCAGGTCACCTACGCCAACTCGATCACGCTGACCCCGGGCACCATCTCGCTGGACGTGGCCGAGGGGGAAATCGAGGTGCACGCTTTGACCTCAGACGCCGCCAACGAATTGGCCGGCGGCGAGATGGGCCGGCGCGTCCGCGCTATGGAGCGGCGCTGATGCTGGCACTGGCCACCATTGCATTGCTCGTGACCATGGCGCTGGCACTGATCCGGGCGGTCAAAGGACCAACCGTTTACGACCGGATCCTGGCCGCAAACGCCTTGGGCACCAAAACCGTGCTGATGATCTCGACCCTGGGGTTCGTGGTAGGTGAGCCGGAGCTCTACATAGATATCGCTTTGATGTACGCGCTGATCGGCTTCATCGGCACAGTAGCAGTACTTAAGGTTTCGGAGTTTGGTGACCTCGGCCAAGCCCGGTCGGCGCCACCGGAGGATGCCCAGTGAACAGCCTGCTGGAGGTCTTGAGCGGTGCCCTGCTGCTGCTCGGCGCGGTGTTCACGCTGGTGGGCGGTGTCGGCCTGCTACGCATGCCCGATGTCTTTACCCGCATGCACGCGGCCGGCATCACCGACGCCGTTGCCGCTGCCGCCATCATTCTCGGGCTTGCGTTGTTGGCCGGTTGGAGCCTGTTGTTGGCCAAGCTGCTGCTGGTACTGGCGCTGCTGCTGCTGCTCAACCCCTCGGCCTGCCATGCGCTGGCCCGGGCGGCCATTCACGGCAGCCGCCGGCCATGGCTCGGCGGTGCGGCGGACTAAAGTGTTGATCGAGGCAATCAACATCGTGCTGCTGGGCATGCTGGCAGTGACCGCACTCGCCGCTATCCGCCTGCACGACCTGTTCGCGGTGGTGATGCTGTTCGGCATCTACAGCCTGCTGGCCGCGGTGGTGTTCGTGGTGCTCGACGCCGTCGACGTCGCCTTCACCGAAGCCGCGGTGGGGGTGGGCATATCGACGGTACTGATGCTGGCCACCATTGGTTTGGCCGGCCGCCATGAAAAGCGCCCGGCCCACCGCCCGCTGCTGCCGCTGCTGGTGGTGGTAGTCACCGGCGCGGCACTGGTCTACGGCACCCTGGACATGCCTCACTTCGGCGATCCAAACGCGCCGGTACACCAGCACGTGGTGCCCCGCTACCTGCAGCGCTCGGCCGACGAGATCGGCATTCCCAACGTGGTAACCAACATACTGGCGAGTTACCGGGGCTATGACACGCTGGGCGAACTAACCGTGATCTTCACTGCCGGGGTCGGCGTACTCGCACTGCTGGGGCTGCGCCGGCGCCGGCGTGAAAGACCCGGGCCCGGGCAGAGCCCGCCATGAGAGACAACCCCGTGTTGCGGGTGGTCACCAAGATCACCCTACCGCTCATTTTCCTGTTCGCGCTGTACGTGCAGTTTCACGGCGACTTCGGGCCCGGTGGCGGCTTTCAGGCCGGGGTGATATTTGCCGCCGGCTTTATCCTCTATGGCCTGGTGTTCGGCACTGAAGCACTGCGCGCTGCGGTACCGGCGGCGGTGCTGCGGCTGGGCATCGCCCTGGGCCTGATGCTCTACGCCGGCGTTGGTGTCGTGACCCTGGGCCTGGGTGGCGAGTATCTCGCCTACGGCACGCTCGCACACACTGCGGCCCATGGCCAGCACCTGGGCATTTTCCTGGTTGAACTGGGTGTCGGGGTGACGGTGGCAGCAGTGATGGTAGCGGTGTTCCTGGCCTTTGCCGGGCGCGCAGACCCATGAGCGCGGCAGGCCTTTACAACTACTGGATCGTCATCCTGTTGATGATGGCGGGCTTTTACGTGGTCATCTCCAGCGGCAACCTGGTCAAAAAGATCGTCGGCCTCAATTTGTTCCAGGCCTCTGTATTCATCCTTTACATCAGCATGGGCAAGGTTGCAGGCGGCAGCGCACCGATTCTGCGCGAGGGCGTTACCCAGTTCTCCAACCCGCTGCCCCACGTGCTGATTCTGACCGCCATCGTGGTCGGCGTCGCTACCACCGCGCTCGGCCTGGCGCTGGTGGTGCGCATCCGTGAAGCCTACGGCACAGCCGAGGAAGACGAGATTCACCAGCAGGACGAGTCCCTGTGATCGCGGCCCAGTTGCCGGCGCTGCAGGTGGTCGTGCCGCTGCTCGGGGCGCCCCTGTGCCTGCTGGCACGCAAAGGTAATACCGCCTGGGCGCTGACCCTGGCCATAAGCGCCGTGGCGCTGCTGATCGCAACCCTGTTGCTCGGCCAGGTGCTGGAGCAGGGTTCGGTAGCCTACGCCTTCGGTGGCTGGGCCGCACCCTGGGGCATCGAGTACCGGCTAGACGCGGTCAACGCCATCGTGCTGCTCATTGTCACCGGTATCAGCACGGTGGTGCTCTTGTTTGCCAAGACCAGCGTAGCCCACGAGATCAGGCCTGAGCAGCAGGTGCTGTTTTACACCTCCTGGTTGCTGTGCCTGACCGGCTTGCTGGGCATCACTATCACCGGGGATGCATTTAACCTTTTCGTGTTTCTCGAGATCTCGTCGCTGTCGAGCTACGTTCTGATATCCCTTGGTTCCGATCGCCGGGCGCTGACCGCCGCGTACCAGTACCTGATCATGGGCACCATTGGCGCTACCTTCATCCTCATCGGTATCGGCCTGCTGTACATGGTGACTGGCACCCTCAACATGGCCGACCTGGCCGGCCGCCTGCCCGAACTCACCGCCAGCCGTACGGTGCGTACCGCGTTTGCCTTTCTCACCGTTGGTATCGGCCTTAAGCTCGCGCTCTTTCCGCTGCACCTGTGGCTACCCAATGCTTACGCCTATGCGCCCTCGGTGGTGACGGCTTTTCTCGCCGCCACCGCCACCAAGGTGGCCATATACATGTTGCTGCGTTTCATGTTTTCGGTCTTTGGCGCCGGCTTTTCCTTTGGCGCCATGCCGTTGCCAACGCTGCTGGTACTGCTCGGCGCGGCGGCGGTGCTGTCGGCCTCCACGGTGGCCATCTTCCAGCACAACATCAAACGTATGCTGGCCTACTCCAGCGTTGCGCAGATCGGCTACATGGTCTTGGGCATGAGCCTTGCCAGCAGCGCCGGGCTGACCGCGGCAGTGCTGCACCTGTTTAACCACGCCCTGATGAAAGGCGGGCTATTCCTGGCCCTGGGCTGTATTGCCTGGCGATTAGGTAGCGTCCGGCTGGGTGACCTGGCGGGTCTCGGTTACCGCATGCCCTGGACCATGGCGGCCTTCGTGGCCGGCGGCCTGAGTCTGATCGGGCTGCCGCTGACGGCCGGGTTTATCAGCAAGTGGTACCTGGTATTAGCCGCGCTGGAGCAGGGCTGGTGGCCAGTGGTGATAGTGGTAGTGGCCGGCTCGCTGCTGGCCGTGGTCTACATCTGGCGGGTAATCGAGACCGCGTATTTCCGCGACCGCGGCGAGCCCGCGCCGCCCGTGCAGGAAGCGCCGCTATCCATGCTGCTGCCCACCTGGTTGCTGGTGGGCGCCAATGTCTACTTTGGCATCTACACCGACCTCAGCGTAGGCGTGGCGGGCCAGGCTGCGCGGGTATTGCTGGGAACAGCGCCGTGAGCGACGCCCATTTACTGGTACTGGCCGTTTTCACGCCGCTCGTGGGTGCAATACTGGTCGCGCTAACCGGCAAGTGGATCAACCTGCGTGAGTCGGTCAGCCTGGCAGCGGGGGTGACCCTGCTGGCGCTGGTCAGTTCGCTCATTCCCGCCATCCTTGCTGGCAAGCAGCCGGGAATTCTGCTGGCGCTACCAGTACCGGACATACCGATCGCGTTGCAGGCCGAGCCACTGGGCCTTTTGTTCGCGTTGCTCGCGTCTTTTCTGTGGATCGTGACCACGGTCTATTCCATTGGCTACATGCGCGCTCACGGTGAGGCTCACCAGACTCGGTTTTATGCTTTCTTTGCCATTGCCATTGGCAGTGCCATCGGCGTGGCCTTCGCGCAGAACCTGTTCACATTGTTTTTGTTCTACGAACTGCTGACGGTTTCCACCTACCCGCTGGTGACCCATGCCGGTACTCCCGAGGCGAGGCAGGGCGGTCGGGTGTACCTCGGCATCCTGATGGCCACCTCGATGGGCTTTTTGCTGCTGGCCGTGGTCTGGACCTGGCACCTGACCGGCTCTGTCTCGTTCCAGGACGGCGGCATTCTCGCCGGCAAAGCGTCGCCGCTGGTCATCGGTGTGCTGTATGCCCTGTTTGCCTTCGGTATCGGCAAGGCGGCGTTGCTGCCTTTTCATCGCTGGCTGCCCGCGGCCATGGTCGCGCCGACCCCGGTCAGCGCGCTGTTGCACGCGGTAGCAGTAGTTAAAGCAGGCGTTTTCGCCATTCTCAAGGTCACGGTGTACATCTTCGGTATCGATCTCCTCGGGCAGACTCACGCGACTGGCTGGCTGCTGTGGGTGGCAGCCGGCACTATCGTCGGCGCCTCACTGGTGGCCATGCACCAGGACAACCTCAAGCGCCGGCTGGCCTACTCCACCATCAGCCAATTGTCCTACGTGGTCCTGGGCGCGTTGCTGGCCAACGCCGCCGGCATTATCGGCGGGGCCATGCACATCGCCATGCACGCTTTCGGCAAGATCACGCTGTTCTTCTGCGCCGGCGCTATCCTGGTGGCAACCCACAAGACCGAAATCAGCCAAATGGATGGTCTGGGCCGGCGCATGCCGCTGACCATGGGTGCTTTCTTGATAGCCGCTATCAGTATCGCTGGGCTGCCGCCGCTCGGTGGACTGTGGGGCAAGTGGTACCTGGCCCTGGGTGCGCTGGATGCCGGCTACAGCGTGCTGGTTGGCGTGCTGATGCTGAGCACGTTGCTGAACATCGCCTACTTGATACCGCTGCCGGTGCGGGCGTTTTTCCGTGGTGAGCCAAACGCCCCCACGGGGACCATCACCGAGGCACCCACCGCCTGCCTGCTGGCTATCGGCGTGACCACAGTGATGTGCCTGGTGCTGTTCTTCTACCCGGAACCCGTCTACCGCCTGGCCCTGATGCTGGTCGATTGAGCAACACATGAGCGAAAAACAGCACCTGTTCGATAAGTCGGTCAACGTCCGTCGGGTCCTGTGGGGACTGGCCGCAGCTTGCCTGGTCACCTTTGTTGCCGATTTCGTCTACCACCGCCACGTGGTGCATCCCTGGGAGGGTCTGTGGGGCTTCTACGCACTCTATGGCTTCGTCGCCTGCGTAGTGCTGGTGCTGCTGGCCAAAGAGATGCGCAAGGTGCTGATGCGCAGCGAAGACTATTACGAGCGCGATGACTGAACTGCCGCCCTTTGCCCTTTTCTACCTGGCGGCACTGCTCGCAGCCGTGCTGCCCCAGCGGGCGCGCCAAGTACTGATGCTGGCAGTGCCGGTGGCTGGCGGTCTTGCGCTCACTGGGCTGACCGAGGGCACCCTGCTGCAGTGGGATGTAGCCGACCTGGTGCTCGAGCCGTTGCGGGTGGATGCCTTGAGCCTGCTCTTTGGCTACCTTTTTCACATTGCGGCGTTCCTCGGGGTGGTGTTCTCGCTGCACGTAACAGACCGCACCCAGCACGTGGCGGCACTGCTCTACGCCGGCAGCGCCCTGGGCGCGGTTTTTGCCGGCGATCTGTTAACGCTGTTCTTGTTCTGGGAGATGCTGGCGCTATCGTCGGTGTTCCTGATATTCGCTCGCGGCAGTGGACGTGCCTACCGGGCGGGCATGCGCTACCTCGTTATTCAGGTGCTCTCAGGCGTACTGTTGCTGGCCGGCGCGCTGATGCTCTACCGCGACAGCGGTTCACTGGTGTTCGGCCACATCGGCCTGACCGGGTTTGCGAGTGTTTTGATTTTCATCGCCTTCGGCATCAAGTGCGCGTTTCCACTACTGCACAACTGGTTGACTGACGCATACCCCGAGGCCACCGCCACCGGCACGGTGTTTCTGAGCGCCTTCACGACCAAGGTCGCCGTCTACGCGCTGGCCCGCGGTTTTGCCGGCACCGAGGCGCTGGTATACATCGGCACCGTCATGACCTGCTTTCCCATTTTTTTCGCCGTCATAGAGAACGACCTGCGGCGGGTGCTGGCTTACAGCATGATCAACCAGATCGGTTTTATGGTCGTAGGTATTGGCCTGGGTACGGCGCTGGCCATGAACGGCGCGGTCGCGCACGCCTTCAACGACGTGATCTTCAAGGGCCTGCTGATGATGTCCATGGGCGCGGTGCTGCACATGACTGGGCGCATCAACGGCTCCGACCTTGGCGGCCTGTATAAGAGCATGCCGATCACCACCACCTTGTGTATCGTCGGGGCGGCCTCGATCTCGGCATTTCCTCTTTTCAGCGGTTTCGTCAGCAAGTCCATGGTGATGGTAGCGACGCTGGAGGAGGGTCACCCGCTGGTCTGGCTGGCGCTGCTGTTTGCCTCGGCCGGTGTCTTTCACCATGCCGGTATCAAGATCCCGTTCTTTGCCTTCTTTGCCCACGATGCCGGCATCCGCACCAGTGAACCGCCACTCAACATGCTGACCGCAATGAGCATTGCCGCAATCCTGTGTGTCTTCATCGGTAGTTACCCGTGGCTGCTCTATGACCTGCTGCCCTTCACAGTGAACTACGCGCCCTTTGACGGCTCCCACGTGCTGGCGCAGATTCAGCTGCTGGTTTTCTCCGCCGCCGCCTTTGCCTGGCTCAAGGTCTCGGGTCTGTACCCGCCGGAACTGCATTCGACCAACATCGACGTGGAGTGGCTATACCGGCGGCTGGCCCCGCGCATCGTGCGCAACGCCACCAGCGGCCTGCGCCATGCAGCCGACACTTTCGGCGGCGGCGTACACGCCGGTGGCAAAACCCTGATGCGCTCGCTGCTGCGCCACTACGGCCCGGAGGGCACCCTGGCGCGAACCTGGCCAACCGGCTCCATGGTGCTGTGGGTGGCCGTGCTGCTCGCCGCCAGCCTGATACTGTACTACCTGTAGCGGCCCCTCCCGTCGAGGCGGCAATCTACGCGCATCATGCGCTATGTGCTTTTCTGCCGACGCCCGTTGATGACCGAATTATCCGCGCGATCCTCATCACCACGTGGTCAGGCGCCTGGGTCTTTGCGGCTCTCCTTGAAATGCCTGCGACACATTGAGAGATAGGTTTCGTTGCCACCTATCTGGACTTGTTCCCCCGCCTGCAGCGGCTTGCCAACTGCATCGAAGCGCACGGTCATAATCGCCTTACGGCCACAATGGCAAACCGTTTTGATCTCGCGCAACTCATCAGCCAACGCCAGCAACAGGCGGCTGCCGGTGAAGAGTTCACCACGAAAATCGGTGCGCAGTCCATAAGTCAGCACGGGTATGTTGAGCACATCAACTATCTCGGTAAGTTGTTCCACTTGCTCGGCACTCAGGAACTGAGCTTCATCCACTAACACACAGTGCGCTGCCGGAGTTTCGCGCTGCTTCAGAACCAGTTGGTACAGGTCCGTCTCTGGTCTGAAATTGATAGCATCTGCCTCCAACCCAATCCGTGAGCGGATTTTGCTCGCCCCTTCACGGTCGTCGACCTGGGGTTTGAGAATCAGCGTGTTCATACCGCGCTCGGCATAATTGTGACTGGACTGCAACAAAGTAGTCGTCTTACCTGCGTTCATCGCCGAGTAGTAGAAGTAGAGCTTGGCCACTGATTGAATAACCTCCGTTCGCCGGGGTCAGAGCAGGGCTTTATGATACCCGAGGGCTTAGTGTGCCCCGGGCAATGCCAGTTATCCCGGGTAGGAGATTGCTGCCCGTGCACACACCATGGCAAGCGCCTAGCTTCCAGTCGCTGCTGGCCAGCATGCCACTGACCGCACCACTTACCGGCCAGTGCTTTGCTCGGAGCAGAACGTCTGGCTTAGAAGTCGGTCGGCACGCCACCTTCGCGCTTGCGCCGTTCGACGAATTCTGTGAGGGCTTCGCGGATGCCCGCATCCATGGGCGGGGGCTGGTAGTGGTTCAGCATGTCTTTCCAGATGCCGTTTGCCCGCTGCGGCGTCTCGATTGCGCCTGCTTCCTGCCAATTTTCGAAGTTGCTCCAGTCCGACAGAAACGGACTGTAGAAGGCGGTTTTATAGCGTGCCTGGGTATGCTCGCAGCCAAGGAAATGGCCACTCGGCCCTACCTGGCGGATGGTCTCTATTGCCAGGTCATCCTCGCCAACGCTGATGGGGCGGTGGTAGTAGATCAGTTGCTGCAGCATCTCGCAGTCGATCACGAACTTCTCAAAACTGGCGCACAGCCCGCCTTCCAGCCAGCCGGCCGCGTGGTAGACGATGTTGGCCCGGGCGCTAGAACAAGCCCACAGTGAGGCGGCGCTCTCCCAGGTGGCCTGGGCATCTGCACAGTTGGCCGCGTTGCAATTAGAAGCCCGCCACGGCAGTTTGTAGCGCCGCGCCAGTTGGCCCGATATCTGGGTAGTGCGCACATATTCCGGGGTACCGAATGCTGGAGCCCCGGTCTTCATGTCGACGTTGGAGGTATACGAGCCGTACGCGACCGGCGCCCCGGGCCGGATCACTTGCAGCAGTGCCACCGCCGCCAGGCACTCTGCAGTTTGCTGGGCGAGTGCACCAGCTAGGGTCACCGGAGCCATGGCACCGGCCAGGGTAAACGGCGTGACGATAACCAATTGATTGTACCGAGCGAAGCGCATGGCGCCATCAAGCATCGGCCAATCGTGCTTGAGCGGCGAGGACGAATTGATATTGGTGAAAGCGTGGGGCTGGCGCTCGAAAGCATTCCGGTCCAGCCCGGCTGCAATACGCACCATGGCCAGGTCATCTTCTACTCGCTCGGGCCCGAGCGAGTAGATGTGGACCAGTTTATCGGTCAAGGTCAACTTGTCGAACAACGCGTCCAGGTGGCGGGTCGAAGGATGCAGGTCGACTGGCTCTACCGGGTAACCGGCACTGAAGTGGATACAGTTAAAGCTCTGGGCCAGTTTCAGCAGTTTCTGGTAGTCGGCCCGGTTGCCGACCCGGCGGCCGTGATCGAGGTCGGACACGTTCGGCGGACTGCCGACCTGGCCGAAAGCGCCATAGGCCTCACCAAAAACCAGGGTGCGATCGGGGTTACGCGGCACCAGAGTAACAACGGCAGGTGCCTTAGCCACCTGCTCCATGACAAACGCCCGGTCCATGCGCACAGTGCTGGTGCCAGTATTGACCTCGCAGCCGGCTTTTTTAAGGATCGCGCGCGCCTCATCGTGCAGGAAATCGATGCCGATCTCCTCCAGTATCTGCATAGCTGTGTTATGGATGCGCTCGATGCCGTCCTCGTCCAGCGGCTCGGTCGGCGCATCGGTGTACTGCAGCTGCCCCCAGGGCAACTGTTCTATGGCGTTACCGGCAAGTGCCGCTGTGCGCCTCCTGCGCCGGTGTGACCGTAAGATGCCCCGCTCAGTCATTCAATACCCCGGGTAACGAGCCGGCCGCGACTATCTCCCGGCCAGCCCAGCGAAGCAATACATTGATACGCCCGCGACTGTCTTGCACGGGACAGGTGCAACACCACAGGCTGACCTGTGCCAACGGTCACCTGGCTGTTAGTTGGCCCTACTCCATTACTAGTTTTATCTGTCGGTAAACGTGATAGCGATCACAAACTGTCGCTAGTTTCCGTCAACTGAGTGATAGTCATCACATCTATCTTGTTACCTTTTGCTCAAAATACCAGCACTTGAATTGACTAGAAAACTTAAACACGAAGAGCAGAACAATGATCAACGAGATGCAATCAAACAAATCATTAAAGTTAAGTGGCGGGGGCTTTGATAGGGGTTTGAAACGCCTTCTTTTCCTATTGCTGGCCAGCACTTTGCTCACGGGCTCTTACGCCTATGGCGAGACCCTCCAAATAGATGGCGGGACATACACCGGTGAAGTTGTGGATGGCCGCGCTCATGGCCAAGGCACGTGGACACACCCTGAGGGGTATAAGTACGCCGGCCAATTCAAGGACGACAAATTCCATGGCCAAGGCACCTTAACATTATCCGATGGAAACAAGTACGTCGGCCAATTCAAGGACGACAGCCTGCATGGCCAAGGTGCTTTAACAGCAGCCGATGGAAACAAGTACGTCGGGGAATTTAAAGACAATAAAATGCATGGCCAAGGCACCTACACATGGCCCAATGGAGACAGGTACGTCGGGGAATGGAAGGACCACAAACAGTGGCAAGGTATCGAGTACCTTTCCTCTGGCAAGATAGCGGCGACTTTCTCAAACAGTAGCTGTAGCTGAGAAACAATAGAGAAGGCGCCAGCCGCTTAAAAAAGGCGCCAGAGAATGAAGAAGGTAGAGGCAACAACTAGAGGGTATCCTCAAACCTGAAGATACTCCGCTTATGCGGGGCTTAATCTTTTTTACACCCCATCTCTCCACTGCCTGTTCCGCCTGCGCCAGGAGCGTGTCGATGGTCGATAGTGTATTGTTCTGCTTTTCTGCGCAAAGGTTACTGCTAAATTCAATTTAGTTTAGAAATCAAAAAAGGGGAGGTCTAGAAATGGCAAAAGGTTATGTTGTAGCGCATATCAGGGTGCATGATAAAGAGGGATTTGAGAGATTTAAGGAGATGGCCGGGCCAGCCATTACTGCGCACAGTGGCAAGGTTCTCGTGCGCAACCCCAACCCAGAGGTAAGAGAGGGAAGCCCTTCAGGGGTGGCAGTCGTGATTGAGTTTGAAAGCCTGGAAATTGCTCGAACGTTTTATGAATCAGAGCAGTACACACAAGCAAGAGCAGTACGTGAAACAGCAGCAGAGACTGATTTAATCTTAGTCGAAGGGATGTAGTAGCGCTCGCTGCCCTGCTTCAAATACGCCGTATCGGAATAAATCCCTCAGCGGTGCTCCAGCAACATCGGCATACCAAAGGTTTACTCTACTATTAAAGTGTATTGATTAGTGTTCTGCTCACATATACCACTTCCCAGTACCATTTTTTGTGTTTGTTAACGCAAAACCCCGGTATAGTCGTTGAAGCATGGTTGGTTGAATAATTTGTTATGCCAAAAGCAAAGCCTGTAACTATCAATGGCCATCGATACGACTCAATGTCCGCTGCTGATCGGGAACTTGGGTTGCCCAAGGGAACCATTGATAGCCGACTGCGGAAGGGCAATCTAAGTGCAGATACGGTGTTAGTGGGGTGTTTGGAATGAAAACTATTGGAAAATTATTCGCTGGGATTGTAGGTGGAATCGTAGTCGCACTATTATCTTATTTTGTCCTTTCTCTCGCATTAGCATCTGGCGGCGGTTTAGAACAAGACAATATTTCGCTTGTGATCTTCGGCGTCTGGGGTTTCATGGTTCTCGTTTCAATTCTGACAAAAAGGCCGGCACGTGCTTGGCGAGTTCAATTTATATTAGCGAGTCTTTTGTGCTTTTCGTTACCGCTCTCTTCAGTTGTATTTACCGGCGCAAGCATGATTGATGTAGTAGATCAGAGCGCACCAGCGTTGATCGGAACGTTTGTCGGCGGGAGTTTGGTCACGATGCTAGCCGGTGTGACGGGGTTCTTCATGGGTCTAATTCTCCTTGTGATTGGTTTGTTAATTGGAAGAGAGAATGCTGTGATCATCGTTAACCAATCTGAAAAAAAAGACCCCTCGTTATGACAAGACTCACTCTGTTCATTTTTCTATACGCGATCGTCGAGCGCGAGGCAGGTTCGGCTCTTGGGGCGTTGGTCAGTGCTATCGAGAAGAAGGTGCGCAACCTTCCTGCTGAGTAACCCCACACGTCTGGCAAGACTCGATGCTGATGTTAAACACCCGCTTGAGCCGCTGAGCCCAGGTCATCGACGCTCGTCGTTCTGCGGGTGCTGGCCGCTCCTCGACTACTCTGGCCTTGTTGCCTCTGCCCCGCTTTGCCGGTGTCACCAACGCTCGGTGTTTGCT
>Ga0207986_1000970_pt1 | contig 12765 bp, 10 predicted proteins | sample ETNtaG_26_FD_185764 | JGI IMG/M metagenome (GOLD analysis project Ga0207986, IMG submission 185764) | Marine microbial and viral communities from oxygen minimum zone, Eastern Pacific Ocean - ETNP201302SV89 (SPAdes) (version 2) | ecosystem: Environmental > Aquatic > Marine > Oceanic ... | reverse complement strand
CATATTAACTTTAAAATCTTTGTGTGTAGTAATATATTTTTCTATTTCATCTCTAATCTTTTTAAGCTGATCAATCGTTGTGTTGTATTGCAGAGTTATTATCCAACTAATTCCCCAATTTGTCTTTTCACTTACATTAACGACAGCATTTTCTGCAAATTGAAAATTTGGAATAATTGCCAAAGATTTATCAAATTTTCTAACTACTGTAGATCTAAATCCAATACGTTCCACAATTCCTTCGATAATATTTTCAACGATAATCCAGTCGCCAACTTTAAATCTTTTTTCCACCAATACTAAAATTCCTGAAATTAAATTCTTGAATAGGTCTTGTGCACCTAGGGCAACGGCAATTCCGAATAAACCCAATCCAGCAATAATTGGTCCAATTTTTATACCCCACAATTCTAATACAGCGGCAGCACCTAAAATAATTATAAGTATTTTCAGTGATTTGGTAATCCAGCCTATCAGTTCTCTTGTTAAAACTTTGTCTAAACCTGTTAGAAGATATGAGAGTGGTTCGATAAACTGGTGCAATAGCCAAAAAATTAATACGGTGACTAGCGTTCTATTTAAATCATCAATCCATTGCTGAGATTCTGAACCAAATTCTAAATAATAACTTGCAATAAAAAAACCTATTACAATTGGAAAAAATCGAGCAGGACCTTCCATCGCCTTTACAAAAGCATCGTCGAGTTTATTTGAAGTTTTTTTTGCTATTTTTTCTAAACGTCGAATTATTACTTTACCCACTAACCCTCTAAATAATAAGAAAATTAGAAAAATTCCAAGGCCAATTAATATTCGAAATATATCAATTCCTAAAATACCCTCGTTCCAAACTTCTAAAAACAGATTTATAAAATTTTTAATTAGGTCCATAAGTTAATTTATTTTATTTAAAAAAAATTCTTCTTCTCCAGGATTAAAAAAAATAACTTTTTTCCACTTAATAAATTCTAATACTTTTGAAGTTTTTTTACTAATGCACATTAAATTAGATAGCACCATTACGTCAACTAGTGAGTATTTTTTGATTAAATCTTTTAAATTAATCGCACTCTTTTCTGAGTAAACAAAAATAACATCTGGAGTATTTTTATTAATATAATCTAGAGTATTTTGTTCAATTTGGTTAATTGGCTCTGAAGTATAGTTTATTATTCGGTCAACAGAATAGCTTTTTTTTTTCAATTCAAGATCCAATTCTTTTGAAATAAATTCACTGCTAACATAAAGCAGTCTTCCTAAATTTTTATCGAACGTTCTAATAATTAGTTCGATTAGAACATCAACATTACCACCGGCTGATATTGCGTTATAGAATCCAAAATCTTTTGCTTTTTTTTCAGTAGCTTCACCTACGCAAAAACAATGAATGTTTTTTGGAATATTTTCAGTGTCCAAAAACTTTATTGCATTTGCGCTTGTAAAAATAATTCCTTTATAATTATGAAAATTAATATTTTTATTAGAAATTTTTTTGATATTTATTAGGGGAAGATGTGTAACCACATGATTTTTAAAACTTAAATTCCTTATTAATTCTAAAGAATCTTCAATCGGCCTAGTTATAATAATATGCATCAAATATTTTATTTATTTTTATAAGTATTGCCAGCCTGAGCAATTAATTCTGTTCCAACTTTAACTCCAATTTCTTTAGCACCATCAACCTTGCCTGAAATTTTGTAAGAAAATTTTTGTTTACCATCTGTTGAAAAAAGTTCACTTCTCAATGTTATCAGATTGCTGTTAATCGTAGCAAGTCCACCGACTGCGGTATTGCAATCTCCTTTGATTGTTTTAAGCATTGTTCTTTCAGCAATCACACAGCTAAGTGTATTTGGATCATTAATTTTATGAATTAAATTTAAAATATTTTGATCATTTTTACGAGTTTGTAATACAATAACTCCTTGACCTACACATGGTAACATTTCTTCAATAGAAAAAATTTGGGAGACTTTTTTTTCTAGACCTAATGTCTTTATACCCGCATATGATAAAACTATTGCGTCAAAATTTTCTTTTTCTAATTTATTGATTCTTGTATCTATATTTCCTCTTATAAGATTAATATTTAAATCTTTTCTTAAAACATTTAATTGTGCAGCCCTTCGAAAAGAACTGGTTCCAATGATTGAATTAGGTTTTAAATCAATTATTGATTTATATTTTAAGCTAATAAAAACATCCCGTGGATCATTTCTTTTTAAAAAAATTTTAGTTTCTAAACCCCTTGTTTCTTCTGAAGGTAAATCCTTTAAAGCATGGATGGCAATATCAATTTGTTTATTTAGTAATTCTTCTTCAATTTGTTTTGAAAAAAGCCCCTTTCCTCCTATTTCAGATAGACTTTCAGAATGGTGAATATCTGCTGTTGTTTTAATAATTTTTATATCGATAGAATCTTTATTTAAATCGACATTGTTGTCTAAAATAGTCTCTTTAGCTTTTTCTGCATAAAGAATTGCAAGTTTACTTCCTCTCGACCCTATAATAATTTTATTTTTTATCATCAATTTAAATTTAAGAGTTTATTTATATTGATTTTTTTATGAATTGGTAAAATATAAATCAATGAAAAAACAATTAATTTTTTTAGGCATAGAAACAAGTTGTGATGAAACAGCAGCTTCAATAGTCAGAGAAGATTGCGGCGGTAATGGTAAAATACTCTCTAATGTTGTTTCAAGTCAGATAGAGGAACATAAGGAATTCGGTGGAGTGGTTCCCGAAATAGCAGCAAGGGCACATGTTGAAAAAATAGATTTTATTATCAATAAAGCTTTAGAAGAAAGCAAAACAAATATTAATGATATTGACGGAATTGCCGCAACTGCTGGACCAGGTTTAATTGTGTGTTTAACAGTTGGATTAAGTGCTGCTAAAGCTATAGCAGCTTCTCTTGGTAAACCCTTAATTGCTGTAAATCATCTTGAAGGTCATGCCTTGAGTCCAAAACTTATAAAAAAAATTAATTTTCCTTATCTCTTTTTGTTAATTTCCGGAGGGCACACACAATTTTTGGAGGTCAGAGGCGTTAATAATTATGTAAGAATGGGAACAACGATTGATGATGCTGTAGGCGAAGCTTTTGACAAAACTGCTAAGCTTTTAGGAATAGAGTTTCCCGGAGGACCAAAAATTGAAGAATTTGCAAAAAAAGGTGATGAAAATTACTTTACACTACCAAAACCAATAATTCACAGAGGTGGATGTAATCTATCTTTTGCTGGACTAAAAACTGCCGTTTTAAAAATTTCAAAAAAAATAAAAAATAAAGAAGAAAAATATCATCTTGCAGCTTCGTTTCAAAAAACAATTGAAGATATACTTTGTGAAAAAAGCAAATTTGCAATGAGTTTATTTAAAGAAAATTGTAATAGTGAAAAAAATACTTTTGTAATTGCTGGAGGAGTGGCTTCTAATAATAAAATAAGAAAAAAATTAATTGATCTTTCTATTCAAAATAATTTTGAACCAGTTTTTCCACCAATAAATTTATGCAGTGATAATGCTGCAATGATTGCGTGGACTGGCATAGAAAGATTTAGATTAGGTCTATTAAACAAACTTGATTTCCCAGCAAAAGCTAGATGGCCATTAGACGAAAAGGCTCCCTTTTTGAAAGGAGCTGGAATAAAATTTTAAATGAAATATTGATTACTGAATCCGTTGTGGAGATTAATACAAAGTACTGGAAAAAAATATGTAAGATGAGTAATATGGATTAATATTTGGAAGAAATTTATGGTTAGAAAAAAGAAAAAAAAAAGAAAAAAAAAAAAAAAACCTAGAAAGACAAAATTAAAGAAAATTAAGAGAATAAAATCAAAAAAGAAGAAATCGCAAATTTATAAAACCAAAAAAAAAATCACAAATACTGAAAAAGAATTGGTTATTAAAACAACTAAAGATTGGATAAAAAAATCTTATGTAAATAAAAAGGCTTACGAAAAAAAATATGATTTATCTATTAAAAATAACGAAAGTTTTTGGAGAAAAGAAGGAAAAAGAATTACATGGATAAAACCCTATACAAAAGTTAAGAATGTAAAATTCAGCAAAACTGATGTTAAAATAAAATGGTTTTACGATGGAACCTTGAATGCTTCTGCAAATTGCATAGATCGACATCTTGGTAAAAAGAAAAATAAAACAGCAATAATTTGGGTTGGAGATAATCCAGAGGACTCTAGAAACATTAGTTACCAAGAACTTCATAAAAATGTTTGCAAAGTTGCAAATGGATTAAAAAACATAGGAGTTAAAAAGGGTGATATAGTCACAATTTATTTAACTATGATCCCCGAACTTGCTTTTGTGATGCTAGCTTGTGCAAGAATCGGGGCAATACATTCCATTATTTTTGGTGGTTTTTCTCCAGATTCAATAGCAGGAAGAATAGATGATTGTGAATCTGATTACATAATTACAGCTGATGAAGGTGTAAGAGGTGGTAAAATTATTCCGTTAAAAAAAATTACCGACGAAGCTCTAAGTAAGTGCCGAAGTATAAAAAAATGCGTAGTTGTAAAGAGAACGGGTAATGAAATCAACTGGGTTAATGATAGAGATGTCTGGTATGACGACATTACTCGAAATGTTTCTGATGAATGTAATCCAGAAGAAATGAGCGCAGAAGATCCATTATTTATTCTTTACACTTCAGGATCAACTGGAAAACCTAAGGGTGTTTTACATACCACGGGTGGATACATGGTTTATATATCAATGACACATCAATATATTTTCAATTACAAAAATAAAGATGTTTACTGGTGTACTGCTGATATTGGTTGGGTCACAGGACATAGCTACATTATTTATGGACCTTTGGCTAATGGAGCCACAACAGTAATGTTCGAAGGAATACCAAATTATCCCGATAGTTCTAGATGGTGGCAAATAATTGATAAGTATAAGATAAATATTTTTTATACAGCTCCAACGGCACTTAGAGCCCTAATGAAAGAGGGAGCGGGTCCAGTAAAAAAAACTAGCAGAAAATCTTTGAAACTTTTGGGAACCGTAGGAGAACCAATTAATCCAGAAGCTTGGATGTGGTATTTTAAAACCGTAGGTGATTCTAAATGCCCAATAGTGGACACATGGTGGCAAACTGAAACGGGAGGAATATTAATTTCACCTCAAACAGGAGCGATGAATTTAAAGCCTGGATCTGCAACAAAGCCATTTTATGGCATTAAGCCGGTTATCGTTGATGAAAAGGGAGCCACATTAAAAGGACCATGTAAAGGAAGACTTTGTATGACCTTATCATGGCCCGGACAGATGAGAACGGTTTTTGGAGATCATCAAAGATTTATTGACACGTATTTTTCACAATATGATGGAAAATATTTTACCGGTGATGGGTGTAAAAGAGATAAGGATGGATATTATTGGATCACCGGACGTGTAGACGATATAATAATTGTGTCGGGACATAATCTTGGTACTGCCGAAGTAGAAAGTGCATTTGTTGCGCATCCAAAAGTTGCTGAAGCAGCGGTTGTTGGTTATCCTCACGATATTAAAGGGAACGGCTTATATTGTTATGTTACCTTAAACTCTGGAGAAAAACCTTCGGGTGAAGTTGAGAGAGATTTAAAACTTTGGGTGAGAAAACAAATTGGACCTATCGCAACTCCAGATTTTATACAATTTTCTCCTAGTTTGCCTAAAACTAGATCAGGAAAAATAATGAGAAGAATTTTAAGAAAAATTGCAGCTAATGAACACGATCAACTTGGAGATACCACTACTTTAGCTGATCCATCAGTAGTTGATAGTTTGGTTGAAAATAGACGAAACAAATAGATCTAAAAAATTTAATGAATGGTTTTTTTAAAACATCTTTTTGATTTTAATAAAATAAAAAATATAAATTTTCTTATGTCTTCAAAAATTAAAATATCTCCTTCGATTTTATCCGCTGATTTTAGTAAATTGGGTACCGAAATTTATGAATTAGAAAAAGCTGGCGCAGATTTAATACATATAGATGTAATGGATGGACATTTTGTTCCAAATATAACTATTGGCCCAGAAATAATAAAAAGTCTTAGAAAACACACTTCTTTACCTTTCGATGTGCACTTGATGATTTCTTCCGTTGATAAATATATAAAAAACTTTGCAGAAGCTGGCGCGGATATAATCACAATACATCCAGAATCCACTGATAATTTAGTTAAAACAATTAATGAAATTAAAAAATTTGGTAAAAAAGCTGGTGTATCTCTTAATCCAAAAACAACTATAGAAAAAGTTCTACCTGTTCTTAGTCTAATTGATCTAGTTTTGATAATGAGCGTAAATCCAGGATTTGGAGGTCAAAAATTTATAAAAGAAACACTGGAAAAAGTAAAATTGTTAAGAAAAGAAATTGATCAAAAAAAATTCGCTGTAGAAATTGAAATAGATGGAGGAATTAATTTTGATAATGCCAAGATAGTTAAAAAAGCAGGTGTTGATATTTTAGTTTCAGGTACTACAATATTTAAAGACAATGAAGGTAATATTAAAAAAAACATCGAGACTCTAAGAAATCATTAATTTAATGCAAAAAATAAAAAGTATAAGTGAATACTTTTTTTCAATTTTTAAATTTTTTTTATTTAAATTAAAAATATTATATTTCAAATCAAAATTTTATAAAAAAAAAATCTCAAATAATTTACCTTCTAAATTTGATTACAAACCAAGTCTACATATAATTAATTCGTTAACATCATTTAATAAAAAAAAAATTAAAATTGAAAGTTACACTCTAAATTCTCTTTGGAAATTAAGTTCCAAAAATAAATCAGAATTTCAAAATTTACATAATTTTTTATGGCTTACTTTTCTAGATATAAAAACAAATAAAACTTCAGCACAAACTATTATTGAAAATTGGATTGATAACAATAATGATTTCGATGAAGAAACGTGGAAATTAGATATACTTAGCAAAAGACTAATTGCTTGGATTTCAAATTCTAATTTAACCGTAGATGAGTCTGGTCCAAAATATAAAGAAAAATTTATTTTGAGTATAACAAAGCAAGCCAATCACTTATCAATAAATATTGATAGCTCAGAAGATAATGAAAATAAATTAATTTGTTGCTCATCATTAATTTTGGTTGGCCTAACCTTTAAAAATCAAAATAAACATTACAGATCAAGTTTATCGATACTTCAAAAATTTATTAAAAATAATTTTGATAATTCAGGATTTCCAAAATCTAGAAATCCCGAAGAATTAATGATTTGCTTAAAATATTTAATCTTAATAAAAGAATGGATAAAAGAATCACAAAATCAAATACCTGATTATTTGGAAGAAATAATTTTTAATTGCGGAAACTCTTATAGTTTTTTATCAAAAAATTTGGATAAATTACCACTCTTTAATGGAGCTCCAGAAATACAAAACGAAGAATTTGAAAAATACCTAAATTACCTCAATTACAATTTTAAGGATTCTTCAAAAGAAAAAAGTGGATATGTTATTTTTAAAGATAAAAAAATAGTTTTTATAATGGATATTGGAAACTCTCCAGATTTCAAATATTCAAAAAAATACCAATCTGGATGTCTTTCATTCGAAATAACTTCGAACAAAGAAAAATTAATTTGTAATTTAGGTTTTGATATAAATAAAAATAATAAAATAAAATTATTAAGCAAATCTACCGCCGCTCATTCAACTTTATATTTAAATAATCATTCTTCTTGTATTTTTAGAACCAGTCATTCTCTTAAAATCAATCATGAAAATAAGTTATATGAAGGATTAAAAATTATAAAAAAAAAAATTGTTAGTGAAAAAGATTTTGAAAATATTACTGTCAGTCATAGTGGATATCAAAGCAGATATGGTTATATTCATGAACGATCCATAAAATTCATAAAAAAAGAGAAAATTTTCTTTGGAACGGATAGTTTAATTAAAAATGAAAAAGTTAATAATATAAGCTACGGAATTAGATTTCATATTTATCCTGGGATAAAAATAGCAAAAACTCAGAATTTTCAATCTATTTTATTGAGCTTAAAAAATGGTGAGGGTTGGAAGTTTAGTTGTAACAACAAAGAAGTATTAATTGAAAAGGGCATTTATTTAGGAAATAAGAATAAAGTTACCGAAAATGAAAACATATATATTTCAGGCATGACAAATGGAGAAAATCAAGTAATCGAATGGAGTTTTGAAAAAATATCTTGATGAAAAATATAGTTAAAATTAAAAGAGCTTTAGTTTCTGTTTCTGATAAATCACTTTTAGAAAATTTGCTACCTTTTCTTTTCAAATATAAAATTGAAATTATTAGTTCGGGAAATACATATAAAAAAATAAAAAAACTTGGTTTTAAAAGCATTGAAATTTCAAATTTTACAGGATCCAATGAAATGCTTGGAGGTCGAGTAAAAACACTTCATCCCAAAATACATGCTGGAATATTAAATGTTAGAAGTAACAGAAATCATAAACTTGATCTTATTAAAAACAATTTTAAAGAAATAGACTTGATTATTGTAAATTTTTACCCTTTTGAAAATGTTATAAAAAAAAAAAATAATTTTAAAAGCATAATTGAAAATATTGATATCGGTGGTCCCACTTTAGTTAGAGCGGCAGCAAAAAATTTTGATGACGTCTTGGTGGTTACAAATCCAAAAAATTATATAAATGTAATCGAAGAAATAAATAAATACAAAGGTTCGACTTCTTTGAATTTCAGAAGACAAATGGCTATAAATGCATTTAATGAAGTTGCAAATTACGATTCTATAATTGCAAATTATTTTAATGACAAATTTGATGTCAAATTTCCAAATAAAAAAACTTTTACTGGAAAATTAGTAGAAAACTTAAGATATGGTGAAAATCCACATCAAAAAGCTGCAATTTATTCAAATGAAAATAATTCAAACATAAAACAATTACATGGAAAAAAATTAAGCTTTAATAATTATAACGATATTTTTTCTGCTCTATCAATTTCTAAATCTTTTGAAAAAAATAATGGAACTGTAATTATTAAACATGCAAATCCTTGTGGAGTTTCGATAGAAAAAAATAATTTAAAATCATTTAATTTAGCTTTCAATTGCGATCCTGTAAGCGCTTATGGAGGAATAGTATCGTGTAATTTTAAAATTAAAAAAGAATTAGCAAAAAAACTTAACCAATTTTATTTTGAAATTATCATTGCAAATGAATTTGAAAAAGACGCTTTAAAAATCTTAAAAAAAAAGAAAAATGTAAGATTAATAGATGCAAGTAATTTTCATAATAAGGGTGATTCGAATATTCTTTTTTATAAAAAAAGTTTTTTATATCAAGATTCGGACGATTTAATTATCAGTAAAAAAAATTTAAAAGTAGTTTCTAAAAAAAAACCATCTAAATATGAAATTGAAAATCTGATTTTTGCATTTAATATTTGTAGATATGTTAAATCGAACGCAATTGTACTAGTTAAAGACAAATCAACAATAGGAATAGGTTCGGGACAACCAAGCAGGTTGGACAGTTGTGACCTAGCAATAAATAAAGCCAAAAGGTTTCAGTTTAGAAATCTTTTAAATTCGGTTGCTGCGTCTGATGCTTTTTTTCCATTTACAGATGGACTTGAAAAGTTAATCCAGTCAGGAATTAGTGCAGTTATTCAACCCCAAGGATCAATTAGAGACAAAGAAATAATAAAACTAGCTAATAAAACGGGAACTGTCTTGATTTTTTCAAAAACCAGGCACTTTAAACATTAGAAATATTATCAATTTTTGCTGCCAAAATAAAATCGTTTTCGGACAAACCACTAATTGCATGGGTACAAATTTTAATTTTAGCATAACCCCAACCAAAACTAATATCGGGATGGTGTCCTTCTTTTTCTGAAATATCTCCTACTAAATTAATAAATTTTTGGCTGGATAAAAAGTTCTTGAATTTAAAATTTTTTTCTAAATAATAATTTCTTTTATCATTTTCTTTTACTTCCCAACCATTTATTTTTTTCAAGTATTTGTGTATCTCAGAATAATCAAAAGCTGAAATATTTCCCTCGCAAGAGACACATTTTTTTTCTGAAAGTTGTGTCATTGTTTAATTTTTAAATAAAAGTTTATTTTGTAAAAATTTTAAATAAAATTTCTGGTACAATTTTGTAAAAAAACATAATTATTGACCAAAATCTTGGAACATATAATGTGTTTTTTTTGGTCTTATAGGATTTAAATATTTTATTTCCAACAAAATCAACACTTGCGATCATTATTTTAGGTAAGTCTAAGTTTTTTGTCATTTTAGTTGCTACCCAACCTGGCTTTACAGTAATTACGTGAATTTTATCTGAATAAAGTCTTTGTCTTAGACCATCTAGATAAGAGCTAAATGCAGATTTTGATGAAGTATAAATGCAACCCCTTTTTTTTCCCCTATCTCCCGCTACAGAGCTAATGCCAATTATAGTATTTAATTTTTTTTGAGTTTTGTACTTTATTAAGGATTTTTCGATAAACACCATTGGACACACATAATTAATATTAGCTATTTTTTCATAATTTTTCTCATCTATTTCTATGTGGCCAACAGCTATCAAAATAATGTTTGGTGATTCTAAATTTTTATTAAAAAAATTATTTACATTGTCTTCATTTAAAATATCTAGGAATGTAATTTTACATTTAACTTTATAAAGACTCTCTATTTCTTTTTTTTTAATTTCGAGTTGAGAAGTATTTCTCGAGACTAAATGAATATTATATTTATTTTGCGCAAATACCTTTGCTGTTGCGTATCCAATATCTGAATTTCCACCAATGACTAAAATTGAACTCATATTTAAATATTTATTCTATGTGACTGAAAAGAGTTTATTAAATTTAATGGATCATATTTATTCTTAATTTTTTTAAACTTACTATAACTACTATATGTTTTTTTAAAGTATTGCTCAGACATAAATGAGTCTTTTGTTAAATAAACCTTAGTCTTATGTTTTTTTAACAAGTCCTCAAACTCTTGATAAACTTCATTTAACTTTTTAGTCATTTTTAATTCTAATGTTAGAGTATAGCCTTTATTCGGAAAAGATAGATAATTACCGTTACCTTTGCCAAACTCTTTAATACTACCTAAAAAAGAATATTGCTCTCTTTCTTGAAAAAAATCTAAAATTTTATTTATAATTATTTTAGGATTTTTTTCTTCAATTAAAATCTGAATTTGAATAAATCCATTTTTACCATACAAATTATTCCAATTGTTTATATTATCATGCGGATAAAAAAAATTATTTAAGCTTTGTTTAAATTTTTTCTTATGTTTATGAAAATGGTAATAAATTTTATTAAATAATTTAATTGTATATTTATTTAATATAAAACCAGGAAATTTTAAAGGTATTGAAATTGTTTTTTTTTCATCGAATTTTAAATCCCCATCATCTAAGTGATTGCCAATAAAAATAATTGATCTTCCCTTGGCTTCATTCTTTGCAGTTGTATCAATCCAAGCTATTATATACTTGTTATTATTTAGTTCTTTAAACTTAATTATTGTTTCTTTTAAATTTTTTGTTTTTATAATTTGTGTATCAATAAATTTCGATTTTAACTTTAATAATTGTATTTTTGCAGATACTATAATGCCAGTTAATCCCATTCCCCCACATGTAGCTTTGAATAGTTGCTGATTTTTATTCCTGCTACAATTATACAATTTTCCTTCAGCGGTTATAATTTTTAACGAAACAACGTAATCTGAAAAACTACCATCTAAATGATGGTTCTTGCCATGTACATCGCTTGCTACTGCCCCACCTACGGTAACAAATTTTGATCCAGGGGTGACATTAAAAAACCATCCTTTTTTTAAAATAATCTTTATTAATTCACCTAGAGAATAGTTTGAACTACATTCAATAATACCTTTATTTTCATTAAAATTGAAAAATTTCTTGTAATTTTTTAAGGAAATAATATTATCTGCCAAAGAACTGTCTCCGTAACTTCTTCCCAAGCCTCTGGTTATAAAATTTGAAATTTTATCTTTTAAAATAATATTAATAATTTCATCATTGTTTTCAGGATTGTATACATTTGAAAAAATACTTAAATTATTTCCCCAGCCACTTAGTGACATTTTTTTAATATCCATATCAAATTTTAAAGTGGAAACATTAAACTTATCGATTTTATTTTGTTCATTTAAATTTATAATACATGAATTAATTAAATAAAAATGGAAAAAGCTATTACTTTTTTGATCAATTTTATAGATAGATATTATCACCAAAAGAAGATTTATAATTTTTTAAAAAATTTTAAAATTAAAATTGTTTTTGATGTTGGGGCTCATAAGGGTGAATTTTTAAAATTAATAAAAAAAATTGGAAATTTTGAAAAAATTTATTCTTTTGAACCGCAAAAAAAAATTTATCAAAATCTTAATTTACTTAGTGTGGAAAATAAAATATTTTGTTTTAATTTGGCTTTAGGCAATAATAATGAAACTAGAAACTTAAAAATAAATAAAAAATCTTCGACAAGCACATTCTCTGAGATAGACGATCTATCTTTGTGGTACAAAATTAAGTCTTTTATTGTAGCTGCTTCACCAAAATCATCTTTTATTTACGAGGAAAAAGTAAATGTCATGAAATTAGATGATTTTTGTAATGATCATAAAATATCCAATATTGATCTATTAAAAATTGATACAGAAGGTCATGAGAAAGAAGTCTTGGAAGG
>Ga0207986_1000945_pt1 | contig 12916 bp, 10 predicted proteins | sample ETNtaG_26_FD_185764 | JGI IMG/M metagenome (GOLD analysis project Ga0207986, IMG submission 185764) | Marine microbial and viral communities from oxygen minimum zone, Eastern Pacific Ocean - ETNP201302SV89 (SPAdes) (version 2) | ecosystem: Environmental > Aquatic > Marine > Oceanic ... | reverse complement strand
GTTAAGTATTATGAAGAAAAAGGTGTTCTTGTTTCGATAGACGGTTTAGGCACACCTGATGAGATATTTGCCAAAATCAAGACCGCTCTGGATCAATAATCCCTCCGAATATTCAAAATTTTATAACAAATGAACACTGACCCAAAAACACATGATGTGCTTGTGATTGGTGGGGGACATGCCGGTTGTGAAGCAGCATTGGTAGCAGCGAGGATGGGTGCGGAAACCCTGCTCGTTACGCTGTCACGTGATACGATTGCGCAAATGTCGTGTAATCCCGCAATTGGTGGAATCGGCAAGGGACATCTAGTTAAGGAAATTGACGCGTTAGGCGGAGAAATGGGGAAGGTCGCCGATGAGACAGGCATCCAGTTCCGTGTGCTCAATGCTTCACGTGGTGCAGCAACACGCGGGTCACGCTGTCAGTCAGATTTTATGGCTTATAAATCAGTCATGCGGCAGATTCTGGAGAGTCAGTCCGGACTCAAAATTGTTGAAGGTCTGGCAGAGGAATTATTGTTTCAAGGCAATCAGGTGATAGGTCTGCGTACTGAAAATGAAGAGCATTTTGCACAAACAGTTATTATCACCACAGGGACATTTCTCAATGGCCTGATTCACTGTGGAAAAGAACGTGTTGATGCAGGAAGAGTGGAGGAGCCTGCTGCAAAAAAATTATCACTTTCACTGGCGAATCAATCTCTTAAACTGGGACGGATGAAAACCGGTACTCCAGCACGGCTTGATAAACGCACTATTGACTGGAGTCAACTCGGTTTGCAGTCTGGAGACGAACAACCGAAAAAGTTTTCTTTCTGGGATTCAGAAATTTTACTACCACAGGTGCCGTGTCATATTGCCTACACAAATGAACGTACACATCAGATAATCAAAAACAACTTGGGGAAGTCCGCTCTTTACGGTGGCGAAATAACCGGGATCGGTCCACGTTACTGTCCTTCAATTGAAGATAAAATTGTCAAGTTTGCAGATAAAAACCGGCACCAGGTTTTTATGGAACCGATGGGTTATGCAGAAGATAGTTTGATGATTTATCCCAATGGCCTGTCTACCAGTTTACCGAGTGATGTTCAGCTTGAATTTTTACGCAGCATAGAGGGGCTTGAAAAAGTTGAAATCATTGAACCGGGTTATGCAATCGAATACGATATGCTTGATCCAACTCAACTGAAAGCGACACTCGAGTTAAAAGCAGTCAAAAATTTATATCTTGCAGGGCAAATTAACGGTACGACAGGTTATGAAGAAGCAGCTGCGCAGGGCTTGATGGCAGGAGTAAACGCGGTTTTGAAAGTGCGAAAAAAACAACCCTTTATCTTGCAGAGAAATGAAGCCTATATTGGTGTGATGATAGATGATTTAATTACACGTGGTGTAATAGAACCATATCGGATGTTCACTTCAAGAGCAGAATACAGACTGCATTTGCGCGAAGACAATGCCGATTCACGCTTGAGCAAAAAAGGCTGGGAACTGGGAGTGCTGCCGGAAAAATGCTATCAGCAGTTTCAGCAGAAACAACTGCAAATTAATAAGCTGTCCGGTCTGGTAAAAGCAGAAAGGGTTACACCTACTGCAGCAGTTCAGCATGAATTGCTACTGCTTGGAGAATCACCGCTGAAAACCGCGGCTAATCTTGCAGATTTATTGAAACGTCCAAAACTAAGTATCGAACGCATACATGACTGTGATGCCATTGGCGATGAAATAGACTGGAATGAATATGCTGCTGTGGTGCGGGAACAGGTGGAAATAGAAATCAAGTATGCTGGTTATTTGTCAAGACAGGATCAGGAATTAAAACACATTAATCAACTCGACAGGATTGCTCTTCCGGAAGAACTACAATTATCCGAAATTCCAGGTCTTTCACGGGAAGTGATTGAAATATTAGAGAAAACGAAGCCTGACACACTTGGGCAAGCCAGTCGTATTACCGGTATGACTCCGGCGGCAATTACAATTTTACGGGTCTATTTACGTACCAGACAAGCAGCCTAATTCTCTGATCAATGCCAAATTTCATGAGCGCTTCAGCGTCGCACCGCAACGGAGTTATCAGCGTTTTAGTCGCTCTGCCGTTTGTTAGTATGACCGGTCTGTTTGGTAAATTCTTAACTCTTAGCCCATTATTGATTGTACAGGGGAGGACTATTTTTGCCTTTGGAACATTGCTGATTGCTTTGTTCGTTATGCGCAAAAATATCTTTTTTCGGGATTATCGTGAATGGCTCTGGCTGATGGTCAGTGGGACTATCCTTGGGGTACACTGGATTGCGTTTTTTGAAGCAATTCAAGTTTCAACAGTAGCAATTGGATTGCTCTCCTTTGCGAGTTACCCTTTATTCACTACTCTGCTGGAACCGTTTTTTTTCAAAGAAGTGTTGAGGCGCAAAAACGTTATTGCGGCATTGATCGTGATTTGCGGATTAGTGATGATGGCCACTTCATCAGAGGATCCGAATGTGATTATTTCCGGCTCAGTAATAAAAGGATTGTTGTGGGGACTTGGAGCAGGATTAGGTTTTGCTGTACTGACTTTGCTGAATCGTGGTCATGTGCGTAATCATTCACCATTGTTACTTACCTGCTGGCAAAACGGCTTTGCCGCGTTGGTGCTCCTTCCGTGGTCTTTGTCTGAATCATGGATAATCAGTGGAAGAGATTGGGGTTTATTGTTCATTCTAGGTGTGATTTGTACAGTAGGAGGGCACACCTTGCTGATCAATGGATTACGTCACGTTCAGGCTCAGGTTGCAAGTTTGCTGATCGCCGGTTTGGAACCGGTCTTTGCCATAGTCTTTGCACTATTTCTGCTGGGAGAAATTCCATCATTGCAAACTTTGCTCGGTGGATTATTGATTGTCGGTACCACGTTTTTAGTGACCAGGAGGGCTAACTGAAAAATATATTCAGTGACAGAATTTAAAAATATCAGAGTAAAATGAAAACAGAAGCTGAAAAAAAGAACGAGAGAGAGGTTTCTAATCCAAACTCAGAGAAGATCACCCTTTCTGCTGCTGATTTGGCTAAAAAGCCAATTGGCGTAAGAAGAAAATCAACAAAAACGCCAGAAAAGGAAGCAGAGGATTTGAAGTACAAAGGCGGGAGAGATTCAAAGTATACGGGGTCGACAGATTCAAAGTTTACGGATTCAGGATCTTCAAAGTACAAAGGCGGACTAGATTCAAAGTTCACAGGGGAAAACAAATCGGTAGAAAAAGAGTTTACTCAACTTCCCTGGAAAAGACAGAGCAATGTTTGGAGCAAAACTGAAGATGAACATACTTTTGGTCCGCCTCCTAAAACCAATAAATTTTTAAAACAGCGTAGGTCTGCATCCCAAAAGAACATGAGCAGTGAATCTTTTGGTGAACAGGGAAAACTGATGCTTGAGGCATTGCGGATTCCGGAAAATACCCGAAGTTTATACGACGTCACTCATGGTTTCCATCCTTACCCAGGTCGTTTCCATCCGGATTTACCGAAAATATTACTCAAGCAATTTCCTGCCGGCAGTAAAGTGTTTGATCCTTTTATGGGCGGTGGTACTGTTTTACTGGAAGGTTTGTTGTGGCAGCATCAAGTATTTGGAAATGATCTTAGTCCGATCGCTAATATGGTAGCGAAGGAGCGTTGCCGCTGGATTTCAGAAAAAAATGCTGGTCGTGTCTGGCAGTCATTTGAGGAGGTGAGTGAACGCGTCAAGACCAGAAGTTTTGAAAAACGGAGTGTGCAGCGCCGTAATATAAACTGGCTGAATAAATATCATCCACCGTATCTGTTTGTTGAACTTTTACACTGGATTGACGGTATTGAAAATTTACGCAGCGCAAATGAGCGTGATACTTTACGTGCGGTTTTTTCAAGTTTGATTGTTAAATTTTCCAACAAAATATCAGAAACTTCTGAATTCACCAAACCGCCTACTTTTCCAAAAGGAGCTGTTGGAAAATGGATGGAGCGTAAAACACAGGAATTGCTCAAGAATCAACTTGAGCTGGCCAAAAAAATTCCAAAAACTTCTCCTGCAACAATCTGGAACGAAAACATTTCAACACTGGAAGGTTTTGAAGAAAACTCGATCGACTGCACAATCACCAGTCCACCTTTTCCTGGAACTTATGATTATCTTGATCTGCATGAACTCCGGCTGAAGTGGCTTGATTTTCCCACAGATCAAATGTCTTCCGGAGAAATAACGAAACGTAATTATACTCCTAGACAGTGGAAACAGGTTTTTCGTGAATTTATGCTCAAATTACGTCGCTGGACTGCAGAAGAAGGAGTTTGTTATCTGCAGTTAGGTGACTGGCTGGAGAGCGATGAACGTGTCAGCGGTTTGGAATTTACACAAAAATACGCTGACAGTGTAGGCTGGAAAGTAGCGGGAAGTGCTTCAGTTCAGCGTGAAATATTTGATGCAAATTTACGTCAGTCTTTTGGAAAATCTGGAAAGTGGGAACACCTTATTTTGTTACGCCAGTGAGAAAAATATCAACCTTCTTTTTTGCTCACTCCTTTGTCCGGATCAAGCAGAAGTGTGCGCTTCCTACCTAGATTGAGAATTTTCAACACTAAATGACCTTCAGTCACGTCATCAAAACCTTCACCATCCATGAAGGCACGGATGGTGATAAGTCCCTTAAATTCCGGATCAGTTAAACTCGGCGGATCAAGGCCAATTAAGACACGCGCGAATCCCCTATCATTTAGCAAGAAACGTTTAGGCAGACGAATGTTTTTGTAATCACTTTCAAAGATCACCTGTCCACTGCGTGTTATGGATTTTCCGCTGATGCTGTTCTGCAATTGAACACTGAAATCCAACTGCTTTGCTTTAGCGTTCCGAAAATCCAACTCATATTCAGCGGTTTTAAGAGAAAGTAAATTTGGAATTTGCGTTACATTTTGGGTTAAATCTGTATTACGATCAAAATCTGTCAACCACTGACCAGGATTCAAGGTTGTTCTGGAATACAGGTTACTGACCTCTACCTGACCTTCAGTCAACGATACAGTAGCTTTATTATTATTTTCGGAGATGCGGACGGAAGTGCCTTTGATTCCTATAAGAGCAGTAGGTGTACGGATTTTTGTGCGTTGAAGTCCTTTCACAAAACGCCCGCGCAGAGAGCCGTTTTTAAGTGTCAGCTGAAATTTGAAAGTGCGCTTGTTCGTAGTTTGTTCTTCAGATAAGTTCAAAACGAGTGTTGAGTTTTGAAACAAACGTACTCTTGATCCGTCTCTATATTCTACTGTTGATTTGGATTTAGCAGATGTAAGGATTTTATTTCCGGCGAACAGCAACATTCCATGACTGCCTTGCCTGCCTTTAGGGGAATTTTCGTTGAAAACCTTTACAGCACCATCAACGTTGAGTAAAGTGGCAATGGCTGGATTCTCACTTTGAGCAGAGCCTTGAGCGCTAGATAAGCTAAAGAGAAGAATTATAAACAGGTATTTGAAGGGAAAGTATATTCTCATATAATTTCTTTCATCTCCCAGTTTAAAATATACTGTAAAAATAGAATGGTTTTCTGTCAGCCAGTCTTAGAAACTAACCGGCTGCCAGAACTTCTGCAATTTGTAGGGAATTAAGGGCCGCGCCTTTATAAAGCTGATCCGCAACCACCCAGAATGTAAGTCCTTTTGGATGAGATAAGTCTTCCCGGATCCGGCCTACATATGTCTCAGTGGTTTCATCCGCATCCCACGGCATTGGGTAACCTCCGGCAACCGGTTCATCCTTTACAATTATACCAGGTGAATTTTCGAGAATTTCACGGGCGTCCTGTGAAGTTAACTTATCTTCAGTCTCAATCCATACTGCTTCTGAATGTGCACGTAAAACAGGAACTCTCACACATGTTGCAGAAATTTTCATTTCAGGAGCATCCATGATTTTTTGTGTTTCATTAACCATTTTCATTTCCTCCCTTGTATAACCGTTTTCTAGAAATACATCAACATGAGGAAAGAGATTGAAAGCGATCTGCGCGGGAAAGGCGGAAACTTCCAGGGGTTCATTGTTGGTAAAGGCACGTGTCTGGTTAAGCAATTCGCTCATACCTTTTGCTCCTGCTCCGGAAGTGGATTGATAAGTGGAAACAATTACTCTGTTGATTGTCGCGGCTTTGTGCAGAGGATTAAGCGCAACTACCATCTGAATGGTTGAACAGTTTGGGTTAGCGATTATACCATTGTGCTTGAAGGCCATTTGCGGATTGATTTCCGGAACCACCAGCGGAACTTCAGGATCCATTCTGAAAGCACTGCTGTTATCAATCACCACTGTGCCTGCATCCACAGCATGATGCACAAATTCCCTGCTGCGACCTTTTCCTGCAGAAAAAAATGCTAAATCAATTCCTTTAAATGATTTAGGCGTCAGTTCTTCAACCGTGATTTTATCACCGCAGAACTCAAGAGTTTTTCCAACTGAACGTTCGGAAGCAAGCAGTTTTAGATTACTAATCGGGAAATCACGGGCTTCCATCAATTTCAGGAATTCGCCACCAACAGCGCCGGTTGCTCCGGCTATCGCAACATTTTTCAAATTATTATTTTGTTAAATGGATTATAGTTTTTGTTGATCAGAACTATTTCAGTGTGTATACACTTCAGCCTGTCCTATTCAACAAAGTAGCAGATGCTCAGTTTTTTATGCTGACTGATTCGTGCTTTCTGCTGACTTAAAATGTTTTCGGCAAACAGACACGTAGCTGTCGTTTCCACCGATTTGAATTTGCTCGCCTGACTTTAGCGGCGTGCCATTTTCATCAAGACGCAAAACCATATTTGCTTTTTTACCACAGTGGCAGACCGTCTTGATTTCTAATAATTCGTCTGCCCATGCTAATAAATGCAAACTTCCTTCAAATAGTTCACCTTTAAAATCTGTACGTAAACCATAGGCCAATACTGGAATTCCCAGCTTGTCCACTACCTCACCCAATGCAAAAACCTGACTTTTTGTCAAAAATTGTGCTTCATCCAACAGGAGACAGCTCAAGGGTGTTTTTTGGTGCCTTTCTTCAGTTAGCTCAAGCAAATCATCATCTTTCTTAAAACAGACAGCATTTGCTTCAAGTCCAATCCGTGAACGGACAACGGCAGCAGTGTGACGATCATCTATAGACGGTTTCAGAACCAGCGTGTTCATTCTACGCTCACGGTAATTATAGGCTGACTGTAGGAGAGTCGTCGTTTTCCCCGCATTCATTGCGGAATAGTAAAAATACAACTTCGCCATCTTTTCAGTTAAAAATGATACTCTCAATAACAGTCACCATTCAGTTCAACAGAGGAATGGCTGATAAAATTTTCAGAAATTTTGTGAAAAATCTATGAAGAATAGCAAAAACCTTATAATTATAGCAGTTCAGTAGAAAATAATAAAGGCAGGATTTACTCGAAATATTTGTATAAGTTCGAAGGCACGCTTGTTGCTCATATTTAAAATAGACCCCGGAGAGTGGCTCCGCCACTTGAATCCGTAAACGAATTCATGAATTATAATCCTGAGCCTAGCATGACCTGGGATTTGTTCCATATTCGCTCCGGGGCGTGACCTCAAAAGATACAGACTTCCCTGTCAGATTTCAAGCACGAATTTTAAAAAAATAGTAATATTTTGAAATAAAATTCTTGCCGCCCGTTTAACTATTCCTCTACTGGATTCCACTCCGTTGATTTTTTTATTTTTATTGTTTTTTTAATCTTATTTGATAAAAAGTCAGCCAGCAACAAAAAATATATTTCGTGTTGTTCTTCTGCAAAAAATAGAAATTCTCCTGAAAATAATTACACTTGCAAAATTGTTAGCACTCTAGTATAGTGAGTGCTAAAGTAGTTTTAATTGCAAACACAAAGGTTTTATGGATACTCAAAAATTTACTGAAAAATCTCTTTCAGCCTTGGAAAATGCGCATAGCGACGCGGTGCGCCGTAAAAACTCCGAGTTATCCACACTTCATCTTTTGCATGCCCTTGCCTTTCAGGAAAACGGTCTTGTTCCTAGAATATTTGAAAAAATGGAACTTGATTCGTCAATCTTCAGTAAGTCAGTAGAAAAAGAATTGCAAGCGTTGCCGACAATGAGCGGTAGTTCAGTAGGTAGAGTAAACGCCAGCGGAGAAATGAATAATGCACTGGTTGGAGCGGAAGACGAAGCCAAAAAAATGGAGGATGAATACATCAGTGTTGAGCATCTTTTACTGGCTTTAAGTGCGGAGGGAAAAAAGGGGCCAGCCGGAAAGATTATGCATGAGATGGGCGTAACACGTGATCGATTAATGGACACCATAAAAGCTGTCCGTGGAGGCCAACGGGTAACCAGTCAAAATCCGGAAGAAACATATGAAGCACTTGAAAAATATGGCACAGATCTGAGTCAATTGGCACGTGACGGAAAACTGGATCCGGTGATCGGACGGGATGACGAAATCCGTAGAGTAATTCAGGTACTTTCACGGCGAACCAAAAACAATCCGGTTTTGATCGGCGAACCAGGAGTGGGAAAAACGGCGATTGCAGAAGGTTTAGCCCAACGTATTGCGCGTAATGATGTGCCGGACAGCCTCAAAGATAAAAAGCTGGTCTCACTTGATATGGGGGCTTTGATTGCGGGAGCTAAATATAGAGGTGAATTTGAAGAGCGTTTAAAAGCAGTGCTCAAAGAAGTTGTTGATGCAAATGGGCACATAGTCTTGTTTATTGATGAATTACACACTGTAGTCGGTGCAGGCAAAACAGAAGGTTCAATGGACGCAGGAAACTTGCTGAAGCCTATGCTCGCGCGTGGTGAACTGCACTGTATTGGAGCCACGACACTGGATGAATACCGCAAATACATTGAAAAAGATCCTGCACTTGAAAGACGCTTTCAACAGGTTATGGTTGATCAGCCGAATGTTGAAGACACAATTTCCATTTTACGGGGATTGAAAGAGCGCTATGAAATTCACCACGGTGTACGTATCAAAGACGGTGCGTTGATTGCCGCAGCCACCCTTTCCCAACGTTATATTTCCGACCGCTTTCTTCCGGACAAAGCAATTGATTTGATGGACGAAGCTGCCTCAAGGTTACGGGTGGAAATTAATTCTATGCCTGCGGAAATGGACGAAATATCACGTAGAATTCTGCAATTGGAAATTGAAAAAGAGGCTCTTAAAAAGGAAAAAGATTCTGCATCTAAAAACAGACTTAAAAAACTTTCAAAAGAATTAGCAGAACTGCAGCACAATTTTGATATTTTGACTTTGCAGTGGGAGCAGGAAAAGTCAGCTATACAGGGTTTGAGTGAATTAAAACAGAAAATTGAAGAAGTGCGTCTGCAGATTGAGCGGGCACGTCAGGATTATAATCTGGAAGAAGCAGCACGTCTGGAATATGGAGTACTTCCGGAACTGGAAAAAGAACAGGAAGGCGCACTTGATGTAGATGAAAATCAGAATAATCAACTGCTTAAAGAAGAAGTTGATGCAGAGGACATTGCGGAGATAGTAGCACACTGGACCGGAATTCCGGTACAAAAACTGATTGAAGGCGAAGGGGAAAAACTGCTGCGTCTTCCGGAACATCTGCATCAGCGTGTTGTGGGACAGGACGAAGCTATTAATCTTGTCTCGGATGCAGTTATCAGGGCACGCTCCGGAATTAACGATCCAAACAGACCACTCGGAAGTTTTATATTTTTGGGTCCAACCGGAGTTGGAAAGACAGAACTGGCTCGGGCTTTGGCAGAATATTTGTTTGATGATGAACAAAATATGATCCGGATTGACATGAGCGAATATATGGAAAAACATTCAGTTTCCAGACTGATTGGCGCTCCTCCAGGTTATGTTGGTTTTGATGAAGGTGGACAACTCACTGAGGCAGTTCGGCGTCGACCTTACAGCGTTTTGCTTTTCGATGAAATTGAAAAAGCGCATTATGATGTTTTCAATGTTTTGTTGCAAATTCTAGATGACGGCAGGTTGACCGACTCACATGGACGCACCGTGGATTTTAAAAATACTCTGGTCATTATGACTTCTAATATCGGCAGCCAAAATTTGATTAATCAAAAAAGTGCTGGAATTTCCGCTTCTTCAGTTCAGGAAGAACAAAAGAAAATGGTAATGCAGGAACTGCGGCAGCATTTTCGTCCGGAATTTCTAAACCGTGTTGATGGCAGCGTGGTTTTTCATCCGCTGTTGCAGGAGCACATGAGCGGTATTATAAAAATCCAACTGGAACGCTTGAAAAAACGTTTACATGAACGCAATATTTCCCTGTGCTTGACCGAAAAAGCTATTGAATTTCTGGCTGAAGTTGGTTATGACCCTGTTTATGGTGCACGTCCGCTAAAACGGGCGATACAAAAGGAACTGGAAACTGAACTAGCAAGAGCAATTCTGTCCGGTGAAATCCAGGAAGGACAGGAAGTCACTGCTAATGTTTCCAATGGGAAAATATTTTTTGAAAAGATAACTGCTGATTCCAAAGACGAATAAGCCTTTGATTGTTTTACAGGCAACAGGGGTAAAAAATCTTGAAGCTGAATTAATTAGTTTTTGAAAATCGGTTCTCGTTCTTTGTCTTAAAGTTTGAGAAACCGTGTCTGGGGTTGACCATTGTTGTAACCCCTGTAAACCACCTCCAAGTTCAGTGCTATGGAATGGAGGTTAATTTGTAAACACCTTGCTTTTAGAAGGAGGTACTATGTTACATTTAGCACGTTACTCATCCATCACCCCATCAGATTTTGAAAGAGCACTCGGAATTACCGTAGGCTTTGATTCAATGTTTGATCGTTTTTTCGGAGATGTGGAAAAGTCGGAATCAGCAACCGGATATCCACCTTATAATATTCGCAAAGACGAAGAAAATATTTATACCATCGAAATGGCTGTTGCCGGATTTTCAAAAGAAGATTTGGAAGCAGAACTCAAAGAGGGTATTTTGACTGTGCGCTCAAAGCAGGGTCAGGAAGACGGGGAGTATTTACATCGTGGAATTGCCAAGCGTGCGTTCTCACGAAGTTTTACCCTCTCTGATGATGTGGTTATTAAAGGAGCTGATTTGATTAATGGTATGTTGACTATTAGTCTTGAAAGAATCATTCCTGAAGAAAAAAAATCTCGCATGATTGAGATTGGTGAGCCAACAGAATCGGAGCTTAAGAAAATAAATTAATCTTAAGCTGGTTTTGCCCGTTTAATTAATCCCGCCCGAGATTGCTTTGTCAATCTTTGGTGGGATTTTTTGTTTTTAGTGCATGAATTGTAAGAAGTTCGACTGCTTTTTATGATTTTCTACTCTTTAAAATTTAGATATGAAATATCATCTGTTTTGTTTGTTGAAATAACCTCCTTAATCATAACAATCAACTTTGCACCTTAGAGAGTAAAATTGTAAAGATGCCCCAAATTCCAATTATTTCTTGACACATGAAATTAAAAAACATATAAGAATGCCTAGGACTGTGGCTGGAGCAAAACTGGTACTGAGTTGGACAGGACAGTATGATATTCCTCCGGATTGGAATCCCATCATCGGTTCTGTGCCTGGACTTGAAGGAGTGCATGTAGCGGTTGGTTTTAGCGGTCATGGTTTCAAAATTGTGCCCACGGTCGGAGAATCTTTAGCGCAACAAATCCTTGGTAATGAACCGCGTGTTCCTATTGACATGTATGACATGAACCGTTTTGAAACAGGGAAAACCTTAAATGGGGCATATGGTAAAGGAACATTTGCTTAAACAAACTCCGAACAGATGATATCCTCAACGTTCCTCTTTCAAAAAATAACAATTGCCTTAAACAATCTCTTGATAAACTTAAATCTATAAACAGACTCAAACCATGACAACTAATACAGGCCCTTTAAAAGGTTTACGGATTTTAGACATGAGCCGGATTTTGGCCGGGCCTACCTGTACCCAAATATTAGGAGATCTGGGAGCGGATGTGATCAAGATTGAACGTCCCGGAGTAGGAGACGATACGCGTAAATGGGGGCCACCGTACGTTAAAGATTCTGACGGGAATGACACCAGCGAAAGTGCTTATTATCTTTGTGCAAACCGCAATAAGAGGTCATTGACTGTAGATATTACAAAGCAGGAAGGGCAGCAAATTATCCGGAAACTGGCGGTTAAATGTGACGTGTTGATCGAGAATTACAAAGTTGGTGGTCTGAAAAAATATGGTTTGGATTATTCCTCAATTAAAGAGGAATTTCCGGATTTGATTTATTGTTCTATTTCTGGTTTCGGACAGACAGGTCCCAAGTCCCATCGATTAGGTTACGATTTTATGATCCAGGCGATGGGCGGAATTATGAGTGTGACTGGAGAACCGGATGGTTCACCAATGAAAGTGGGAGTCGGAATAGCGGATGTGATGTGCGGTATGTATGCGGCAGTCAGTATCCTTGCGGCTGTCCGGCACCGTAATCAGTCCGGAAATTCAGCTGCAGGCGGAAACGGACAACACATCGACCTGTCATTGCTCGATTCACAGGCGGCATGGTTAATAAATTCCGGATTGAATTATTTGACTTCAGGAGATAATCAGCAACGTCTTGGCAATGCTCATCCGAACCTTGTCCCATATCAGGTGTTCCAGACAAGTGATAGCTTTTTTGTTTTAACGGTTGGCAATGAAATTCAGTTTCGGAAGTTTTGTGAATTTGCAGGCGCACCGGAATTGCCTGAAGATCCACGTTTTAAAACAAACACTGACCGAGTAAAAAATCGTAAAATATTAGCACCAGTGCTCAATGAATTGACTCAGCAGAATTCAACTCAATTTTGGTTGGAGGGACTGGAAAAGCTGCAGGTTCCATGTGGACCTGTCAATACAATCAAAGATGTGTTTGACGACCCTCAAATCCAACATCG
>Ga0207986_1000941_pt1 | contig 12932 bp, 10 predicted proteins | sample ETNtaG_26_FD_185764 | JGI IMG/M metagenome (GOLD analysis project Ga0207986, IMG submission 185764) | Marine microbial and viral communities from oxygen minimum zone, Eastern Pacific Ocean - ETNP201302SV89 (SPAdes) (version 2) | ecosystem: Environmental > Aquatic > Marine > Oceanic ... | reverse complement strand
CTGATTCGGTACATCGAGTCGCACCCCTGACAGGAGGTCTTCTCCCCCATCCCCTGGATATGTGCCGACCTGAACTCGTTGTATGCCACATTGCGCCAGGTGCCAAGCAACGTGTCACCGGTTGTAATGTTTCCCTTCACATGAAGCTGGTGATAATCATGCTGACAGTGCGTGATCTGACCATTAGCCATGACAGAAATGATCTCGTACGGCTTCGGACAGCTTATGTACTCTTCGCCCCGGGCCTGCTTGGCAGTAAGGAAGTCGACCTCGCTCGAGAGCTGACTTGCCTGATTCAGCATGGGACTGACCGTGACATCATCGACATACGGACCCCACAGTTCGAGAAAGGCAGTGAGATTGGTATCCGCTGAAAGAAGCGTGTTGATCGTTATCTCGGGAAAATCAAGGCCCCGTGCAGCACGCTCGGCATGCAACTTCCGAATCGCTCCATGAACCTTCCTGAACTTGGCGCCTTTTCGGTACTTTTCGTACAGATCGGGTGTGTGGCCATCGATCGAGAACTGCAAGAAATCGGGTGCCGTAGACCGGGCAAGCGAGCGATCGATGTTCGCATTGTTCATGCAGGTACCATTTGTCGAAATAAGGATGTTCCGGATTCCAGCGGTACGTGCATGCGCCACCATCTCGAACAGCCGTCGATGCAACATCGGTTCGCCGGTTCCTTGAAAGACAAAGAACTCCTGAAAGGAAACCGCTTCCGCCACAACCCTCTCGAAAATCCCGAAATCGAGGAAGTCTGCACTCTTTTCGGTGAGATGGGTTGCACACATCAGGCATCGCAGATTGCAGCCGGCAGATGGTTCGACGGTAACGATTCTCGGCGGCATGAACTCGCCATCACCAAAGAAGGAACGTGTCCTTTCCGGAGAACACTTGCCAGGAATCGTGTGTCCGTTGTAAACGTAGGTTTCGACAGGACTATTTCTCCCTTCGTGACCGACTTCACGACGTCTACGTTTGATTTCTATAATGTCTTCTTCTACTATTCTTTTTTTACTCATTTTTCGTTTCTTTTCCATTCTTTAATTCATCATTAAAATAATTTTAAAACTCATAAAGTATCTACCATTCCCATACTAAAGTATTGGATTCCTTTTTCTTTGATATTACTCAGGACTGTCTAGCTAACTAGAAGAAAACGATACTTATATGGATTTGTAAATCGTCAAAAGGGTCGTGGTTAGCGCGTCCTTGATTTTTCACTTGAAACAGAGAATAAAAAGAAACCAAGCCAGTTTATTGAATCCTGTATGGACCAGCTCATCGTTCATAGAAAACAAGATAGTACGCCCGAAATAGCGGTCGCACAGTTTTTTTAATTCGTCAGGTTCGTATTCGTAGAAGTGAACTTGTTTGCTTTTTTCAGAACGATACATCTTAGAAAATTTGTTTGGTGTTCCAATGACCATCATACCATTATCAGTAAGTAACTCCGAGTAGTTCCTAATGATCTTCTCACCATCCTCCCGGTAGAAATGTTCGATAACATCAATGGCTGTCACTACAGTAAATCGCTTACTTGTAATTCTTGATGAAGGAGTTAATATATCTTCTTTAATAAAACAAAGATTATCTGCAACAAATCTCTCCGATGCTGCAGGGATGTCAGAGTAGAGGTCAACTCCGAGGACTTCTTTAGCGTAAAATGAAAAGAAGTAGGAACTAAAACCGTTACCGCAACCAAGGTCCAGAACTATATCATCTGTGGATAGCATTTTGGCCGCAAACTTGAACCGGGCTAGTTTTATCATAGACATTAGGGGATTTTCTGAAAATTCTTGGTCGATAGAGAACGGATCGATTTTTTCTTGGATATTCATAATTAATTTAGAAACTACTTTAGTTGGGAGAAATTTTGTGCGAGGCAAAAAATGTTCTGATTATTGCCTTCTAAGTAAATTTAAGAACCTTTAGATGCAAATAGAATTTTTCTTTGCACCAAAAGACAAATATATTCAATGGAAACTTTGTACATGATCAATTTGTATTATCGGTCGTTTTGTTCATTTGGCTGATTGTCCTCAGGCTAAATTCTCAGTATCGGTATGCAGGAAAAAAGTCTTTCGGAGGCTTCCCTGCACTATAATCCGAATTGGGATTTTCCAAAGCTTTGCAAAAAGACTCGTAAGCGACCGGATCGCATACTCGCTTGCCGATGTAGTAATCTGTCCGATCGACCGAGAAGCCCTCCTTGAACGCAAGTAATCCCGGTTGGTTAGTCGCAGCACCGCCCATATGGAAATATTGCATACCTGCTTGCTGCAAATCAATTGTTACAAAGTGAAACAGCAAGTTATTAGGACGAAATCGGCTCATCCCGTTAATTGTTCCACCCAGGTGATAGTGCGTATAGGTTTGGCCATGCAAAAATAGCGCTGTACTTACCACTAGCCCATCGTGGTTTCGTGCGAAATACAGGGATACAAGGTCGTCACTCAGATCAGAAAGACATTCAAAGTATGCGGCGGAAAAGTAGTAAATAGCCTTTGCGTTGTGCCTGTCCATCGTCTGAATATATATATCCATGAACAGGCGGAAGTTTTCTGACGTATTGCTTACCTTTTCTACCCAAATACCACGCCTGCGAGCAGTACGTACGTTGCGACGGTGACGCTTATTGTATTCATTGAAGATTATTTCAGGCTTTTTACTTAAGTCGATGACTACATTCGTGCAACATTTTTGTAGTTCATAAAACTCACCCCAGCCTTCTTGGTTACGTAGCAAGGGATGAAAACGAACGAATTCGCTGACAATACCCCGCGAGCGACAATAAGCAGTGAATGCATCCCGGAAGCTGGCTTGTACGGTTGATTGTGCCTGTTTATTAGAAGCTTGTACAAGAGGACCACCATATTCGTAAGGACTAATGATGTCGTAATGATTCCCAGGCACATCAACTGCGAAAGAGAACAAATCCAGTGAGCGCAGTACAAACGGATAGATTACCACCCCTTTCGGATGTCGAAATACACAGAGAACGATCTCCCCTTCCTCGTGCAAGGCAGCGACACCTAGATATGGTAGCTCATAGTAGACATCACCGACATTATGAACAATTTCTTCCCAAAATCTGCGCAACTTCTGCGAGTTTGCACACTCTTCCAGCGAATAAACTCGCAGACCTTTATCTATCATTGCCAATATTATTTATACTATAACAAGAATCTGATTATGGTATATAAAATCCACTGACGTAAAATCGCAGGTTTCCGTTTGGAAGCAGTCACATGGTACAATTTCCACGAATCTATAACCTGCTATGTGATTGAGACTTTGAAGAAGTTTCGTAGTAATATTTAAGATTTCCCCTCGAAGTAGTCAGTATAGCAGATTCTTAGCCGTTCAGCCCACTCGGGATGAATCAGACCGGAGGCGTTTCGATCCTCAAACACAGGCAACTGTGTACCACGTCGATTGAGAACAATGCCGACATTCTCTTGGAAACTCACGAAATCCTGTATAACACTGGTAGGATTGGCACGAAGCTGTTCATATGCCACATCTAGACGGTGTTCCGGTAAAACCTGCTGCAATGTTTGCTCAAATTCATCTATTAGTGTTCTTACTTGGGCTACTACCTGTTCGACAGGATCTGCAATGGAACGAATTTCGTCAATATTGCTGGGTGGATGCCCATAGAAGGTCTCCATATTGCCATAGCGTCTTATCCGAGCGTTTAATATGGAGTTGCAAACAAAAAAGGGATCGCGTGTCAGATATATGACACGTAAATCAGGAAGTATTTCCAATAATCTCTGAAGGTTCGCGACTGCATAGACACTATCAAACACTAGTGGTGAACCGATGACATGCTCTACAGCAGCTAGTTTTCGACACAGTCGTGCTGTATCAATGGGGCGGTTTATGTAGTGCTCGTCTCCTTTAAGTGCGAGCATCTCCTTCCAAAACCATCCCCATTCGTGTGGTTCCAGGGGACCATCAGTGTTACCGTACTTTGAGTGGAATGAACTCATAAAGTTGGGTTGGCGAAATTCTGTTTGCAAACGTGCTCCAATAGTGGGCGCCATCCAGAATTTGGCCATGAGATTAGAGACATAACCTATTTCAAGATCCGAAATTAATATCTGCTGCAGGAAAGCAGAGCCTGCTCGAGGTAACGCGACAATTATGATTATGTGCTGAGGTACTTTAAACGAAGCAGTGAACTCGTCATCCAGAGCACTAAGAGTCTGATTACAACGGTATAAGTAGTCAAGAGTCACAGACAGCACACGGTGATACTATAAAAAGTTGACATGGTATTTATCAGCACGTTCTGGGTTAATAACGGTATCTACCAGGTGGTTCATGCCATGGTAGCGGCAGCCACTAGGGCAATGCTCAAGGTTGAGTTTTTTACTGAGTTTGAGGATACGGTTTTCGATGAGGTCCAAATCATCTTGTAAATTCCCCACACTGATTTTATGTGGACCGCAGTATATGACAGACCCATCCTCATAGATATTCACATTAAAGAATCCTGCTACACAACGGTCATACTTAAGTGTGTTGCGATTGACCTCTTCGGATAGAACTTGATGTGGCCGATAGTAGATGCTGAAACCTCTGCCCGCATATTTTTTCTGCAATTCGGACACCGCTGGAGTGATATCCTCAAATGTTAGCTGATTCTTCTCGATACGTTGACCTACCGCTCCGCCGATATCTTTGGTACGATTAAATACTGGTTTTATGGAGAAGTAGTTCGCTCCAATTTCCCTTGCAGTCTTACAACTATTGTCTAAATCAGAAATATTCTCATGATGTGCAGCAAACTGGATACCAACTGTTGGGAAACTGTTTTTTCGTTTACTAAGCAGTGACTTCAGATTCTCAATAATGCGATCGTAATGTCCTTCTTTTACATCGTGCATTTTAGCATGCATGCCAGAGCTACCAGCGTCTAGACTGACCCTAACATATGTAAAATAATGTAGCATTTGTTGATCAAAACGATCAAGCAGGTAGCCATTGGTGAAAACACCTTGTTCTATTCCCAAACTATTGACTGCTTCAACAAGCTCGCCGAAACGTGGGTGGCCCAGCGGTTCACCATTCCCCACATACCCCACCGCTTTAAGTCCTCGCTTACTGGCACGCTGCAGCCAATCCAGCAATAATTCAATATTTATTTGATTAGCCTTTTCGAGTTGGTACTCATAAACAGAACACCACAAGCATTTATGGTTGCAGTAGTTGCCAAGGCTGATGGTCGCATGAACGGGAAATTGATGTTTATCATCACGAATTTTGCTCAATTTCTCTGGGTGGTATAGTAATTTTTCAAAACCAAGAATGTTCATCAATTATTTTCCTTTCATATTATATTGATTTGAAAAATTAATATTTTATGGTCTCGGTAATAACATAAGTTTTATTGTTTATTTATACACTGACATTTTCTAACTGTACTTGGTTTAAAACAAATTGGGTGAAACGCTCAATACAAACCATCAAATCATTGTTATCAGAATCGAGTATAATATCCGGGGTGACAGGGGGCTCATAGATAGCTCCCCCCGGAGAATAGCCGATTAGATTATCGAGTTCACCAGCCCTAGACTTGGCATAGAGCCCCTTTATGTCTCTCCCCTCGACTGTCTTTATAAGAGATTTGCAATACACTTCGAAAAAATTCAAACCAAGCAAAGTGCGGGCTTCGTGCCGCGATTCAGCAAACGGTGATATGATCGGCACAAGGATGACATGATACTGTTCCATATTCTCCTGGCATATTCGGGCGATGAGTCGATTGTTCTCTTTGATGTCCACTTCGGAAAAACCTAGTTTGCGATGAAAACGTACCCGGACATCATCCCCGTCCAGAACCAATACCGACAATCCTTTTTGTTCGATAACTTGTATACTGCCTTCTGCGACAGACGTCTTCCCGGCACCGGATAAACCAGTGAACCAAAATATTTTTGCCATCTTCATTCAGTAAATACTTCCTTCCCGTTTTTCATTTCCTCAATTATCAGCGCTGCAATATCTGGTCGCATGAACCAGTCTGGAAGGACAGTCTTGTTTTGCAGCATTTTTCTAGCTTCTGTCCCACTGATAATAAGTAATTCGTTGGAATTATTTCGAGAAACATCAAGATATGATTGTGATATAGGACTGTAACCATATTCATTGAAATATATCGGTTCAATCCCTATCGGGCCAAGTTCCTCGAATAATCGATAAGCCGCATCCTTGTCGTAATATCCCCCAACCCCCGAATGATCGCGCCCAATGATAAAATGACTGCAACCGAAATTTTTCCGGCAAATTGCTGTGAAAACAGCCTCAATAGGTCCCGCATAACGGGGATAGCTTTGCAATGCTGCCAACAGCACTTTGTCTTTGGGGTAAAACTTATTTATGAGAATTTCATAACTCTTCAATATAATTTGCGCCGTATAGTCACCTTGTTTCTTGGGTCCAGTGAGAGGATGGATAAATAATCCATCGCAATGATACTTTTCAAAGGCTTTCAATTGAATAAATTCATGTACACGATGGGGCGCGTTTCGTGTGTGAAATCCCACCACTCGACACCATCCTTTATTCTCAAAGATCCGTCTGGTCTGCCGTGGTGTAATTTCGAAATGCTTATCGGCAGACTGGAGTCGTTTTAATAGCCGGATTGGACCACCAAGAAATTGATTGCTCCGTGAAAATAACTGATGCACACCGGGATGTTGTCTCTCCGTTGTGGCAAACATCTTGCTTGCTATCATCTCAAGATCAAACATAAAAATATCTTCAATTTCCAAGATAGCTATCATTTCCTTTGTCTTACTATCACAAAGAACAACCTCGTTTCCTTTATCAATGTTATTGATATCCTTGGGGTCAACCTGGAGAGTGATGGGAAGCGGCCAAACAACGCCGTTAGGCAACCGCTTCTCTTGCAAAACACTCTCCAGTTCTTTCTTATTCATAAAACCTGTCAACGGGGAATATGTTCCGACAGCAATCTGTTCAGCATTTATTAAAGCCAACCGATCGACATTGATTTTAGGCAGAGTGATCACGTGATCCCAATCTGGGTCGGGATCAATGCGGTCAATCAGTTGTCCGCCATGGGGCTCGGTCAACAGCAAGGAATTATTACTCGGCAATTTCCGTTCATTAAGCGTTTCTCCCTGATCAAATTTGACAAACTCACTTATGACTTTCTTAACCATCATTGCACATTGTACTGGATATTTTCCAATGGCCGTCTCAGCAGCTAAGACAAGTCCGTCGGCCCCATCTTTAAGAGTATTGAAAATATCATTTACTTCAGCTCGTGTTGGTGAAGGCATTGTTATCATGGATTCCAAAAGGTTGGTTGCAACATATATGTGCACCCCCTGGTCCTTAGCCCTGCGGATAATTTCTTTTTGCACCCTAGGGATCTGTTCGATCGGCACTTCCCGTGATAAGTCGCCCCGATCGATCAACACCGCATCAGAGGCCTGTGCTATTGATTCAACATTGTCCAGACCATTTAATGATTCAATCTTGGAAATCAAATGCACATCTTCACCTACAAGACTCCGTAAAAACCGCACATCTTCAACCCGATTAGCAAATGAAAGAGCAACATGCTTTATATTCCATTTATAAATTTGCTTAATGATAGTTACATCTTTTTCAGTCAGAGGTGACATCCGCACAGTACGCTCAAAAGAGACAGCCTTATTCTCCCCGAGCGCCCCACCAGTAATAACTCGAACTGTAACCCCACCCCAGTCTTTATCAATCACCTGCACCAATACAGAGTTAAAATCAATACTCACCATCTCGCCTACTTCAAGCTGATCAACCATGAAGTTTGGGTAAAAATTAAATTGTTCCTCCGTCCCGGCCAGAGGTTTATTTACAATCCGGATGATCTGATTGGCTTCAACAAAGATTTTGCCTTCCTTTAAGTCACCTGTACGAACTTGTGCTCCTTCCGTATCCAAACAGATTGGTACACTTGTACACTGCTGAATCTCATCAATAACCTTATCAATGTCCGATAGTTTTGTATGCGACAAATTGATTCTAAATAGTGTAACGTCGAGATCATTTAATCTTTGAATAACAAACCTGTTACATGAAGAGGGCCCCAAGGTACAAAGGATTTCTTTCTTTATCTTTGCCATATAAACAAATTTTCCTTAATTAATTGATAACTCCGTCGGTCGATTATACGTTCTTAATTATCTTAATATCCGATCCCAACAGATCAAGACCAATGGGGTCAGAGTTTTTCACTATCAGCGTCTCTAGGTTCAGAAAATTGTTGGAACGATTCATCAAGCATGAAAGATCTCCTTCACAACATCGAGTACGATTTTCAGTTCTTTCAGGGTGTTCCGCATTCCCACGATTGAGATGCGCAGGATGGAAATTGTTTTTTCTAGAATTCAAAATTATCACCAAATCACGAGTTTTTTGGCCAAGCGCTAAATTGAGCGGTAGAGTGATCACCCACTTGATCCACAGACACATATGCTACTTTACGCATAAATCGATTTATTCCTCCAAGCCTCTGGATCAACTTGACCACACCGGAAATTTCTCTCCCATATCTTTCCATTCCATCACTTTTCAACACAAGTTGTTCTTTTTTAAATGAGAACTCCAAAGTTATACGAGGCTCATTTAAATAATTTTGTAATGATGTTTCCGGTTGACTATCTAACCATCTCAAGAAATCATAACGAAATTTTTTGAAGAGTATCATTTCAGGATTATCAAAGTTAAATGCATCTGCAACTATACATTTAGTAAATGTTTTTAGTTCAGACAGTTCATCCTGGAACATAGTATTTTCTGTGGTGAGATTCTCTTGCAAGAACTGATCAGTGGTTGAAAAAACTTTATCGATCCATTCTTCTCCTACTTCAGACATCAACATTGTTTTGTGTCGAAAAAGGACATTGCCACCGGAATCGCCTGCTACCAGTTTTTGATAGTTTTCATCACTAGAATAAAAACTGATTAACTCGTCTTCCGTATCCCAAAGCTCTGAACAAGTTTCATCCACAAAACTATCGTATATTTTTTTGATTCTGTCAGTGAACTTTGGTATTTTTTGGTAAATATAATTAATCCATTCGGACCGTTTTAATCCATTAGAAAGAATATATTTTTTCAAAGCGTTGAAAGTATCTCCATTATAGCAAAGATCCATAACAAACAAAAATTTCCTTGCTTCAACATACTCCTCAAAAGAAAATGTGTTGGTTGCAATCCCGACCTCTTCTGTATCAAAAACATAGTCATTGTTAATGATACAAAAATCTAAGGGCACGATCCGGTGTTTAGTGATATATCCATGCTTTCGTATAAATTCGGTATCATCTTTATAAGGTGTACCATGAAGCATTGTCAGGGTGTAGCAATCAACATTGCTTAAATTTGTATCCATGAGATCATGTAAACCATTTATATAAGATTTAAATGTTTCTCCCGGTAAAGGAATTATGACCTCGGCAAACTGCGGCCTCCCTTGATCATTCAGCTCGTTGGCGATGTCTCGATAGTGATCCAGTTTAATATTGTCTCTTTCTATATTTTTGAGCACTGTTTCATCCATAGACTGGACAGACATGCTAATTTGCAAAGTTTCTCCCAATATTTTTGTTGCTTCAATAACACGTTCTTTACTGTTTTTTCCAGTCCAAGCAGTAATCGTTTGAGGCCAACCATATTTTGATTGGAGTTTTAAAAGTAATTTAGCAGTCTCGGTATCTCTCTTAATCATTCCGAAATTGGCATCACAAAGGGTCATATGATTGATACCATGCTTTGAGGACTGCTCTGCTACATAGGTCCATTCTTCCTCAACATATTCATTACTGAAAAGATTCGTTTTTGTATAATACCGGTCACCTGCATTACAAAAATTACATGTAAAAGGACACCCTCGTGAAGTTTCAAGTAGAGGCGATAATTGTGCTTTAAAAAATTTGTCTAACAAACCTTCTGTATAGGGAGAGGGAATATCATCCAAAGTTCCAATCCGTGTTACTGGTGGGCCACATATTAATTCATGGTTTGAATTCAAAAAATGACAACCCGCAATAGGCTTACTAAAAACGTCTTTATAATTAGAAGTAGACAAATACCTTTCAACAATGTTTGAAAAGGCAATTTCTCCTTCATAAAAGACATTAATGTCTAAATTCGGACGTTTCTTTAAAAACTTTTTTTGATTTTCTGCATCAAACGGATAATTGGATCCACCGAAAACCGTAAGAATTTTTTCATTCTGAGACTTAACTAAATTAACAAAATAGTAACTTAAGTTTTCGTTCCAACAATAATTACTACATGCGAGTATGTGAGGAGGTTCTTCGTCAATGGCTTGTTTTAAATCCTCCGGAAATTTAAATAAAATAACATCGATTTCAGTTCCAAATTGCTTCATAGCATATGAAGCGATTAAACCGATGTTTAAAGGGATACCTTCCGTAGCAACCCCTAGTCCTGTGTGAGTTAAGTCTGCCAAATAGATCTTTAATGCCATTGTCCTCATCTCCTCATCTACCCATATACTCGTATACTAATAAAAAATAAGCTACTAAGAACTCAAATGAAAAGTGATAAAGGGTGTATTAGTCTTATTCAATTATCACTGTTCTTCCAATACTTTCTCAGAAAAACCACACTCATACCAAAACCAATCCCCAATAATCCCGCCAGGATAATGGTCTGTTTCTTTTTGGGTTTGCTTCTTTCCAGCGGCGCTTCTGGCGGATCGAGGACATGCACCACGGGGGTCTCTTCCACTTCTTGTATCTTAGCTAATTCGTTTTCCTGTTTCAGGGTTTGGAATACCCCTATAATGACCTGTACCTCCCGTGCAAGCCGCTCCTGCTCCAATAACAAAGACGGGGAGTTCTGGATTTGATGGTTGCGGTACCGGAACTGTTTCAGTGCATCTTCCGCTTTTTCAAGATCAATCTGCACTTCCTCAATCCTTCCTTCGATAAATTGTCGTTTCTCGCTTACCCTGGTAGATTTGAATTTCTGCTGATATCTGTCCAATTCCTCTATGACGGCTGTGGCTATATCAGCGGAAAATTGTGGCTCCGAGGCACTCACTTCCAGTGTAAGAATGGATGATTCCGGGTCTTTTGATACATTAATCATCCCCAGTAAAGTATTGACACCGTTTTGCTCAAGTCTATCAAGATCCGACGTTGGTTCATCTTCACTGTAAGTAAGAATCTTCAGCAGTGACTGGTCCTCACCAAACTTATTCGTATCAAAGTTCCGCTTTAGTACAGCTCTCGCCAGTGTACGGGATTGGATGAGTTCCGGATAGACCCACGAAGATGTGATGCTGCCCTCTTCTCCTCCCGGGACGGATACACCAAACTGGGCCGCCAATCCCCTCAGGTTTGAGTTTGAGCTGCCCCCTGCAGAAGTGACAATCTTCGCTGTTGCCACATAGATCGGGTTGGTGATTGAAAACAGAAGGGATGAGGAGATGAAATGGCGGTTAGGGATGACAGGGGTGATGTAATACAGACAACGACAGAGTTTCGAGTCCCATTGAAGGTGCAATCCCTCACCTCTGCAAAAGCAAATTCCTATCCATGGGTTGAGGCCCATTGATGGATCAGGGCTCCGCATCTGCCGAAAGCAAATTCCTATCCCTTATCCCTAAAGTGTTTAGGCGAATTATTCTTTTTTGACATGCGTCTTCAGAGCGTAGGTCTTAAGCCCTTGTCTCATTCGGTATGTGTTTCTTGCAGGTAGATGGCAAGTTCACGCTGGTGGCGTTCAGTATCGGGATCAGGCAGAGATCGGATCGAGGAAATCTTGTCGATATAGGTACTGGGCAGGGAGAACTCTCTCGCCCCCAAAATAACATGCTCTTTGTACCAATGAAAAGGGAGTAGAGAGGGGTCGATACGGGTGGCGATGTAGGTAAAAGCGCAAATCGCTCCCCCGGTGGGGGTGCAGAGGTTAACTTCTCGCTGTTCATAGCCGTCCCCTCGACCCTCAATCTTATCCAAGCCCAGTACATCTTGGTGGGTAATGGAGTAGACCGCCCCCCAGACTTTGGCAAAGGGGTCGTCACTCACCTCGATATCACACTTCGCTGAACCATCTTGCCCCGCTTTGTGGAAGCGGAGGTGATAACCCTTGAGCGAAGCTACGGTGACGAACCGGGCTTCAGGGGCACGACTTAGGAGCCGACGTGAGGAGAGGTTGGAGCCATAGGAAAAGTAGAGTTTTCTCATCACAAGATTGAGTAGAGGGCGAGTAGAGAGGGAGGAGGGTGCAAGGCAATCACCCTGCACTTCAGCAAGCGGTAGTCTATCACGCTTCCTCTTTTCTGACGGTCTGGGTATCCGGGTCCCACCACCAACGATTATCCGGAGTCAGGTGAACCCCCCCAATCCACTGGTCGATGGGGTGGGTATCGAGCCAGTTGCGGTCGCCGGCAAGGCACTCACGCCCCTCATTGGTGATCACTGCCGTCTGGTGGGACGAGGCAGGGAGGGTGAAGGGTTCTGGCTGAGTATGGATGAGAGGGGTTACCGACCCTGCCAGACTATTTAGAATGAACCAGAAGCTGGCATCACCCAGAAAGCGACGCTCCTCACTCTCCAAATAACGGGCAAACAATCTTCTAGGTGGGAGGCTCTCCTGCTCTATCAGACGGAGTGTTGCAAGAGCGGTTCGGGAGAGCCCTCTCCCGCTGTGGGGGTACTCCTCTAAAAGCCGGAGGACTGCACCCCTTAAGAAAGGGAGGGGTGAGGTCTCCTCATCCAGCAGGGAGGCCCAGGAGAGGGGATCAGGGGCGGTGAAGGCGCTCCAGGCATGGTGGGCAAGCTCAAGCTGATCTGTTGTTACCTCCTCTTCATGGGCCATAAGGGCACTGATCTCATCAGGGGAGGAGGGACCCAGGTAGTTTTTGGTAC
>Ga0207986_1000926_pt1 | contig 13021 bp, 16 predicted proteins | sample ETNtaG_26_FD_185764 | JGI IMG/M metagenome (GOLD analysis project Ga0207986, IMG submission 185764) | Marine microbial and viral communities from oxygen minimum zone, Eastern Pacific Ocean - ETNP201302SV89 (SPAdes) (version 2) | ecosystem: Environmental > Aquatic > Marine > Oceanic ... | reverse complement strand
TTGAATCTGTTTGGATGGGAGTTCCACTACTTACAATAAAAGGAAACAATTTTTATTCCAGAATTGGAGTAAGTATAAACAAAAATTTGGGTATGGATGATTGGATAGCAAATAATGAAAAAGATTATATTTCAAAAGCTATTTCTAAGGCTTCAAATTTGGAAAAATTGTTTCAAATTAAAAAAGAATTAAGAAATAAATTTTTAAAATCTCCCCTAAGTAATACAAAAAAATATGCTAAACACTTTGAAAATTTTTTAAATTTAATATGGAAAACATATTTGGAAAAAAAATAAAAACACTTATATCCAATTAGACGAAATTATTAACCTGAACTATCCATTTTTTTTTTTCATCTTCGCTCAAAAAAGATGATCTAAATGAATTTATGACTAGTTTTTTTATATCTTTTTTAGTAAGATTTAAAGCCATTTGGCATTCAATAAAGTTTGTGTTTAGATAGCCTCCAAAATAAGCAGGATCATCGGAATTAACAGTGGTTATTAATCCTTTATCCAATAACTTTTTCAGATTGTGATCTTTAAGTTTTTTAAAGATATAAAGCTTAACATTTGAAAGCGGACAAACTGTCAAGGGAATTTGATCATTCCGTAGTCTTTGAACGAGCTTTTCATCCTCTAAGCAATGGATACCGTGATCAATTCTTTTTACTTTAAGAAGGTCCAAAGCTTCCCAAATATATTCGGGCGGCCCTTCTTCCCCTGCATGAGCCACAGTTAAAAAACCTTCTTTTATTGCTTTATTAAATACGCTCTCAAACTTACATGGAGGATTGCCAACCTCTGAAGAGTCAAGGCCTACTCCAATAATTTTATCTTTATGTTTCAAAGCCTGATTTAACATTTTAAAAGCTGACTGTTCATCAAGATGTCTTAAAAAACACATGATGATTTTTGAACTTATTCCTAGTTCTTTTTCAGCCTTCAGAATGGCTCGATGAATACCATTGACTACTAGATCAAATTCAATTCCTCTACTAGTGTGGGTTTGAGGATCAAAAAAAATTTCTGTATGAACAATATTGTCTTCTTTGGACTTTAGCAGGTAAGCCCAAGTAAGGTCAAAAAAGTCTTGCTCACTAATTAGAACCTTGGATCCTTGATAATAAATATCTAAAAAAGATTGAAGATTGTGGAAGTTATATGCGTTCCTGATTTCATCAACACTTCCGAAAGATATTTTTATCTTGTTTCTTTTGGCTAGCTCAAACATGAGTTCAGGTTCAAGAGAACCCTCAATGTGCAAATGTAATTCAGCTTTTGGTATTTTTTTTATGAATTCAATAATTTCACTCACTTTGTGATTTCCTGTTTTTGTATTAATTAAACTGTTATTGTTGTTATATAAGGAAATAAGCAATTATTCTTATAGATTTATGAAAAAAATACTTAACTATGCGCTCTACGATTTTGCAAATTCATCCTTTACGACAATTATCATTACTTTTATTTTTTCTACTTATTTCGCACAACAAATTGTAAAAGATCCTATATTGGGACAATCTTATTGGGGCTGGGCCATCGGAGTTTCAGGTTTTGCTGTTGCAATCATCGGTCCATTTTTGGGCGCTATTTCTGACAAAAAAAATTTAAAAGTTACTTTTTTAAGAACATTTTCACTATTATGCATAATATTAACCTGTTCACTTTGGTTTGCAAAACCTTCAAAAGACTATATTTTTTTCACTTTAATAATTGTAGTAGCTGCAAACTTTTTTTATGAACTAAGTTTATTATTCTACAATGCCTTACTCAAAACAGTTTCATCGGAAAAAAATCTTGGAAAATCCTCTGGAGCAAGTTATGCGTTAGGATACCTAGGCGGCATATTAGTTTTGCTTTTGGCAATAAAATTATTTATAGATACTGAAAATCCTATATTTGGTCTAAAGAAGGAAAATTATGAAAATGTTAGAGCAATTTCATTTTTTGTAAGTTTGTGGTTTTTAATATTTTCAATACCGTTATTAATAGGTGCAAAAAAAACTTTAATAAAAACTAAAAGTGAAATAGGTATATTTTCTCAAATTCAAAAGCTTGTTTGGGATAGAGGATTCAAAAAAATTGGAATTTTTTTAATTGCTAGAATGCTCTATGCAGATGGACTCAATGCTATTATCGTAATGGGTGGAATATTTGCAGTTGGGGTATTTCAATTGTCGATAAAAGAGTTACTTCAGTTATCAATTTTAATGAATACTTCTGCTGTAATTGGTGCAATAATTGGCGGATATTTTAATGATCTTTTGGGTTCAAAAAAAATAATTGTCTTATCATTATTAGGAATAATTATTTCTTCTATTTTAATTTTATTTTCCTTTTCTAAAATGTATTTTTTTGCTTTTGCTACTATAAATGGTTTATTTATAGGTCCCATTCAATCAGCGAGCAGAGTTGTTATTTCAAAAATGCTAATTAACGAAGATCAGAGCAAGGGTTTTGGCCTATTTGCAACTTCAGGAAAATTAACCTCATTTCTTGGCCCGGTATTGGTTAGTACACTTACTTTTGTGAGCGGGAGCCAAAGAATTGGATTTTCTGCTGCTATTTTTTTATTAATTATTGGACTATTTTTACTATTTAGAATCAAGAATCTTGATTAATTTGGTTAGATTCATCTAATATTACTTTTGAAAATGCCATTATCTTATCCTGATATACAACTTATAAGACCGCCTGCAGTTGAGTCTTTTAGATTTGCCACAACCTCAATAACTTTACCGATTGGACTAGCTTACATATCCTCTTCTCTTAAAGAATATGGATTCAAAGTCGAAATCTTAGATGCCGTAGGCGAAGCACCAAAAAATAGAACTGGTTACTATAAAGGATATTTGGTTGGACTAGGTTTAAAAGAAATAACCGAAAGGATTAATCCTAACAGCAAGTGTGTTGGAATATCAGTAATATTCACTCATGAGTGGCCAGCTGTAGTTAAACTTATATCTTTAATAAAGGAAAAGTTTCCAAATATGCCAATCATTTTAGGAGGAGAACATATTTCGGCAATGCCTGAGTTTTCACTGATGACCTCCAACGCGGACTATATTGTGATGGGGGAAGGTGAAGAAACTATAATTGAATTAATAAAGGAAATAAAAAATAGAGAAACTTTTCAAAAAATTGAAGGAATAGGTTACAGAAAAAATAACGAAGTTATTATAAATAGTAGAAGAAATAGACGACAAAGTATCGATAAAATTTCATATCCTGATTGGGATTCTTTCAACATAAAAGGATATCATGAAAATAGATTTGTTGGAGGCATGTATTCGAAAAGTTTAACTATTCCTATACTTGCTACCCGAGGCTGTCCATATCAGTGTACTTATTGTTCAGCTCCTAACATGTGGCTACCTCTGTGGATACCTCGAGATCCAATATTCGTTGTTGATGAAATAGAATATTATGTAAAAAAATTTGGAGCAGGAAACTTTCCTTTTCAAGATCTAACTGCGATAATAAAAAGAGATTGGATCAAAGCATTTTGCGAGGAAATAATAAAAAGAAAATTAAATATAACTTGGCAGCTCCCAACCGGAACTCGTTCTGAAGCTATAGATAATGAAATTGCTTTGCTTATAAAAAAATCTGGAATGACCAGTATGGCATATGCGCCCGAATCTGGATCTGAAGAAACGAGGAAGTACATAAAGAAGAAAATGGAAACAAATCAACTTTTTAATAGTATAGATGCTACAGCTCGAGCAAATTTAAATGTAGCAGTATTTCTTGTTATAGGTTTTCCACACGATCTTCCTGCGCATCTCGAAGAGAACAAAAATTTTGTTGAGAAACTAGCAAAACATGGAGTGACAGATCTTTCGGTTGGTTTTTATATGGCCTTACCAGGAACACAGTTATTTCATAGCTTGTATGATTCAAATAAAATTCAATTAGATATTAAGTATTTCAAACATATTCTTGATAGTTTAGCTCTATTTCCATCACAAAAATATTGTTCTGCTATATCGCGCATGAATCTATTTCTTTGGAAACTAAAATTTTATATAAAATTTTACAAATCTAAAAAATTAATAAATAGTAAATCTAGTTTACTTAATTCAGTTATAATTGCTCTTAAGGGTATATTTTCAAGTGAAGGACATGATTCTAAACTTCAAACAGCTTTTCATAATGCATATATCAGTTTATTTGATACTGTGAAAAGTAAGAGAAAACGTTGGATTTCTAAAAAAGAAGAATTAAATTTGTTTGAGAAATGGGACAATATTTATCGACACATTAGAAAAGAAAAATTATCAAAAGGTATTGTAAAAGTTAGTCCGGCAGATACTCGTGATTTACACAAAAGCAATATTATCAATCAAGTCCAAAAAGATCATAAAACCGTTAGAAGCATATCAATTACTTCCTAATAATTAATTTGTGTAGACCAGAGCAAGACCAAAACATGGGAAGATAAAATTAATTTTTAGTTGCGTATTTTTTAAATTCAAAACATAATGTTCGTATAAACATTAACTAAATGAGGGAACGGGCGAATGGCGGAACTGGTAGACGCGTTGGACTCAAAAGTTTCAAAAGTTTCCATTTTCGTAAATTTTAGACCAAAATACCATTGCTAACCTTACAAAATCTAGTAATTGAGAGAAACAAGCATACTTTGACACCTGTTTGACACCAAACGAAAGACTTGTTTTTAATTTAGTGTCAAAGTATTATGCTTTTACCAGCTAAACCGAGACATTTGTTTCGGTGAGGCCATTAGATAGATATGACTTATTATTTAAAAGGCACTTACTTACAAAAGAAGAAAGGCAAACTTCACATCTATGTTAGAAATAATAAAGATAGTAAGGGCAGACTAAAATCAAAATTCTATGTTGGTCGTACTTACATTCAAGGTAAGAGTACGGTTAAATCATCTGGTACTGCTAATAAGAAAGACGCAGTTAAATTTTTAGAGAAGTGGTACGACAGATTACAATTTCAAAAAGATGAGGGCATTCAAATTCACACTAAAACATTTAGTGAGTGTCTAAAGCAATTTGAAAAAAGTCTATCAGACGATATTTCCAGAACTTCGGTTACTATCAAAGGCATTAGACAAAAAATGAATATGATTAAACAATGTAAAGGTCTAATGAAGTTAGATATTAACAAGGTTAATGTTGAGAGTGTTAAAAATACATTTCTTAAATGGCGAATTGAGAGAGAGAAAAAGAATAAAAAGACATTAAGAGGTGCTACATTAAAAGGCGATTTAGTTGCTATCTCTGGTTTCTTAAATTGGTGTTATAAAAAAGAACTACGAAAGACTAAAATGGAAGGTCTAACGGTAGAATTATTATCAAAACGATTAAGACACCAAAGAACACAAAGAACTCAATTCTCTATGGACGAGTATCAGAAATTATTAAAAGTAAGTAGAAGCAGAATTAAGAAAGGTAGAGGTACTAGAATTAAATTTGATAGAGAGAGACTACATCATTTCTGTATTTTTATGGTTGGTACAGGATTAAGAGTAGATGAAGCATTAAAACTAGAATGGGAAGATATTAGATGTATTGACCGAGAAAGAGTAGTTAATCGCCAAGCTACCGAAACAATTGTATCGGCCTATGGCAAAGACTTCCTATCTCAACTAGAAAGGTATTACTTACAAATCAATGTTGGAATATCTAAAAGTAGACCACATACGGCATATGGTACTGGGTCTGCTTACTTTGCTTATCAAAATCTAATCAAACTCTATACAAGTAATCCTCAATTCAATTGTAAAGTAGGCGAAGGGACAATATTTAAATTACATTCATTTAGAGAGGGATTAAATTCATTATTAGATGAAGCAGATTTAAAATTTGAAAAATTAGGCGATAGTAGAGTTAAAAGAGATAGTAAATCATTTAGACATACATTCATTCAATTTATGTTGAACAAAGGTATGAGTAGCACAGCGATAGCAAAAATGTGTGGTACTTCTACTGAAATGATAGACAAATATTACACAAGCAATATGGCATTAGATACAATGATGGACACCTTCAATAAAGTAAAAGGTGGACATTTAAAAATTGTATCTTAAATTACATTTTTAATTTTGGGGGTGTGTTGGAATTGGTAGACAAGTTGGACTCAAAATCCAATGACAGCAATGTCGTAACGGTTCAAGTCCGTTCACCCCTACCACATCTTAAAATATTCCAACCAATTTAAGTAATCTCTTACCAAAAAGTCCTTAAAAAAACTGATCCATATCAAACAATAATTGCCACCGATTCAGGAACCTGACTTAATAAAAATTATGGTGTAGGATTAGGGTGACATGAAGAAAGCGATATTGATAATAATTTTTGGTTTGTTTTGGAATGGAAATGTAGGATTTGTTAGAAGTAAATAATAAATGAGAATAATCTATGATTATAAAATTTTCTGGTTACAAAAATATGGTGGAATTTCCAGGTATTTTGTTAATATAATTAAAAATTTTCAGAAAAATAAAAATATTGATTTTAAAATAGTTGCTCCTTTTTATCAAAACTCATATTTAAACCACGAAATAGAAGAAAAAAAAATATTTGGTTTTTATATGAAAATAAAAATCCCTAAAACACTTTTCTTATTTAAACAATTTAACAAATTTTTTTTTAAATATTTAGTTCATAATTTTAAACCCAACTTAATACATTCCACTTATTACAACGAAAATATAAACAAAAAAAATATACCTTTAATCGTAACGGTTTATGATTTAATACATGAGAAATTAGCAAAAGAAAAAGGTCATGAAATTTTTCCAAAATACAACAGCCTTATGATGGCAGATCATGTAATTTGTATTTCTAAAAAAACTAAAGAAGATTTAATAAAATTTTATAATATAAGTGAAAATAAAATATCAGTTATTTATTTAGGTTCTGACCATGCTTTAACTAGTCCAAACAAATATGAAGGTTTAAACAAAGATAAACCTTATATACTTTATGTTGGTTCACGAGAAAAGTATAAAAATTTCCAATTTTTTTTAAAAGGGTATTCCCTTTCAGAAAGACTTAAAAGAGATTTTAATTTAGTTTTATTTGGGGGAGGAAAATTATCAAATAAAGAAAGGAAAATTATAAGTGACTTAAAAATAGATCACAAAAATATTATTCACATTGGTGGAGATGATAAAAAATTATACCAATTATATAAATCATCTATAATGTTTATATTTCCATCAATTTATGAAGGATTTGGTTTGCCTCTGGTAGAGGCAATGGCAAATGGATGTCCTGTGATCTGTTCTAAAAATAAAGTATTTGAAGAAATAGCAGGAGATGCAGTAGAATATTTTGACCCTACAAACTTAGAAAGCTTTAAAGAAAAAGTTGAAGATGTAATTTATTCAAATTCAAGAATTAAGGAGCTAAAGTTATTGGGAAAATCAAAATCTGAAAACTACAGTTGGGAAAAATGTGCCAATGAAACATTAAAAATTTATTCTAAATTCACGAGGAATTAATGAAAAGAAAAAGGGCCCTTTTTCTTTTCCTGACTTAACTCAAATTGTAATTGATTAAGAATGGCGTCCATTAGATTGAAAAATGCGATATGGACTTCTTGTTCAAAGATTGCTTTACGGCATTCATCACTTTTACAATTGGTTAAAACATTAGTGATTACCATTTGATAATAGTCATTAGACTTAGCAAATGCGTGAGTAGTAAATGTTAGAAGAAATAAAAATATCAAAGTTTTTATTAACTTCATTTATCTCCTTTCTGTTTGAAATCATAAAAATCTAAATCTGAAGCGATAGATTTTGCTAATGATTTTATTATTTTGTCCTCTCTCTTTTTTTGACAACTAGAACACAAAATATAACCAAGAGTATTAGGATATTTTTTGTTAAGAAATTTATCCCAATTAGAGAGAGGAGTATTACAATCAAAACAAATTAAATTTATTTTGTTAGTTTTATTAGTGTTTTTATCTTTTTGTTTCATACGCAAATGAAGTTGAAACAAATTAACAAGCAACAAGGTCGTTAAGTTGCTGTCTATTAAGAAGTTTTGATATGTAAGAATAGTGTAATTTTCTAGCATACTTGTTCTTAATAACTTCGCTGATTTTTCTTAACGGCACTTTGTTATTTTTTAGATTAATAATCGCCTTATAGATTTCTGCTTCTTTAGAATTAACTTCTAATTTTCCATCAGCAGTTTTATTAAAAGCAAATGGTTGATGACCACCTAAAAATCTATTTTGCTTTCTATGTTCTGATTTTGCTGACTTAATTCTATAAGAGATATTTTCTCTTTCTACTTCAGCAAGAGACGCCATAATTGTAATAAAAACTTTAGAGACAGCATCCTTATGAACATTACCAATATCAGTAATACAAAATTCAATGCTATTTTTTTCAAAGTCTTTAACCAATTTTAGAGTATCTAAAACTGACCTACTTGCTCTATCTAATCTAGCAACGACCAACTTACTGCCTTTGCCTAATTCAGATAATGCTTTTTGAAAGACAGGTCTTTTTCTAAATTCTACCGAACCTGATACAATTTCAGAAAATACTTTGTCTATTTTAAATCCGTGTAATTCAGCATATGCCTTACACTTACTTTCTTGTACATCTAAAGATGTACCATTCAAAGACTCCGTATGACTAATACGAAGATATGCCACATTATTTGTCATAGTGTTTCCTTTCATTATTAATTGTGTCCATTATATCAGGAAGCCACACCGAGACAATTGTTTCGTTAGCTGTTTGCGTATTTGGAATGTAGTGGATTAAGAGGTTTTTGGGTTTTTGCGTAGGACTAGTCTTAAATGCGTATAAAAATATGTCTAGGACGCACGAGGATGAAGGACAAAGAACTTATATATATACTATAGTATATTTCGTAGAGATTGATTAAATGCTCTTTTAAATACTACCTAGAGATTGGTTTAAAGAAGAACATTTATCGGTACAAAGAAATTTACTAGATTATGAATAACGAGCCAATTGTTTCGGCCATAATTGTTCGTATGACTATATTTTTATTATGTGTGAATATCAAGTTTTTAGTGGACTATTTGACACTAACGAAGCAAGGTAAAACTTGTGGTCTATAACAAAGTAGAATTTAGATTGGTGTAGCAATCACTATCATTGAAGCGATAGATTTCTAATAGTGAGATAAGGGGTTAAGGTCTCACTTAAATAAAATAAAACCCAAAGAGTAAGATAGCGATTAATTAATCAGTTGCTATTAATACAAGTACCGTTGTGAAGTTGGATTAAAAGTTAAATTCGGACGACCTAACTAATCTTACATTGTAAGTTTCCAGATTAATTACACTCAAAGGGCAACATAGTCAGACTTTAGAGTGATGTATTTCGCCTATTTCGGATAGGTGAAGTACATCTAAAAAACAACCGTCAGATAATATGGTACTTACCTTGTTTCTAATAATGTATTCATCAATAGATACCAGATTGCGTAAGCAATCTGTTTGCGAAGCAAACATTATTAAAAACTACTTTAAGATAATTTGAACAACAAACACCAGCTTCAGCGAAGCAATTGTTTCGGTGGCTAGGTTAAATAGTAATAGGAGATTAATATGAATAAGATTAAGGAAATCATTAGGAAGATTGAGGCAGAGAAAGAAACTTTTGGAAAAATAGGTTTATTAAAAGTTTTAGATGATGAAGTTAGCAAGTTTAGAAAAGAACTAGTTAATAAGTTTCAAAGAGAAAATAAGTAATGAAAGATAAGAACACAAAAGAATTGGCACAAGCAATAGTGAATGCTTGGAACCAACCATTAGATAATGAGACACAACAACAATTTAAAAAAAGGATAGGTACAGACAATGGAGAGATTAATCCCAATGAATGTAGAACAAATAAGACGGCAAGGAATGAAGAATGCCGAACTACAAAGGAAACGAGAAAAAGATTTTGATAATCAAGTACAATCTCTATCAAAACATAATGTTGGTAACTTGTATGATGTAAGAGCAATTGCTAAGTCAAGGCAGTTTAAAGAACAGCAATCACATTATTCAACGGAACAAGCATTAAGTGAGTTAGAAGATATGCTACAAGCAAATCGTTTATATAAATTTTCAGATGAGACTACAGCATTTATCAAAAAGGTGACAGGACGAGACTATGATAGTTATACCGTTAGAGAAACGGGAAAGTTTATTAACGCAATCATTGATGAACTTAAATTAAAATACGAAGTAAAAGAATAGGTCACCGAGACAAATGTTTCGGTAGCTACTAGTTATTAAGCAACGGAAGGAAAAATAATGGCAAAAGTAAATAGAGTAATATTTCAATGTGATGATGTTGGGTTGGTTGATGACTTTAAGAAATATTGTAAAGAAAAGAAAATGACAATGGCAGGTGTATTGCGAAAATCTATGTACGAGGCAGTTGGCGAATATAGAATAGCAAGAGAAAATAAAATGTTTCATTCCTCTCTTTCTCATAATAGGTAAGCGAAACAATGTTTCGTTTGATTTACGGCATATCTTCATATAGATTTGCCGTAAATGCCTAGAGAGAGTGATAATTATTTAAAGTATTCAAAACAATTCAAGCAAGACTATACTGCTTCAACAGCAGACATAATTCACAATTCAAAATTACTATTTGAAGCAAGAGAAGATTTAACTGACAAATCTTGGAAAGCATTACAACACAAAGTTGGTTTGAGTGAAAGGGTTACTCAAATGCTTACAAAGATTGGTAAGAATAAAATTTTAATTCAAGCAAGATACATCAATGTATTGCCTGGTACTTATGGTGCGATTTATCAATTAACAAAATTTGATGATAAAAAATTAAAAGCATTATTAGATAGTGGTAAAATTAATTCAAAAACTACAAGACAGACAATCAATATTTTAAGAAGAGGTAATAAAGCAGTAAGAGATGTTGCTAAAAAAGATAATACAAAAAGATTTTTAAATATAAGATTAAGTGAAGTTAAAGGATTAAGTACAAATGCTATGCGAAGTTTTGAAAAAGACTTAAGCAGTTTAGTATCAAAATATAAATCAAAAGTTAAATTAGATGTAGAACAATTTAATCTTACAAAAAGATTAGAAGATAGAAAAAAAGAATTACTAACATTGTTAGAACGAGATTTAAAAGTAAAGAATGCTAACCACCAACAAGTTTATAGAAATTACGAAGATAGATTAAAAACATTTGATACCGAAACAATTGTTACGGCTAGAGGACTATTAAACAAGTATTCAAAGAAAAATAAGAGTACAGATTTCTAATGATATGGATAGTCCATTTACAGAAAAGTTTAGACCAGAAAAACTAAGCGATTGGTGTCTACCTGACAGAATACAAAGTAAGTTAGAAAAACTAATCAAAAAGAAAGATACAGGTCATTTAATATTTCACGGCAATGCTGGTAATGGAAAGACAGCAACAGCAAAGGCATTAATCAATTTATTAGCAAAGAATAATCATATTGAGATAAACGGCAGTAAGGATAATTCAGTAGATTTTATTAAGAACATTACTGAAAGAGGAATGGGTGCGAGTTTGTACGGCGAAGAAGGGAAAAGAATAATCTTTATTGATGAAGCAGACGGACTTACAGAAAAAGCACAAATGTTGTTAAGAGTGCCATTAGAAAAACTATCTCACTTATGTAATGTTATTCTATGCTTCAATGATAACAAAAAAGTAATAGACCCAATTAAGTCCAGATGTTTGATGTTTGATTTTAATTGTAAAGTCGGTGAAGAAGATGAAATTCAAAAGAAATTATTAAAAAGATTTACTGCTATTTGTAAGAAAGAAAAGATTAAATTATCTAAATCTCAACTAACAGAAATAATAGAAGATAATTGGTATGATGTTAGAAAAATGATTAAGATGATAGAACTTGAGGCCTGACCGAGACATTTGTTTCGGTAGCTACGACTTTAGACTACATTTGTTTCAGTTGGCGATTGAGTTTTAAACGATATAGGAATGGTCTAAAGGCGAAATGAGTAGTATGTATCATAATTACAAAAATAGTGCTAAAACAGACGATAATGAAGATTGAGGGATTTAACAAAAAGTTGATAGGAATTGCGTGTGATTTCTATGGTATGGAAATTCTATTAGATAGTGGATATTTCCACGATAAAAAAGATAAGGAACTTTTTAAGGGTTATGCTGAATATGGAAATAAGGGCGATTTCAAAGTCTGGTGGAATACTAAAGATTTAAAATATTTTAGGCATTGGATTGATTGTATTAATTGGAAAAATATTGAGACAAATTCTTGGAATAGTTTTGAATTTAAATCTAGTGGTCATTTATGTGAAGATAGTTATGGCAAATATGGGTTGTGGTACAAATCGTTAAGCGACCATAAAAATCAATTAGAATTACATCATAGATTATCTGAAAAAGATTATAGCAAAGTAGAAGGATTTTACGGCATAGACATTATAGAGAATGATGTTGATAGTGGTTATAGAGGAATGTTGCCTGATAGAATTAGATTTTTCTATAATGATTTTTCTTATGATTATTTTGAAAGAAATTATAGTCCATTTAAAAGTAGAAAATCAAAATACAATCTTAATGTATGGCATTGGACGATTGGGCAGTATTCACAGCGAATAAAAAAGGACTTAAAAGACGGACAAATTGATGTAGAGCATTATGTTAATTTTCCTAAAAAATATAAGATGAGATACAAAACAAAAAAGAAATTAAAAAAAGACCCGACAGCATTTTTTGATGAAACTATTGCTAAAAAAATGGATAGTAAAACAGCAGTTAAAAAATGGTCTTACATAATTAAAAAGTTAACCTATCCTTACAAGTAAATGTTTGACACCACTTTGACACCTAAAATACAATGAAAAAAATGTATGTAAATCAACAACAAAAGAGAGGCGTAGATAACTCAAAATCCAATGGTTGCAAGACTGTGAGAGTTCGAGTCTCTCTTCGCCCACCAAAATTTTATGAATTTAAATGAATTTAACAGTTTAATAGATTTATACTTTTATCAAGCAAA
>Ga0207986_1000919_pt1 | contig 13084 bp, 15 predicted proteins | sample ETNtaG_26_FD_185764 | JGI IMG/M metagenome (GOLD analysis project Ga0207986, IMG submission 185764) | Marine microbial and viral communities from oxygen minimum zone, Eastern Pacific Ocean - ETNP201302SV89 (SPAdes) (version 2) | ecosystem: Environmental > Aquatic > Marine > Oceanic ... | reverse complement strand
TGAATTTTTATTAAATTCTTTCCTTTTATACCAACCGAACCTTTTCTTGCCGCAACAAGTCCTAATGTAACTTTTTTGTTCTTATAGTTTTCATCACTTTTTTCATAAATCATCTATACGTTATATTTTTCAATAATTGTAACAGCAAGTGCCTTTATCTTCAATAATTGAACATATTTACTTTACTTGTTAAATGATGAACAATATATTGCGATATTAATTATTAAAGATTGAATTAATTATACTGTTTGACTCTAAATAAAAAAGTATAATGTTGATCGAACTCAATATCGAAAAAAAAATGGGAATAAAAGTTTTGTTTATCGATCCAAATATATTTGGAATGAACATGATAACCCCAGCAATTGCTTTATTCTCGTCTATTTTAAAAAAAAAGGGACACAAAGTAGAGCTTTTTGATACCACTTATTATCCTGCTGATCGTGATATGGAAAGTGGTCTTAAGTCATCTAATGGCTTTGGGAGTACAAAAGCAGAAGACAAGTTTGATTTAAAGCCCGTTGAACGCAAAATGGAAAAATTGGAAGCCATTCCTTTTGACATGGCTAGCAGGGGTGTAAAAATAAATACTACATCTTGGAGAGACGACTTACAAAAAAAACTTAGAAAATTTCAACCCGATTTAATTGCAATGTGTGAAACTGAATCGATATGGGAACTTGGAATAATGATTTTACAAGAACTAAAAGATTATAAAATAAAAAATAATGTTCCAGTTATTGTTGGTGGTGGATTAGCAACTTTCGCTCCTGATATTGTCAGTAAGGAAAAGCTTGTTGATTTGGTATGCGTGGGAGAAGGAGAAAATGCACTTGTTGATCTCTGCAACAAAATTCAAAACAATCAGGACTATTCGGATGTTACCAATTGTTGGATTAAAAAAGATGGAAAAATAATTAAAAAAAATCCTATATCTAAACCAGTAGACATAAATCAAAACCCAATAATTGATATAGATTTGTTTGAGCAAAATAGACTCTATAGACCTATGGCTGGAACGGTGTATAAAATGTTTCCAGTGGAAACAATCAGGGGATGCCCATATACCTGTCGTTATTGCAGTTCACCGGACATGATGAATTTGTATAAACATGAAAATAAAGGAAGTTATTTTAGAAAAAAAAGAGCGGATTTGGTATCTAAAGAATTAAAATATTTTGTTTCAAGAGGAGCTGAATATTTTTATTTTTGGGCCGATACTTTTCTAGCAATGAGTAAAAAAGAGTTTGAAGAGTTTTGCGACATGTATTCAGAAATAAAACTTCCATTTTGGATAGAAACAAGACCAGAAACGATAAACGATTACAATGTAAGAAGAATGGCAGAGGTTGGTCTTGATAGAATATCTTTTGGAGTTGAACATGGTAATGAAGAATTTCGAAAAAAAATTCTCGATAAAAAATGGTCAAATACCCACATCATTGAAGCACTTAAAATTCCACACAAACATGGAGTGAAGTTTAGCGTATATAATATTACAGGTTTTCCTTATGAAACGAAGAAACTTGCTTTTGATACAATAGAACTAAATAGACAATTTGATTCGGATAATCAAAATATATGGTGCTTTACCCCTTTTCACGGGACTCCATTAAGGAAAACCTGTGAAGATTTAGGATATTTAAAACATGAAACAATTACAAAAACTATGACTGCGGACGATACCCAATTAAACATGTCACAATACCCTCCCCATGAAATTAAAGAAATAATAAGATGTTTTAATTTGTACGTAAAGTTTCCAAAAAATAGATGGAAAGAAATAGAAAGAGCTGAAAAAAATGATGATGAAGGAAATAGAATTTTTAATGAATTAAAAGAAGAATTTTTAGAAAAATATATGCCTGCACCTAATGCAAATCCTAATGGTGGCATTGAGGATTTTAACAATTATACAAAATCTTCCAAAGATGAATCAAAAAGTACAGCAAGATAAAATGCTGTAGTTACAAATCTTCAAAATTATATTGAAATTATAATTTTTAAACAAATAGGATTTTATTGTTAAAAATTTTTATTATTTTAAAAATCGAAAGTGTAATAGCTTTTTAAATATAATATATAAAATTTCAAAAATGAATCCTGAGGAAATTCGACAAAAAGAATTGAGACACTTCTTTTGTCAAATATTTTGTGCTTATAAATTTCAAAATCTTTTTGATCAAAAGAACTTACGTAATTTTCCATTATTTTAGTTATGAGCCTCAAAGAATATTTTTCAAAATGAATTTCCCTTGCAAGACTCGGACGTGTGACCCTAACAAACGTCACGAGTCTATTAGTGGCTCAAACTTTAAGAGAGCTTTCCGCTGATTCACCGCTGCTTCTAAACGGTGTAAAACAATGTGTTTCATACCCGAAATGTAGTTTGAAAAATGTATAAGATAATATATAAAAACCTAAATTAATCGTTGCATACTGACGCGATACTGACACAAGACAACATAAAATAAATATTAAGTGAGTCTTCTTTTGCAACTGAATGTTAAATTAGACTTGCGGACATTGGTAAATGGAAAGGTGGCTGAGCGGTTAAAAGCACTGGTCTTGAAAACCAGCAATGGGGCAACTCATTCGTGGGTTCGAATCCCACCCTTTCCGCCAACAAATATATTAAATTTTAAAATTCTTTAAAAGTTTCGATACTTTATTGTTGGGGATTTTAATTTCTACCTTTTTATTTAAATACCATTTAAATAAATTGTCATCATCAACATTTAATAAGTCATCCAATTGTTTTAATTCTACTATACTGAAATCATCGATATATTTTTTGATAAAACTGTTTAACAACAGCTCTGTTTCTTTAATACCCCGATACTCTGATCGATACAAAATTTTTTTCCTAAGTAGTTCAATACTGTTCATAGTTCAATTAAAATAGGTATATAATATAGGATAATGAGTCATTCTAAAAGTTATGAATTTTTATTAAAAGACGTTTCTACGCTTAAAAGAGTTGGTCAAAAAACTAAAAAAATATTAAAGAAAAAAAAAATTGAGACTTTATTTGATGTGCTCTTACATTTGCCTCAAACGTTTGTGGATAGATCTAATTTGATTAATATTAATGAACTGGAAGTCGGTAAAATTTGTACCATAAAAGTTCAAGTCATAAAACATAATGTTCCAAGAATTAGAAACTTGCCAAATACTGTTAAATGTGAAGATTCAACTGGAAATATAAATATAGTTTTCTTTAATAGCAGAGAAGGATATATAAAAAAAATACTGCCCTTGAATGAGTGGGTAATTATAAGTGGCAAAGTAAATTTTTATAATAAAAAATATCAAATCATCAACCCAACTTATATAGTTCCTTTAGAAAAGGAAGATTTTGTTAAAAAAATTATTCCTAAATATTCATTGACAGAAGGAATTACTGAAAAGGTTTATAGAAATATTATTGAACAAGTGCTTAAAAAATTACCATTTTTTCCAGAATGGCATAATGAAAATATTATGAAAAAACTTGATTATAAAAACTGGAGAGAATCCATATTACATTTACATAATCCAAAAATTAAAGAAGATTTTCAATCTGATTATTATAGAAGATTGGCTTATGATGAAATATTGTCAAGTCTCATTGTTTTGTCTCAAATAAGAAAAAAAATAAAAAAAATAAAGAAGAAACCAAAAAAATTTGGAAATAAATTAAGCAAAAAAATAATTAATAATTTCAATTTTCAACTGACTAAGAATCAAATTGATATTATCAATGAAATAAATAAAGATCTGTTTTCTCAATCAAAAATGTTTAGACTCTTACAGGGTGATGTTGGTTCAGGAAAAACCATAGTAGCACTAATAGCTGCTGTTAATGTTATAGAATCGGGATACCAGGTTGCATTTATGGCCCCAACTGAGATATTGGCAAATCAACATTATACATTAGCCAATAAAATTTTTAATGAGAGTAACATTAAAATTGATTTTTTAACTGGTAAAACTAGCAATTCAGAAAGAAAAATAAAAATTAATGCATTAAAAGAAAATAAAATAAATATAATATTTGGCACTCATGCATTGTTTCAAAAAAAAACACAATTTGGAAATTTAGGCTTAATAATAATTGATGAACAGCATAAATTTGGTGTGAAACAAAGAATGGAACTATCAAAAAAGGGTGGTGAGAATTGTGATATATTGGTGATGTCCGCAACACCTATTCCTAGAACTTTAATCATGACTTTTTATGGTGATATGGATGTATCAAAATTAACAGAAAAACCATCTTATAGAAAAGAAATAATATCTCTAAGCAAACCTGAATCCAAAATAGACGAAGTAATAAAATTTATAAAAAAAGAAATTACTAATAAAAATCAAATATTCTGGGTTTGTCCATTAATTGATGAATCAAAAAAATTAGATTATGAAGCGGCAGTAAAAAAATTTGATTATTTGAATAAAATTTTTACTGGAAAAGTTGGATTAATTCATGGATCGCTTAAAAATGAACAAAAAGAAACAGTTCTAAAAAATTTTTTAGATAAAAAGATTCAAATATTAGTATCAACAACTGTAATTGAAGTTGGTATCGATTTTCCAAATGCAAACGTCATTATTATCGAAAATTCAAATAAATTTGGCTTATCACAACTTCATCAATTAAGAGGAAGGGTTGGAAGAAGCAACATGCAGGCTACTTGCATTTTATTATATAAAAAGAACCTGAGTGAAAATGCAAAAAAAAGAATAAATATACTGAAATCAACAAATGATGGTTTCCAAATAGCGGATGAAGATATGAAATTAAGAGGTTTTGGGGACATATTAGGTTACAAACAAAGTGGCATTAAAGAATATAAATTAGCCGACCCAATCCATCACGAAAAATTATTTAAAATGGCAGAGATGAATATCAAAGAAATTGAAAATAAAGAACAAAATCTTAAAAAATATGAACCATTGATAAAGCTATATGATAAAGCTGAAATTATTAATCAGATTGATTCCTAATAAATTATTTAGGTTCTGCAGATCCTGCGGATACAATAAATCTTGATGCTTCCTCAAAAGACATATCTAAATAAATCACTTCTTCTTTAGGAAACATTAACAAAAAACCACTGGTTGGATTTGGAGTTGTGGGCACGAATACATTAACCAAATTTTGTTTTGACTTCTTGCTTATTTCACTTTTATTTTCTTTTGTGGCAAATCCTACTGCCCACGAACCTTTGCGTGGGTATTCAACTAATACAACATTTTTTTTATTTTTGTCGCTTTTAGTAAAAATATCCAACATTTGTTCAAATGCAGAATATATAGTTCTTAAAATAGGAATTCTTTTTAGAAAATTATTAAATATCTCTAATAATTTTTTTCCGATTAAAGATAAAGAGAGCCATCCAATAAACGTTATTAAAATAATTGAAATGATTATTTCAACTCCCGGTATTTCGTAAGGTAGATAATGGTTTGGGTTCAGTTCTTTGGGTAATATTTTTGATGAAATTTTAATAAGAAATAATGTCAGGTAAAGCGTTATACCTATGGGAATCAACACTACCACGCCTGCAATAAAATTATTTCTCAATCTTGCTAAAACACTTCTTTTTTTCTGAAATTTTTTCATTGATTATTGATAAGTTGATTGTAAACTAAAATTTAGTAGTGCAATCATATAAAGGATTGGTAATTTGTAGTTTAAATTCATAACATTACACAAATTTTAGTTTAAATGAATTATACTAATATCATAAACAGAGGCAAATTACTTAGGTTTATTAACTGTTGCGCTTGTGGATTGATAATTTCATCATGTACAACTGCACCAATTACTGAGAGAAAACAATTAAAAATAATTCCAGAGTCAACGTTAAACAGGCAGGCTGCTCATATATATGAGAAGATTAAAAAGAAAGAAAAGCTAAGTAACGATTTAAATCAATTAGAGGAAATAAAGGATATTGGACACAAAATTGAGCAGGCTGTAAGTGAATATTTTGACCAAAACAATATTGCTGATCCAACAGCTAATTTTAAGTGGGAATATATCTTGGTAGATAATAAAAAAATTAAAAATGCATGGTGTATGCCGGGAGGTAAAATTGCAGTTTATTCTGGCATTTTAGAAGTTACAAAAAACAAACATGGATTAGCATCTGTAATGGGCCACGAAATCGCACACGCTGTTGCTAAACATTCGGTAGAACGTGCGAGTAGAAGTATGGCAGTAAATATAGGAACTCAAATTGCAGATATTATTTCGGGAGGCAAAATTTCTGGGGCCTCAAGAGCTGCCGGTGTTGATGTTGCTGGAATGTTGGCACATTTTGGAATCATGAATCCATTTAATAGAAAACAAGAAAGTGAGGCAGATTACCTTGGCTTAATTTTTACCTCTTTAGCAGGTTATGATATTAGGGAATCAGCAAAAATTTGGGAAAGAATGAAAGAAACAAACAAAGGAAAAGAACCTCCCGAATGGATGAGCACACACCCTTCAACTTCAAGAAGAATACAACAAATTAAAGACTGGATTCCAGGAGTAATATTAGAGTACCCGCCAATAAAAAAAATGTAATATTCTGGTCAATCCCGATCTTGCTGGAATTATAGATATTATTTTCATAAACTAAAAAATCACTACACCAGCAATATACCGATGAAAATAAACAATGATAGCATAGACAAGCAAACCAATAATAACAACTATGATATCTTTAGTTAAAGTATAATTTTCGCTGTTGTTAGTCGTTAAAACTTTTTTGGAAAAAATAATTTTAACGAGTTTGAAAATTTTTTGAATAGTTATAACAAGAATTTATTTTTTATATCGGGTGACATGGGGTTATATTTTCATCGAGGATCGCATACTTTTTGTGAAACAATTAAAAACATCACTTATATTGCAACTGGCATGGGTTCAGGGCTACATGATAATTATTTAATAGTTAATATTTTTAATAAAACATTAAATATTAATAAGAAAATTTTTTAATAACTCTTAAAATTTTTTTTCATTTATATTTTTTGTTTCTTTCTTACCCAAAACTTGTACATTCCAAGAAAAGTATCAGGATTATTTATTTCAAATTGATTCCAATTGTTCAAGGAAGAATTTTTTTCATCATCAGGGAATAATATAGAATATTTATTTTTTACTTTTGGCTCATAAAAATTCAAAAATTCTAAATTTAAATTTTCTAATATTTTAGAAATTTGCGGCAATGTAAAACAACGTTCTTGAACGTGAAATATTAAATCTTTTACAGAAGATGTTGAATAAAAATCTTTCACTTTCGATACTTTCTGAAATAATAAATCTTTTTTTTCGTTAAAAATTGCCTCTCTAAAATTTCTTATGCCTGTAATTGAATTTTCAAATTTATTTTTTTTAGCAAATTCTCTTGCTTTTATTATACCTTGTGCTTGTCTTGCTCTTTCACTATATAAACCTATTTGCAAAACACCATGTGGTTCTAATAAGTCCACTAATATCTTTAATCCTTTTAAAATATCCTTCATATGATGAAGAACCCCAAGGCATTCAATAACATCAAATTTTTTATTTAGATTATTCAATTCTAGTATGTCTGCTTGTAAAAATTCTATATTTTTCAGACCTAATTCTTCAACTTTTCTTTTTGCAAAAGCTAGGCTTGCAATACTTAGGTCAATTCCGAGTATATTTGCGTTTAGATAATTGGCAGCTATACAGATATGTTGCCCGGTCCCACATCCAGCAATAAGAACATTAGGATTATCAAATTTATTATCTATATTAATTTTGTTAGGTTTGATTTGCTTAGTAAAAATGTCTAAGAAATGATTAGGTATATTGGGGTATGTAAATCTCCATCTTGGATAAGGATTCTTTTCATACTGGTCCCTCACTTTCAGAGATACTTTATCATAAATTTTTCCGAGAGATTTAATAGAATTTGCTAATTCTTTCTCCTTTAAAGGTTCTTTAATTTGCATAGTAATTAAATCATTAAATAAAATATTTTTAGATTTATAATCTAATAATTTATTTGTGATGTTTTTTGAAGTGTATAGTGGAATATAACATCCCAAGATTCCCATTTCTATTTCATTGATTTTTTTATTATTCACTATTTTATTTTTCAACTGGTTTACATGATTAATTTCTTTTTTAGATTGAGCATAAACATATTCGTTGAGTAAGCATTGTTCAGCAAGTGAAACGATAAAATCAAAATATTCTTTTAAAATATTTTGATTAGAATTTACTAAAGTAAAAAGTATTTCATATCTAAGTTTAGTGAGTAATTTTTCAAAAGATTTATCTCTCATTAAAGATTTTTGGAGCAATAAAAGGAAAAGTTCTTCTTTTAAAAGAGCTTGAATAATCTTATTTTCAAGTATTGAAGAATCTGAATTTAACAATTGTTCTATTTGTTCGAAGCTTTCTCCCTTTAAAAATAAAAAATTGGTAATAAAAAAAATATCATTATGATTAATATAATTTCTTCTAAATAGAAATAAATATAATTTCTTTAGATCAATGTTATTTGATTCGATTATATCTTTTGATAGTCTTTCTTTTTCTGATAAAAATTTTGACAAATTATTTATTGTATCCGTGTGATTAGGATTTATTATAATTGCTTTCTGATAATACGTAAGTGCCTCTACATTTTTGTTAAGTAGCTGAAATACCGTACCAAGATTATTGTAAGCATTTACATGATCAGGTTGAATTTTAATTGCTTTTTGAAAATAATTTATTGCTCTTTGACGTTCACCTATTTCTTGAAATACTATTCCAAGATTATTGTGTGCATTAGCATGTCCCGGTTCTATTTGTATTGCTTTATTAAGCAATTGTTTAGCTAGGTCAAAATTTCTAATCTGCGCAGATAAGGATCCTAAAAGAAAATTTGAATCAAGGTGATTAGGATCTTTTTCTAATATTTTTTTATAAAGATTCTCAGCAACTCGAAGATTATTTTTTTGATGATTTTGGATGGCTAGATCTAAAGTTTCTTTTGTAGTTAAATTTTTTTTTTCATTCATTTAAATTCATTTTAATATATTTTTTCTTTAATTTTGCATGTTTAAACAAATTTATTCCATATTCTCTTGCAAAAAACATTAGATGATAAGTGAAAATCTCTATTGATTTGAATCAAGTATCCAATTTCTTTTATGTGTCGGTCTTGTTTAATATAAGGATTTTAAGGAATCGGTTATTTTTGCTATCATGAAAATCGTACATTTTGTATTTGTAATTCTTTTTGCAAATTGGTCATATTAACTTCGTTAAGAAGCTTTCCACTTTTTACTGATAGAGCAGCTGCAATTCCTCCTCCTTGACCTGTGACTACACAACAAGCCATATTTCTAGTAGAAGCGTGGGCAATTTTATCACCACCTATAGCTCGCCCAACAACAAGCAAATTTGATATTTTTTTAGGTAAAATTGACCGATAGGGTATTTGCATGTATCTTCCTGTGGTAGGGAGAATTAAGACTCCATATCCGTCAATAAATTCTGGAAAAATCCCAATTGAATCTTCAAATTTTGCCTGCCCTCTCACATTTTCTTCTGTTAAATTATAAATTGCATCAATTTTACGTGTATCCCTAATACCAATTGTCATTCCAAAATTACGTAAACGTGCATTTGAGCATCCTGGTGCAAATCTACGTAAAGCCTCAATAGCTTGGATCGCTTGTTTACGACCTTCAATTTCAAAATGAGTTAAACTATCAGCGTTTGTTCCATCACATTTTGTAAGGTGGACTAAATTCATATAAGTCAACTCACCTGTGTCATGCATAGCTCCCCATGTTCCGGAAATAGTGTTTAAATCAGATTTAATTATTCCTGCATTTATAGCTTTTTTAAATGGGTCTTTTAAAAAAGGAGAAAACATTTTGTCTTCTTTGCCACTTGTTTCAATTTCCCATTCACCGTTGGTCCAATCGCCATATGTTTGAGGATTATCTTTAACTTCTTTCATAAAAACTTTTTTATCAATGCCAGATAAATGAAACATTACACTTGCTGCTATCATTTCTTCAACAAGAGTTTTTCTAAGTGGCACTCCACAACGTGAGGCAATATCAGCATCACCTGTTGCATCAATAACGCATTTTGACATTATTGCTTCTCTACCTGATTTGGATTCTATAATTATACCTTTAATAGTATTTTCTTCTATTATTGGAGAAACAAATAGTCGGTGCAGCATTGGATGTATGCCAGCTTCCTGGACTAACTTATCTGCAACCAATTTAAACCTTTCGCTATCAAGTTCGATTCCTATAGATTGACTTTCAGGTACTGCAGCTTCCATAGCTTTTGCACGTTCTTCAAATTCATGTGCAATACCTCCTGCCTCATTAGTTTTTTCATGCCTATACCAAGCGAATCCTTCAACACCAACCACGGTTATATTTCCACCAAAACAACCAAATCTTTCAACTAATGTGACCTTCACTCCCGTTCTGGCCGCTGCCAATGCTGCTGACAAACCACCAGGACCTGAGCCCACAACCAAGACATCGGTTTCATGAACAATTTCAACATTTCTTTCAGGTTCAGTAATAAATTTTTTCATTTTTTTTTCTGTTTTTCAATTTCTCCAAGATAACAAGGACTCGAATAAAGAGGTTTTATTATTATCTTATTACGTGCAACTGCTTTTCTATCTATACGTCTGGGTGATTTGTTTTTGTGCATCAATTTTCTTTTAAAAGTCATTTCTTCTTCTTTATCATTTTATTAACTACGGTCAATAATATGTGGTGGCATAATTTCATCTAATTCATTTAATTACGGACATCTCTTTTATCATCTGCTCTTTTTCCTGTTCGCTAGTTAGATTATCTATACCTGGATAAAGGATATTTTCTTCTTTTTGATTGTGTGATTCCAGCATCTTGAATAGATCAACTTCTTCTTTACAAGGATCTTGTATTTTCTTTGCATGAAGTTTTTTTTTTATTTCCTGAAGATGATTTTTGATCTGGATGTGTTCCATTTTCATAACTGAAGTTGGACCACCATCTTTGATGCCAGTTTTCCTCTCAAAGACAGGAAACAAGATATCTTCTTCCCAAATAATATGCCGCTCAAGTTCACTTTTAAAAAAAAGAAAAATGCTCTCAGCTCGTTCGATGTCAAGCAATTTTTTTGTACTATACATTCTGATTTTATTATCTAATTTATCGTGATCTTCACTCATGAATTCTAAAATTGTAGTCATGAACTTCAAAACTTACCCTGTATTCTTCATTGCTGCTGATATACCAGCTATTGAAGTCATCATTGCATCATCAAGATATTTTTTTATTTTTTTTTGTATTCTCATATTCATCAAGTGTTCGCGAAGCATCCAAAGACTCTGCTAAATTTATAAAGTTCATAAAATGATTAAATGCTCTTGTTAATTTAAAGATTTTATCTGGTGCTAGTTTTTTTGTTTCGGATATGATTTTTTTAAAAGGTTTTTTTTGGTTTTTGTTTGCTGAGTTTGCTTTTGATAAAAGTCTTATTTTTTCTACTAAATTAAAGAATTTTTTTCCTTCTTGATTCTTAATAACTTTTCCAAGAATACTTCCTAAGTACCTAACATCATTTCTTAAGGATTTAGTAGGTATCCTATCATAGTAGAGATCCCTTTTAATCATACTCTATAATTCTAACACAAAAATCTATACCCACTACACACGACTAAGATATAATTTTTTTATTTTTGCAGAAAAATTATTGGCGTAGATTAATGAGCTGGCTTCGCCTCTCGGTCTCCACCAGCTCTATTAAAATTATATCTGATTCGTGCGAATAGGTTAATAGCTGGTACACTTAATTTTTCTTTAGATGTTTAACAACTTCTTCTAATAAAATCTGATTGCGTATTAATTCAACCTCAACACTATATATATTTCTTGGTTTTTTAAGTTGTTTCCGTAATTTCTGTAAATTATCAACCACACCTTGAAGATGATTACAACAATAATTGTGCGCAGTTTGTTTGGCCTTTAATAATTCCTGAATATCTTTTTCTTTTTTCTTCTTCTTCATAAACTAACGTATTATTATCCTAAAGCTTCTTTGGCACTTTCTGTAAGCTTTTTCATTTATTTTTACTTAAAAGGGAATGGTTTCTAATTGATTCGTATTTCATCTTTTGTTTTTCATAGCAATCATCACAAACTATACCGCATGAATATCCTAAATAATCTTTTAGCTCCCACCTTTCAACATCTTCTCTTCCATCATTTTTACATTCTGAACTCGTACATTTAAAAGGTCCTGCAATTATTGCCATTTCTTCTTTTATAATCCCTAAGTCTAGCAAATAAAAACACGATTAATTTGATGTAAAACAATTTATTTACAATTTTCATAAACTAATGCTACACACAATTTCTTAGTGTGTCAGTCTTGTAGAATTGTAGGATTATAAGGGATCAAACTGTTACGAAACAGAGATAAATTAAAATTGCAGTTATGTGAAATTAACAAAAACCTTGGATTTATTGGCGCGCCCTAGAGGATTCGAACCTCTGACCCTCGGTTTAGAAATGGGAGGGATTGGGTATACGAATGATCTCGTTTTACATCGTTTTGTTATTTTACAATAGTTATTTTACAACGTGTCTATGAAAATGGCTTAAAGAGTCACTTATAAATCACCTCAAACTAGGCCAATAACTTGACCATAAGGAGATAAATTTTTATCTCAATTTTGCCTCAGGTTTCGGGGTGGTTTGTTAATGACACCTGGCAACAGAAAGTCCCTTCAACTGAGATGATTACCGCCATTTCTTTTATATTCCCCATTTAATTTTGATCCAAATTCTTTCATGAAAATAATAGAAAAACATTTTTGTTATTACTTCAACGGCGGCAATGGAACCGCCTATTTTCCAATCACCTGTGATTATCAAGACGATAACAAAAGTAACTAAAGAAGCGGTAATTCGCCAAGTAAGAGTTTTTGCAATTGATCTTTTTTTTTGTTCTTCCATCTATCTACAAATGAAGGAAACCGTCTTTGGTCCACTACTGCAATAATTAAGCTGGATTGTGATCAGATCGCGATTGGATGATTCTAGACTCAAATGTGATCGC
>Ga0207986_1000911_pt1 | contig 13126 bp, 9 predicted proteins | sample ETNtaG_26_FD_185764 | JGI IMG/M metagenome (GOLD analysis project Ga0207986, IMG submission 185764) | Marine microbial and viral communities from oxygen minimum zone, Eastern Pacific Ocean - ETNP201302SV89 (SPAdes) (version 2) | ecosystem: Environmental > Aquatic > Marine > Oceanic ... | reverse complement strand
ATGTTCCCGCTTAACGCTTGCACCGCTCGGTCGGACGGAATGTAGTGTAGTGGCACACTAAATTTGGCCACCTAATAAGAGGTGATAGTATCATCTCGTTACAATCAGGTGGCTACATGAAGAAACGAACAAGAAGGCGCTTTGACCCGGATTTTCGGCTAGAGGCTGCGCAACTGGTCGTAGATCAAAAATATTCTATTAGAGAGGCAGCAGAGGCCATGAACGTCGGCAAATCGTCGATGGATAAATGGGTTCGTCAGCTCAGGGAAGAACGACAAGGTAAGAGCCCAGGAGGATCGCCGCTGACGCCGGACCAACGACGGATTAGAGAGCTGGAAAGAAAGCTAAGACGAGTGGAGGAAGAGAAAGAGATATTAAAAAAGGCTACGGCTCTCTTGATGTCAGACTCATTGAACGATTTGCGTTGATTGAAAAACTGCAAGAGAGCCACCCTGTAAAACGACTTTGCGAGGTTTTCAATGTTCATCGCAGTAGCTACAAATACTGGCGTGGTCGGTCACACGCTTTGAAGCCAGAAGAAGTTCGTCTGCGCCGTAAGATTGTGGCTGCCCATGAAAATAGTGGTGGCTCTGCCGGTGCGCGGACCATAGCGCAAATGCTGACCAACGATGGTGAATCCTTAAGTCGTTATCGTGCCACCAGGTTAATGAGAGCATTGAATCTAGTGAGTTGTCAGGAACCGAAACATGCTTACAAGAAGTCAGCCAATGAACATGTGGCGATACCAAACACATTAAACAGGGAATTTGATGTAACTGTGCCTGACCAGGTTTGGTGTGGTGATATCACCTTCATTTGGGCCGGTAGTCGATGGGCTTACCTGGCAGTTGTATTGGATCTATTTGCACGCAAACCAGTTGGATGGGCAATGTCCTTTTCACCCAATAGCGCCTTAACAAAGAAGGCATTGATGATGGCATATGAATCACGCGGTCAACCTACAAAAGTGATGTTCCATTCAGACCAGGGGAGTCAATATACCAGCCTTAGCTTTCGGCAGTTACTATGGCGCTATGGTATGAAGCAGAGCATGAGCCGACGAGGGAATTGTTGGGACAATGCACCCATGGAAAGATTTTTTAGGAGCCTGAAAACAGAATGGGTACCAGAGACAGGTTATCGCAGTTTCGAGAGTGCGAGGCAATCCATCATCGATTACGTCATTGGTTACTACTCTCAAATCAGACCGCATAAACATAACGGTGGTCTATCGCCTAACGCAGCCGAGTGGCAGTTCGCGATTGACGCTAAACTTGTGGCCAAATTAACTTGACCACTACAGTCGTAGATAATAAAGGGAAATAGGAAAGACAAAAGTTTCACGCGCGGGGAGTCCTATAGGGTAAGCCAGGGTAAGGTCTAATAACCGGCTTAAGAGCATAGGCAGAGCAGAATTCAACACTTGAATCAGCCTTCTTGGGATTAAGAAGATTTATCTTAAATAATCTCGGTTTTTCTATATAATCTCGCTCCTTCGATGGAGTGACTCATGATTCTCCCGCTAGCTCAACAGGATAGAGCAATGGCCTTCTAAGCCATAGGTTTCAGGTTCGACCCCTGAGCGGGAGGCCATCGAAAATGCCCTGTTCCTACCAAAGATAAGTCAAGGCACGTCAGGGTTTGAGCAATGTGTCCTTAAGCTAATTGATAAAATTTAGTGCAGTGTACATCGTCAGCCCATAGGGACCACTGGTACTGTAACCATCGAATCTTACTTGCAGATTTCTCCGAATAGGGCGTTAATAGTTCCTATGCTCCACGGACAATTATTCAAACGTGTTCTGTACTAAATGCTCTTTTGCATAGCACTTCTGAACGGGGAATCAGTTCACACCATAGATAGTGATGGGGATGGATTAGATGACCTGTCCTTTCATTTCGAACCCGATTCCGGCATTCGCCTCTCGTGCGCGGCCTTACCCAGAGTTAGCTGGGCTGAGGGCGGCAACGTCGTTCTGTACCATGGTAGCCATCTGACATCGGGTGGTGGGCAGTTCCGTTCAGTGTCATCTGATGGACTGTCTTACAGTGCCTCTGAGGAGACACCTGAAGAGGTCGGTACACCCATCGACCCCGATGAACTCCCGCCAATACTCAAGGACCGCGACGGGTTTGCGTTGCTCGCTGGCGTTGCTAACCGCGCCCCTGTTGCCGCACCTCTAGTCGAGGCTTTGAGGACAAGAGCGATCGTGCAAGCGCAGTACCCCATACCAGATAGCTCAGGAGGCTGTCGATGTTGAAGAAGATCCTGCTAGGCCTCGCAGCCCTAGTTCTCCTAGCCGTCGCGGCGGTGGGATGGATAGTGGTGCGGCCCATCCATGAACTGGCAGGCGAGATTTCACCGAGCACCGCCGCCAAAGACTACGCCGAGCAGGAGGACAACCGAGTCCAGATTCCCACACCGCTCGAGCTGGAGCCGCGGGCCTACGATCCACTGAAGAACGTGTACTGGGGCGAGCTCCACGTGCACACCTCGGAGAGCCTGGATGCAGTCCTCTTCGGCACGACCGCGACGATCGGGGATGCCTACCGCTTTGCCCGGGGCGAGCCGCTCCGAAGCCCGGGCGGGGAACTCATGCAGCTCTCGCGGCCGCTCGACTTCGTGGCCATCACCGATCACGCGGAAGGCTTTGGCTTGCGCACCCGTTGTGGAGGGACTGATCTAGGCCTCTTGGAGTGGTTGAACTGCTGGATCATGGAGACCCCGGGCTTTACCACGGCGATGTTCCTGCAGAATCGCCAGACTAGAATGGCGATCGACCCTGATCTCACACAGCCAGCCGGGATGTATCGCAACCGCACCCGAAGCCCGCGGCGAATAGATGACATTCCCATCTGCAGTGGCGGCAAAGGCGGCCCCGAACGCTGTCTGCGTGACAGCAGCTCCGATTGGGCGCGCTACATCGAGCTGGCCGACCGCCACTACGAGCCTGGCGTGTTCACGACCTTTGCCGCCTACGAATTCTCGCCGGTGCTGGACGGCGCCGGTAAGCACCACCGCAACGTCATCTTCAACGGCGAAGATCTCCCGGGCCACGCGATCTCGTCGCTTGACGTCGACAACGCCGTCGAGCTGTGGCGTGGTTTGGAAGAAACCTGCACGGACGACTGCGACTTCCTGACGATCCCCCACAACATGAACAAGGGCTGGGGGCTGTTCTACAGCAGGCACACCTGGGATGGCGGTACCTACAGCGAAGACGACTGGCGCGTGCGCATGCGGCGCGAGCCCCTGGCGGAGATGTATCAGGTTAAGGGCGCGTCAGAGTGCGCGCTGGGGGTCGGAGCGACCGACGAGGAGTGCGCCTTCGAACAGGTTCTGCAGCCGTGCGAGCAAAGCCAGGAGAACGGCTGCGCCTTCGAGACGTCGTTCGCGCGACAGGGACTCAAGATCGGGATGCAGCTCAATCGCGAGCTCGGATTCAATCCCCTAACCTTCGGTTTCGTCGCGGCCACGGACGGGCACAACGCCAACCCCGGCGACGCTGAGGAGTGGGACTTCCCCGGCAAAGCCGGTGCGGTCAGCTCGCCCGCCCTTCGGCGGCTTCGCACGAGGCCGGGGTCGGAGCCTCACAATCAGATTCTGACGGACCACGGCTCAGGGGGCCTCGCCGCTGTTTGGGCCGAGGAGAACACCCGGGATGCGATCTTCGCGGGGATGCAGCGCCGAGAAGCCTATGCGACCTCGGGGCCGCGCATCCTCCTGCGTTTCTTCGCTGGCTGGGGCTTCGACGGTGCGATCGTCGACGACCGCAACCCGGTCGCGGTTGCCACCGAGAGTGGCGTTCCGATGGGAGGCGTACTGCGGCCTGAAACTGAGCAGGTGGAGAGCCCGACCTTCTTCGTCTGGGCCGGCGCCGACTGGATGAGCGCGCCGCTCCAGCGCATTCAGGTCATCAAGGGGTGGATCGACGCGGATGGAGAAACACACGAATCGGTCCGGGACGTCGTCTGCGCAGACGGCCTCGAGGTCGACCCGAACACACTTCGCTGTCCGGACAACCGCGCCTCTGTCGATATCAGTTCCTGCAGGCCGAGTGGCGAAGGCGGTACGGGGCAGTTGATGATGGCCTGGCAGGACGAGGACTTTGATGCGAGTCAGGACGCTTTCTACTATGTCAGGGTCATCCAGAACCCAACCTGCCGCTGGTCGACGTATGACGCGATTCGCTTGGGTATTGAGCCGGATCCGCGCGTACCCGCGACGATCCGGGAGCGGGCCTGGTCGTCACCGATCTGGATCGACCCTCCGAGCTGAGCCGGAATCTGCTCTCGATTGAACCTTAAAATACCTTGTCGAGCTTGAATTCCAGTTCTTTACTCAACGTGGCCAGCACTACGGGTATCTGCGGTTGGGCTATCTTAAGGCCGATCTGAACATTAATTAAGATGTGGCCTTCGCTGGTGATGGCCTGGCCAGGACCAACACCTTCCGTGCAGCGGATGTATCGGATATAGACGAAAGTCAGGCCAATTGATCTCGAATAGAAGTATCTAGGATTAGTAGGTGATCTTTGCGGCAACCAACCGGTCGGTAGTTCCTTGTCCCGCCGTTACATACATGTATATGCTTCCATCGGAAAGTTGCAGAAGCGTAGGGTCAAATAAACCAACCGCATCGTCAACTTCAGCCGCATCCCACAGACTGATGTCGATTTCGCTACCGCCAATCTCTTCCCAAACGTAGCCGTCGGTACTGTTCCAAAAATAAAGCTTAGCAGCGCGCATGGTTACCGCGATAAAGGTGTCGTCTTGGAGTCGGAATACAGCTGGATCGACGTTAATGTTCTGAGCCCCCGTCAAAGTGATGTCGGAAAAAGGATTGTCATCGTGGAATGTCCAGCTTAATCCCTGATCTAGTGATGTGGCGTTGCGACTGTTGCCGGCCGAGGAACTGGGCGCGACGTAGTACATGACCCATTCACCAGCCAACGCTTCGATGAGATCTATCACCTCTACTCGACTCTCATCCGTGGGTCCTCCTGTGTAGACGGGTGCATGATCGTTGGCCAAAGTTATGACGCCATCTGTGGTCCTTTCGGCTACGTAGATGTGCCGCTCAGTATTACCCGGGGGGGTAAGCGCTTTGATGAAATACCGCCAGGTTCCGGAAGGCAATGAACGCACTAACACGCCGGTTACGTATAAGGTTTGCGGTATAGGATCGAGCACGCGAATCAGGTCCGAACTTTTGATACCGGTTCCAGAAAACGTCAGCCCATCGGTCGATGTGGCTTCGCAAATACCTACGGGACTGGAATAGACCAGCAACACAACCTCGTTGTCGCTGCCGTCTTTGACCAGGGTGACGTTGGGAATGGTGCCTTCAATCGTAAAGCCGGAAATCGGGGTGACGGTGTACGTTCGGGTCCGCAGTGACTCGATGTAGGCCTCAATATCGGTCGTACCAGTCCGTGACGCCCTGGAGCTGATCGCACCCTGAAGTAGGGAGTCTCCTTTAAACCCGAAGAGGTACCGTAGAACCAAAAGTCCATCCGTCAGTGCGTCGGTATTGTCATCGTCATCAATGTCTAACTGCGCCAAGTTCGTTTGCAAATAGGCCTCGATTTGCACCGCTGTCGCGCGGGCTGCGTTATTCCCCACCGCGCCTTCAACCAAGGTTGTGCCGGTAAACCCAAACAAGTACCGAAGAGCCAGTAAGCCATCCGTTAGGGCATCCCGCTCGCCATTGCCATCAACGTCGATATCGAATGCGGATGCGGATGGGCTGGGCAGGAGGAAGAGTCCCAAAAGTATGACGTATGCGGAACACCGAATCATTCGTACCGACCGCCCACTAAATACTATGCAAACTTACTCCGTGCTTTGAGAGGCGTCAATGCGTTCGATGTGGGCGGCAGCTTCCAAATAGCGACCACCCAATAGTGATAACGGCAGATCTATTCGCGGAACCATGGATGGAAGTAACTTAGCAAGTGCGATTACATCTGTTTCACAGTAATTGAGAAGAGGCTATAGCAGCGTTCATTGTTGGGCAGAAAAAACTAATGGTTGATTGGCGTCGCGACGGGAATCTTATTCGTAGAGGCAGACCTAACAAATCAAGACCCGGATCTTCTTAAGGTAAAATCGGAAAGACAGTCATCACGGGCGATGAGGCAATCATAAGAGAACTTACTCAGATGCTGGACTCATTACAGAGATTAGATCCAAAGAATAGAAAGGAAATGCTCAAGCAGGTTCAAGACGTTGCCAAAAGCATTCACACATCAGCGTCTACGAATTAAGGTCAGGGGGTTGCAATCATGTAGGACAAATATAGGACATAAATATTAATATATTGATAAATTATTGATTATAATCGGTAATTAGTAACAAACGTCGGGCTTCTAGGCCGAGGGTTGTAGATTTAATTCCTGTCAGGCGTACCAGTTTTTTCAGGTCTGTAGACAATACAGCGAATGATTAACACCCTGTTTAACCGCCTTCTTTGCCATTGATATGGCTTGTTCAATCGTTAATTGTTGGGATTGCGGCACCACCTTTCCTTATTAAACAGTTTCTTGCTATGTATAACGCAATGTATAACGCAATTGATGAATCTTAACGTCAGGAGCAACCTTTGATCTTCCCATGCACCACAATAGATTTGTAAAAATAATGGAATGTTAATGGTGAATCTGCCGAAGTCCCGAGCACTGCCACGGCCTTGCCGCCCGACGGTGAGCGGAGTAATGAATTCTGCTAAGCTTCTTGAATTGCGGTCAGTTCAAGGATCTGCAAGCACTGTGGGCAATTCACGATGTACAGAGTCACCCCCATTTGAAGATGCACATTTGGAGAAACGAGCGGTATGACGGATCGCGATCTTGGAATTAACCGGCCGATCACGCGCCGTGACTTCGTCGGCGGCGCTGCCGTCGCGATAAGTGGAAGCCTGGCCTGGCGCTGGTCGGAGGCGAGAGCTCCCGAGGCTTCTTATCGGTACGGACAGGCGGACGCGTATCCGCCTGTCCGTACCGGCATGCGTGGCAGCCACGAGGGCTCCTACGAGGTTGCCCATCAGCTGCGAGACGGCATCCGCTGGGATACTTCGGAGCAATCCGGTGAACATTACGACCTCATCGTCGTGGGTGGAGGGCTGAGCGGGCTGGCGGCAGCCTGGTTCTTTCGTGAAGCTGAGCCCGATGCACGCATCCTGATACTCGACAATCACGATGATTTCGGCGGCCACGCCAAGCGCAACGAGTTCTGGCATGGAGACCGGATGCTGCTGTCGCATGGCGGTACGGAGAACATCCAGGACTTCAATCGCTATAACGAAGCGGGACGCCGCCTCATGGGAGCGCTCGGCGTCGAGGTAAAGCGTTATGCCGAGTTTCACGACAACCAGCTCTATAAATCCGCGGGGTTACGCCGCTCGGTGTTCTTCGACCGCGAGACCTTCGGTACGGATAGGCTCGTGGTCGGCGAAGGCCAGCCGTCGTGGAGCGAGTTCCTCGCCAAGACGCCGCTATCAGACACGGCGCGTGAAGATCTCATTCGCCTCTACGAATCCGACGTCGACTACCTGAAAGGGTTCAGCTTAAAGGACAAGGTCACGTACCTTCAGCAAACCAGCTACGAGGAGTTCCTTCTCAAGGCTACTAAGATTGGCCCTGAGGCAGTCTCGTTCGTTGAGAGATCTACTACCTGGGCAATCGGCTTCGACATGATCTCCGCGTGGGTCGCCTCAGGCGAGGGCTGGCCAGGAACTGGCGGGCTCGGGCTGGGCGACTACGACTGGGACGACGCTGTGCCCACCGAAGATTCCCCGTTCTTTCAGTTTCCGGACGGCAATGCTTCGATCGCACGCCTGCTGGTTCGCTCGCTGGTGCCCAAGGTGGCGCCGGGGAATACGATGGAGGACATCGTCGCTGCCCCATTCGACTACAGTGCACTCGACGTTAGTGACTCAGCCGTGCGCATACGGCTCGATAGCACCGTCGTCAACGTCAGTCATCGAGGCGATCCGGAAAGCGCCGACGAGGTAGAGGTCACGTATGTCCGTGATGACCGAGCGTATCGCGTAAGCGGTGGGCGCTGCGTTCTGGCCTGTTACAACGCTGCCATCCCTTACATTTGCGACGAGCTGCCGGCGGCACAAAAAGAGGCTTTGTCTTACGCCGTCAAGGCGCCACTGGTTTACACTAACGTCCTGATCCGTAATTGGACCGCCTTCGCTCGGCTAGGGATTCGCGGTGCGCGCTGTCCCGGCAGCTACTTCGGGTCCGTCAATCTCACTGAGCCACTGAACATCGGTGATTATCACTATGCGCGCACGCCTGACGATCCGATCGTTGTGCGCTTGTTCAGGGCCCCGCTTGACCCCCAAATGCGCGGGCGGTCAGCGCCTGATCAATGGAGAGCAGCCCGTACCGAACTGCTCAACACGACGTTCGAGACCTTCGAAATGAAGATCAGGGATCAGTTTGAGCGCATCCTGTCGGCAGGGGGCTTCGACCCTGCGCGCGATATCGAAGCGATCACCGTGAATCGCTGGCCGCATGGCTACGCCTACGGGCACGATCCGGAGACGGGTCAGGTGGCTTGGATGCTCGATGAGTTGCCACCAGAGCGGTCACCCTGGATTGCGGCACGCAAGCCTTTCGGGCGGATTGCGATCGCAAACTCCGACGCCGCAGCAGATGCTATGACCGAGGGTGCGTTTGAAGCGGCGCACCTGGCGATCGAGTCCCTGTTCGGTCGTTGATTCAAGTTGAAAGAGGTCAAGCGAGCCCACCCGGTCGAGTGACCCACAAAATTGTCGTTGGCTACGAAAGTCTTACTGAATTAGAGGCTTAATTAGACAATCTCTACCAGATCGAAGCATGGCCTAACTGGGCTGGAGGTGCTTCAAGAAATATGACGATGGCTAGCCGATATATAATAAACTTTTTGGATTCTTTCAATCACAGCTATTCGCTGGAGGACTTTGACTAGAAATCTGAGTCAATGGGCCTCTAGCCTAGAACGGATAGAGGTTACACTTCGAATTTGGCTGTTCACTTGACAACTAACAGCAATCACTTTCGGTTTTTAGAGAAATTCTAAACCGCGTCGAAGACACTCGCCCAATCCTCCAGAGCGGTTTCATGACCGTGCACTAGCTGGACCGTCACTTGGCTATAACCCGCCTCTTGGATGGCTCGCAGACGCTCAACCAGTTCATCATGTGTACCGCTCAACGAAGTCTCTTTCACGAGTTCAGGCGTAACGTGCGTTTCCTCTGGACGTACATACATCAAGTGCCCCTTGTGATTAGTTAGGTAACGAGCATCGGCTGGTTCGTATTTGTCGTGTTTGCCTAGGTAATCTGCAAGCACATTTGAAAGCGAATCAGCCTGCAAATTCGAGCCTCCCATCGCCCCAACCTTGTCGGCGAAATTGTGGAATAGGACCGAAGTGGCGGGGCCAGCCTGCGCCATTATGCGTGCCGCGTCTGATTCCTGCTCCCCCGACAAGACAGCACCAAGGAAAAATAAATTACTTTCTAGTGACGATTCATCTCGGCCGGCTTCCCTCCAGGCTGTCAACATCGCATTTAGCGCTTCCGTTGTGTTCATCACTCCAAAATTGAGCCAGCCCGCACCCAATTCCGCGGTAAGGCGTTGCGCTTTAGGGCCAAAAGCGGAAAACCAAAGCGGTATTTCATCAACGATATTGACCAGCTCTAGATCTGGATCCAAAAATCTGACTTTGTGGGTGCCATCAGTGTCGTGCCACTCGACGGTCCTGCCGTCCAGCATACCTTGTACAGTCTCAATATAGCGTCGGGTACGTTTGAGTGATACTGCTCCCTGACCCATCGTACGGCGCGCGGTGAAGCCCGTGCCAACCCCAAAATCAATTCTTCCAGGTGCTAATTTATTCAAGGACGCTAGCGCATTTGCTGCGACCGGTTCGATGCGGTTGGATGGAACCAACACGCCGGTACCCAATCGAATCCGTGATGTTTCGTGTGCGGCCAGGGCCATACACACAAAAACATCAGGATTTAGTAGCTGAGTGTCATAAAACCACGCCTCGTGGAATCCCAACTCTTCGGCCCGCTTAGCCCATTTCCACGAATCCACTTCGGATGCAAATGCCACTGAATATTTCACTGATTTCCCCTCAACATTTGGCCAAATTTCTATCTAATTTAACTGCTCACCACGTACCAGTCCAACCCACCTCGCGTTTCTCTTGAAGAGTATAGGAACCATTAACACGCTGTTCTGAGAAATCTGCAAGTAAGATTTGATGGCTACAGTGCTAGTGGTTCCATATGCACTGACGACGTACAGGTTGTTTTCAATCATCTGAAAGCTACCCTCTGAAATAATCCCAAGCGAAGTTCGAGTTTCTGCCAAATTCCATGCAGAAGATGTCATTCGTTAATATGTCAAACAACCACTAGCTGATATCGTGTTTGGGCACACAGCGGCGCTAATCCTTGCAAAATCCTTGAACCTGGCTGGTGATAATTTCGTGTATCTGGCCGAGGGGCGCAGAGTCGATTCCTGCCGGGCGTACCCATCAAATCTCAGAATGCGCCCAAGCCAACCACTTCATCAGTGATACCGGGGAGCAGTGATTCGATCTTTTAACCTTTGTCTGAGTTCCCGTTACATCCTGAACCTAAGACCTAACGATGCCGCCAGGCCGGGATTGCTGAAACCAAAAACATCTTCATAATCGTTATCGAGGGCATTCTTGATATTGGTGTAAATGCTCAGGTTCTCTGACAACTGATAGGATGCGGCGGCACTCACTAGCCAGTAGCTATCCAGGGTTACTACCTGACTGGGATCTGGCCAGGGGGGGAAAAACAGATCGTTTGCTTTGCCGGTATAGGTTGCCGCCAGAGACAGGCTGATCTGGTCTTGTGGCCGGTAACCGATGGCAAGTGAGCCGCTGTGTTTTGGTCTTCTCAGTTCGCGATTGGTACCTGCGGTATGATGCCCCTCGGTCGCTTTCAGATAGGTATAGGATAGCTTCACCTGCAAGTCATCCGTCAGGAAGCTGTTTAGGGTCATCTCGACACCTTTGCGCCTGCTCTTTTCATCCATGTTGGTTGCTGTGAATAGAAAAGTCTGAGAATCAAATACGAAACCATTGATCTCATTTTCAAGATCTGCCTTGAAGAATGTCAGATCTAGATGCGTGTCACCGAATTTCTGTTTTAGACCGAGCTCATACCCTAGTGCCCGTTCAGGAGAGAGATCTGCGTTACCCACAAACTGGTCGGGGAAATATCCAAACCGCTCAATAAAAGTTGGCGATTTCTGACCTCGTGACACATTGGCGAAGAGCTGCGTCTCAGTCGAGAAGTTATAGGTAGCACCAACTTGCCAGCTTGTGAAACTGTCGAAGACGCTGCTGTCGTCATAGCGAAGACTGGCGGTAACCGAAGTCTGCTGGTTAACATTGCCAAGATAGGCAACCACATAGCCAGTAGTCCTCATGGATTGTTTCTGATTTGGATCTCCGAAGGCACTATCTACCCCACGCTGAGTGAATTCCGTATCTTCATGATCAACGGCCAGCGTCAACCGATGGTTCGGCGTCAATGTGAATCTACTGTCGACATAAAAGCCTGTCTTGACTGAATCTGTTGATCCGTTGTCGGTACCCGCCAGGAAGCTGTCGTTGTCTGACTTGAATCGGGTCAGTCGCAAGCTTTGATACAGGAGTCCATCGAAGAGCATGGTCTGTAGACCGACTGACAGATGATCCTTGTGAACATCCGTGACGCTGTCGCTGTCGGCAGGAAGCCCGGTTGCCCAGTCAATCCCATCGAATTCAGTGCTGGCATCCGTTCTTCGTGCGTTCATTGTAAGGTTGGTATCACTCGATACCGCCAGGGCACCGCCAATACTGTAAGTGGTGTTACGGTACCCATCTTTTTCATCACCGGTTCGAGAAACATTGGTACCATCCGAGCTGTTGTGGGCCAGAGAGAAATTAAGTTGCCAGTTTGCACCAGCCTTACTCAGGCGTGCCCCTGAATTTTGTGTATTGAATGTGCCATAGTCGCCGAACAGGACAAAGGTAGAAGGCAAATCTGACTTTCGGGTAACCACGTTTATCACACCGGCGATTGCATCACTGCCCCAGGTCGCAGACATCGGTGAGCGGATTATTTCGACTCGCTCAATGTCGTTAACGGTTAGATGTTCCCACTGGAATTCGTCGCCTGTGGATGGATCGTTGACTTCGACGCCGTCGATCATAACAAGGGTCTGGTTTGCCTCAGCCCCACGCACACGCAGTTGGGTCTGGCCTCCAACAGAACCGCTTTTTGCCAGAGCAACACCTGGGATTGTTTTAAGATAATCAGCCAGAAAAAAGATCTGCTGAAGCTCCAGTTCTTCATCGGTGATAATGGTGATGGCGGCAGCCATCTGATCTACCGCAACGGGAATTCTTACTGCAGTGACTTTTATACTCTCGATATTGTCTGCTGCAGCCACTGAAGAAGACAGGATCACTAAGAACACAAGGGTGAATAGACGCATACTTTCTCCTTCCCATAAAAATGGCATTGACCGTGCAAGGAGATTTCGTCAAGAATCCAGCTGTACACAGCGATAACTAACTTTGAGTACCGCCGTTACGGAGTCCGTCCTATGTGATAAACCCGATCATAAGGTAGGCGATGCGATGGCAGGCTTCCTGACTTGCGGGTCCGTGCTCGAATTCTTCCTTCCCGGATAATTCTGGTGTGATACCAGATAACCAGTGGATTAGTAGAATCAAGCTCGCCACGCACAGTTGCGGGTACAGCCACGATTTTAACCGTGTTTCCTTTTACCCCTTATCACAATGTGATTGGGCACCATCAAAAACGATATTAGATCAAGGCGGTAGTTGTAGGCAAGTATCAATCTTCTGATCTTAGATTCGCTGTTAGGAATCCCATAAAAACAGATGTGATTTACGCTTGAGCCGCAAAGCTTCATATTGCCCTGTTTTATCTCTATACTTCGCGCCTTGTTGATCTTGGTACGATATGGTGGGCGTAGCTCAGTTGGTAGAGCTCTGGATTGTGATTCCAGCGGTCGTGGGTTCAAGACCCATCGTCCACCCCAATTAACTCGAGGAAACTTCAGCAGTCCGG
>Ga0207986_1000901_pt1 | contig 13251 bp, 15 predicted proteins | sample ETNtaG_26_FD_185764 | JGI IMG/M metagenome (GOLD analysis project Ga0207986, IMG submission 185764) | Marine microbial and viral communities from oxygen minimum zone, Eastern Pacific Ocean - ETNP201302SV89 (SPAdes) (version 2) | ecosystem: Environmental > Aquatic > Marine > Oceanic ... | reverse complement strand
CCTGAAGTGACTTCTGTATGAAACTCCTGTGATGTTAGTGTTCCTGCAACTGTAAGATTACCTTCAATATAAGCATGTCCATCGCCTGGATCAGTTGAAGTTGTTCCCACACGTAAAGCATCTATTCGTGCAAAATCGTCAACAAATAGATCGTCTGTTACAGTTAAATCATTACTTACAGTTATAGTAGTTGCTTCAACTTTTCCAAATGAGCCAGTTGAAGTTGCAGAACCACTAATTAAACCACCAGAACCACTTAATACAGACTGTAATATAAATGAACCGCTAACTGCACTCTTCTGTGCGAATGAAGCACTAACAGCTCCCTTCTCAACGAAAGAAGCACTAATTGCAGTTCCGGTTGGTACAATAACTCCACCTTGTTGAAGAGTTGTGGCATTCAAAACTCCCGCTGCTACTACTTTTCCAAACGATCCAGTTGAACTAACTGAACTACTTACATTTCCTGTGGCTGTTAATGAATCGATATAAACATCTTTCCAAAATTTTGTAGAACTACCTAAATCATAAGTACTATCAGCATCAGGTACAATATTAGAAGTAATTTCTGCACTAAATGAAACACTATCTGTAGCTGCATCTCCAAATGTTAAATTACCACCAATTACAGTATCACCATCTACATTTAAATATCCAAATGACCCTGTTGAACTTACTGAACTACTTACATTACCTTCAGCATAAATGTGTCTCCAACTCTGATCTCCACTTCCAAGATCATATGTATTATCTGCATTAGGTATTAAATGTGAAGTTAAATCCGCACTTATACTAATAGCATCTGTTGCTGCATCTCCAAGTGTAATATTACCACCAATTACAGTATCTCCATCTACATTTAAATAACCAAACGAACCAGTTGAAGCTGATGACCCTGATATTGCCATAGTTGAAGTCATTTGAGCAATATCAGCTGCTCCTGCTTCAAATGTAATTACATCATCTGCTGAAGATCTAACTGAAGTATCAGCATCCGCATCTAAATCAATACGCCCTTGCCCATTTAAATCTATATCATCTACAAATAATTTTCTCCACGCTGTTCCATCTACTCCCAAATCATCTTGACTATCTCCACCAGGTTTAACATTATTACCACCTGGATTTAATGTAATATCAGCAGCTGATATAACTTGCAAATCAGTAGAAACATCTAAATAATCATTAGCACTATCTATTTCTAATCTATCTACTCGGGTATTACCACCAGTAACAACCATAACATCACTTGTTTCAGTAAATGTTATTCCCCCATTATTAAAATTAATAACTCCACCACTTGCCAAGAACAAATCACTCCACATCTTAGAAGTAGTTCCAAGTGCTGCACCATCAGATACAGCTGGAATAAGTGTTGAAAGAACTCCGCCTGGAGATGTAAGTGCACCAAATGAAGCGGTTGTTGCTGAACTACCACTTATGTTGCTCTTAAAATAAACATTTTTCCAAGATAAAGCCGTACTTCCTACATCAAATGCATTATCATTATTCGGTCTTAAACTTGAACTTAAATCTGCCTGTACTACAACATAATCAGTATTAGCATCTCCAATATTAAGATTTCCACCAATAGTGATATTACCACTAAAATTGGAATTTCCTGCTGCCATAAACCTACCAAATGATGCAGTTGAAGTTACACTTGCACTAATAGTCCGTAAATCCTTAATATCACTGTTTTCATCTAAAACTAAGGCTTTACTTGCCGTAGCAGATCCTGTAGTGACGTTTAATTCAGGAATATAGTTGTGTCTTGATATTTTTTTGGTTGAAGACGAAGCTGACCCAGAATCTACAATAGGTATTACATCTATATTGTAATCGGGTCTGGCCGCCAATTCTGTTAATTGGGTTATCTTTTTATCTGCCATGTATTATTACTCCAGAGAATATAAATAGTCTAATTCACTAATAAATATAAAAGCATAAAAAAAGGGTGAGAAAAACTCTCACCCTTTTTAAATCACAATGATGTGATCCCTATTTGCCTAATAGCTACTACACATAGTTCACATCCGCGACAACTACCTTACCATAGAATTCCGGGCGGACCATTTTCTTTGCGTATCTGGTCATTACCCCCTTCCTAGGTGTGAAGTTGACTGGATCGTAAACGAGAGGTGTCATAATTAGAGGCACATACGGTGCATAAACAGCTCCGGTTTCGAGGAAATTACTTCCGCGGAAACCACAAAGAACAACATTCTCAAACATATACGGGTTCTTATAGACGTTGAATCTGTTATTTAACAGTCCAGCCTTCTGAACGCCCATTGCGTACTGTTGTTTTGTAGAATCACCATCTGAAGTTGTTGCATATCCAGGAATTGATTCGAGGATAGTTGCAACTTCAGGACTTACCACGATGAAGTTTGCACCTCCACGTAGTGTCTTCTGATGAATTGAGTTGCTTACAGACTGTATCTTGTTTCCAAGAGTCTGGAACCACTCGCCTTTTGTGTAAGCATTTGAATTGCCCGAAGACTCTTCAAATACGTTACTTAACGAGCTGTATTCATATCCAGGTCTTGCACTCCACTGTTCGCTCTTAGCAGATGCGTTAGCAAGTAGCATATCAAGGATTTCCAAATCGATTTCCATCGAAATGTATTCACTTAACAGACTTGTAAGTTCTGCTTCGGCGTCAACACTATGATAAGCGTTGAGGTCTTGTGCTAGTTCTGGAGTCCAGACAGCCTTTAATTTACGAGTTTTTGCCACAATGGCTACGGATCTCATCTGGATATCGATCTGTGGAATACCCAAGTCAGTTGCAGTTGGTTCTGCAGGAGTATCCTCGAAATCACCACGAGATGTGGCACCAGGTGCTTTATGATATCTGACATGGAAGTTGTTAGCCGTTGTACTGGCTGCTTCCTTGACAATAAACTGATACGCGGCTCCGTCACTGGGTCTTGCTGCACCCTGTGCGTTAACACGTTTCGTATATGCAGGATAGTAAGCCGTAAGGGCTGTACTTCCTGAGATTTCAAAAGCTCTAATACCATCATGATCGGGGGTTGTAAGGTCTGAATGTGTAAACCTTACAAACTTCAGGCTACTAAGTGAGGACGAAAGTGAAGGTTCATAATCAACCATAGACCAGCTAGCGGCTCCAACCGAACCTGTCTGTAGGCCCGTAGAAACGGTAGTTCCGGCTTCGTTGATAGAATATCCAAATTTGCCTGCACCATAGAGACCATCAGTAGGATCACCACTTCCTGAAGTGACACCAAATACGTTAGTATTTTTATCAAATCCAGGCTGTGCTGTACCATACTTGAAATCGAGGTAAAAAATCAGTCCCGAAGGAAGATTCATCGGCTGAACAGAAACAAAATCCTGTGCTGCCAACTCACCGAAGATTCTACGAACCAACGGTAAAGCAACACCAGACCATTCCTCTTTGTTAGACTCAGTGCTCGTCTTTGATGCTTCATCAATCAACTGACGTGCCTGGTTCTCAAGAAGAACAGACATTCCATGTAATTTTGTGTCGTCATCGATTCCTTCCAACAGTCCGGTTGGCTCCCACTTTTTCACCAATCCTCTTGTTTGCTCAAGAAGCTGACGATGCGGGTTGTATCCATCCATCATACCTTCAATCGATTTTAAATTACCCATGATATTTTCTCCATAATAAATAAATTAAAGAATGTTCGCTAACTTCTTAAACCTATCTTTCAACTCAGCTCCCTCTTGAAGAACTTCAGGTTCTCTAGAAGGTTTTGTTGAAGAAACAGGCTTGGAAGCTGCTCCCTTACTTTCTTTAATTTCTCGTTTAGCACCTACACTGAACGATTCGGATAAAGTTGCATAAACCAACTTAACCTCTCGTAGTGTCTGTGCTCTATCAAATTGTTCAACGACTTTATACTTTTGGTCTTCACTCAAACCATGTGCTCTAAATAGTTTGTTTGTGAATAAAAGTTTAGCGTTGAGCAGATTAACTTCGTTCAACTTAGAACGAAGATATCTAACCACTCTACGATGCTCTTCGAGATCGGAAGAAAGAGATTCTACTGTATCAGCTTCTTCTTCATCCTCATCATCGTCTTGTTCTGAAAGTGCCTCTAAGACATCTTCAAGGTCGATTACTTCTTCAACAGTTCCACCTTCCTTTTTAACATGATCAACGAGATCATCAACTTCCTCATCTTCGCCTTCATGCCCTTCTGGAGGTGAACTTGCACCGGAAGCTTTTTCCGGACCCTGTCCAATGTCTGCCTGACCTGATTCATCATCGACTTTGTTGTCGCCTGCGCCTATATCAGATGAATCTGCTTTAGAATCATGATCTTCAGAATTAGAATCAAGTTCGCCTTCTTCTAAGTTTTCAGCGTCTTCAGAAAATCTGTAGTAAGTTTTACCATCAACATCGACAGTTTCAACTTGTACTTCTTCTTCATCTTCTTCTTCAGCATCAGAAGGTTCTTCATCATCTTCTTCGTTAATTTCATCTTCTAACTCGCGAAGAATTGCTTCTAGATCTAAGTCTTCACCTACATCTTCTGCACCTTCTTCTTCCTCTTCCTCTTCGTCTGCAACAGGTTCTTCATCATCTTCCTGTACAACTGGTGCATATTTAACACCATCGATTTCGATTATGCCTTCTTCTTCTATTTCAGGCTCTTCCTCTTCCTCTTCTTCAGCTGCGGGTTCTGCAGGAGCTTCAAACTCTTCTTCGTCTTCATACTCTTCTGCTTCTTCACCAGCTTCAGGTTCTACAGCGATTTCAGGTTCTTCTTCACCACCTTCTTCATCTTCTCCCTCTTCTTCCCACTCTTCATCCTCTCCGGCTTCAGACTGGATTTTCTGAGAAAGCATAGATTTCAAACGGGGTGTAAAAGCCTCTTCCAAAGCGATTTTTGCATTTGCTAGAGCGGTTTCTCTAACAGCTTTTGCGTCAGCAATAGCTTCTTTTAAAAGATCATCCATTTTAATATCTCCACTATTTTAGTTTCATTTTAATTTCGACCTGGAACACTAATGTTCCAATTTTAAAATGTTTCTTGTGTTTTGATTTGGATTTAATAAAGTTATTAAGAACTTTAATAAGATTAATTTACTGGTACATTACATGATATTTGCCGGAATGGCTGGTAATGTATTCTTTTATATAAGTATATACAACTAAACAAAAACAACTGAAAATCAGTAATTATTGTCGATTTTTTCCTTTAAATCTTGATATTTTGCTCGGGTTCTTGCTCTAGCCCGTACTTCCCGTCTAATTTCAGACGGTTTTGTATAAAATTCTTTCTTTCTTAACTCTAAAAAAAGACCTGAATCCTTAACCTTTCGCTTCAGGTCTCTTAATGCTCTATCTATATTATTATTATGTACTTCGACATCAATCATAAAACTTTTTAGTCCGTTTCGTTATCCGCTTCCCAATTTTTATCTACATAGTCATAAAAAGCTTTCTTCTCTTCATCACTCCCAAACTCGTCTGGTGAACTTACACCAAATTTTGAAAGAGCCATTTGGAAAAATTTCTGGTATGCTTCTTTATCACCACTCTCCTCATTTATCTCATAATACCTACTAAGAAGGTGTCCCATATCTTCATAAAGACCACTCATTCTTTCTTGAAGTGACTGTGCTTCAGTTGCTACCTTATTAAAAGATTTTGAAAGATTAGTAAGTTCTTTCATATTACGATTAACCGTAACTTTATCAAACCAATCATCAGTCTCACGAAGAGTATGTGCTCTTGCAGTTACTGCCAATTCAGAAAGAGTTTTAGCTACATCTCTGAGATTACCTTCTCTGTAAATTTGTTTGCCTAAACTTCCAAAATTAGATACTGCTCCCATAAACCCTTCAACATCTATTTCTCTTTCCTCTTCAACTTCACCAAATTTTTCCTTGACAAGTGGAGCTAATTTTATAGTTGAAGCTGTTGCTACTGGTTTCTGAGTGACCAATCCACCCGCGATTGATATACTGTGTTCTTTTAACAAATCTTTCATCTTTAACATTATCTATCTCCTAATTACTTTACATTGCTGCTAAACTGGAACTGCCCGCATTATTCACAGTCAACTTAAACCTACTTCCATCTGGGGATTGTAATACAATACCAGCCGCTGAACCACTTCCACCTGCTTCTATAAGTCCAAATGAACCAGTTGAATCTGCTGAACTACTTACGTCTCCATTATAACTTCCTGATACTTGTAACGAACCTGATAATTGGATTGCTCCATTGCCTGAAATGTGAACTATATGTGATACTGTAGCTGAATCTACATCTACTAATGTTCCTGCTGTAGGACCTGCAATATTTACAGCGGCCGAAGAACCACTTACTTCTAAAACTCCATCCATTTGCTCAGTACCAGTTGCGGATAAATTAAGAAAACTATCTATAGTATCTGCAAACTGATCTTCTGTGGGTTGATCTCCTGTTTCAAAATAACCTTTTAATGTTGTTCTACCTTGTTTCGCCATAATTCACCTCTTATTGTACAATAAAGGAATCACCGATCTGCCATAGACCAATTCCATATTGTAACTCGTAATCTGTTTGTAATGCTTCTATTTCACCTTCTGTCCGTTCTATACCAGACCCCTTAACCCTACGTCTACCATATTTACGTTCCCATGCTAATCTTTGTACTTCAGCTAATAGTCGTCTCTGTTCTAATTTTTTAACTTTTTTACGTCTATCTAATTCTTGTTGAGATGGAAATTTAGGATTTAAATATCGTTCAATCATTAAATATCCCTCATAAGATATAGGATGTTCTTCACCATGACCATCTTTAAACATCTTAATTTCTTTTTCTGGCTTAGGTTTATTAGAAATACCAAGATAATTTAACATATCAGGTGATAATTTTTTTACTTTACTACCTTTTTGTTTTTCAAAAGGTTGTCGCATCATAATATACTTCTCCTATATCATTTATAAATATAAACTATCTCAACTTTCCTCTTTTAGAATATCGTCTAAATCCGTCTCTTACCTTTGTCCACAATACTTTCATAAATTCTTTTTCCCCTGGATGTACTAATTTAGCGGGGCCGGTTTCAATACTTTTTGATAAATCCATAGCATCATATCTTCCACCTTTTACACCATCCATCATTATTTTTATAGTTTGTTGAGACGCTTTACCCAAAACTTTAGATATTCTTTTCATATCAGATTCTACTTGGTCTCTTGCTTCAATTGAACTCCATGCTAATTCAGTAATAGGTTGTTCTTCTTCTTTTATTCTTCTAAATCCATCAGGATTCATAATCTTTCCAAGAGTTATATTTGAATTTGCCGGTTTAATAACATTAGCAAATTCTTCTTTTATTATCTGTCGGAGATGTGATTTGGTTATTTTCATTTTAATCCCACTCATAATTTTTATCTAAATGCTTTTTCAACATATCATGTGCTTTATACAGTTTATTAACAAAATCTTTTAGTTTTCTATCTTTATGAAATTCGGTATGTCTTTTTGAAAGCCAATCCAAGTTTCCAATCCAATCACCTGTTTGATAAAATGCATCTCTCATATTTAATGGAACTTCATTTAAAAGTTCTTCTTTAATCATTTCTCGTAATTCTGATTTGGTTATTTTCACTTCAATTTTTCCTTTTTAGCATCATAATGTCCCATCATCTTCAAAATATAAAGTTTATCTAAATCATGCATAATATTTTTACCACCTTTTTGTAATTGTCTATATCCAGTTCCACCTGCTTTTATTGCTCCAGGTTCGGGTGTAAGTGGAATGCCTCCAGATTTTGTTCCCTCTGGCGGTGTCGTAGGTTTAACAAGAACATCTTCAGCAGTAGTTATAAAATTAGCAGACTCTTTTGGTATTATATAATCAGGTGAAACTCCAAATGCCCGTCTGCCATAAACTCTCTGTTTTGGTGCTAAAGGCGGAGTATCATCTCTTAATTCATGAGGATCTATAACTTCCTGACTTTTAATATATTCTGGAGTGATTTTTGTTCTCTTCATAACTCCAGCTTTCTCCATGCCTGTTATGGGAAGTTTACTACCATCTCCACCATAAACAGAATCTGCAGCAGGAGCTACAATCTGTTTCATACCACGAGGCATACTTGCAGGAGTTATAATTCTCGTTTCACCATATTTAGTAAATATACCATCTGGCCATGCATCACCAACATCCGCGAATGGTGGTGCATTAACTGTAGAATATTCTTTAATAAGTTTATACATCTCATTTTCTAATTTATTTACAAATTCTTTCACTTTCTTTTTGCGGTGTCGAGTTGAAATTTTTGTAACAGGTTCATATCCACGTTTTTGTGTATCTTTTCTCTTTTGTATACCACCTTCTACATCATAATCACTATCATCAAAATCATAGGTTGCATGTTCTGCACCTTGACCTGTTATATGAGGGCCACTATGAACTGTATGGTGTTTTACAAATTGTTTTGCTCTCTTAGATTTAGGATCTGGTTTAGCTTTTTTCAACCTAGGAGAACCTACAGATTTAACTGTTGTGGGTAAGCTACCAACTTCGGCGATATCATACATTTTCCGAATCTCTGCTTTAACCATTTCTCGTAATTCTGATTTGGTTATTTTCATTAAAATTCCTTCTTTCCTTGCCAATGAACACCATCATAATAGAGATTTGCTTTCCTAAACCCAGTTCCCATTGTAAAATGTCTAACAAAAAATCCTTTATCTCTTGGCCTGATATTATTTACATTTAATTTATTACCTTTAATTTCATAACTACCTTTATTTTTAATACTTCCACTATAAACTAATTTCTTAATTTTTTCTTCACCTTTCATCTTCATAGGATTGCCAGGTATATTATCTTTTTTAGAAACTTTAATTACTTTTTCATTCATGGATTCAACTTTTTTCTTTTGCTTCTTCAACAAATGTGGTCCTGCGGGTGTTAATTTATCTGTATTATGTACATCTACTTTTCCTTCAGGAGCATAACCACAAGTTCCCTCTAACTTGGCTTTACGTTTTATTAATTCTTTAGCAATTAATCTGAAAGTTAATGCTGCAGAACTAGATAATCTTTCATCTGCCATCTGTTTGTATGTTTTTACTAATTTTTTTGTTGGAACTTTAGAATAATCTGCACCTTCATTTACGGATTCTACTATACCTTGTCTTTCCAACCACTTTTCCCAATTTCTTGGCAACCATTTCGTTTTATATCGTGGACTTACTTTCAAATAATTTTTCCATACCCTTTTCAGAACTTTTTTATCTATTTCAAGTTCTCTATTCAAATGACTTACAAATTCTCTTTCGTTATAATGATCCATCGCATTAGTTAATTGGTCAATAAAAAACCCTATCCCAACTTTACCTATTGCTGCTTCATTTACGGATTCTTTTTTACGAGCTGCGTTAATTTTATCTTGGACTTTATTCATTTCAGCTGCTGCTTTTCTGGCTGTACCTTTCCATTTATTTGCCATTTTTGTATCACCCCTCCTAGCTGCACTTTTCATTTTTTGCTGTGCACCTATCCACCGTTTTTCTAATTTTGAAATTTCTTTTCTTAATGCTGACATATCTATTTGTTTTTTCACCGAAGCTTTACTCTGTTTAGCTCTTTTACTATACTTGTCAACATTTTTTTGAAGTTTTTTTCCAAAATCTATTTCATTTACGGATTCACCAAAAAGAAGATTTTCATCTACAGATACATCTTCAGAGTGTCCTATCCACGACATGGCTTCACCTTTACTATCAAATATAGTAATAACATTTATTTTACCTTGAGATACTAATAAATACCACCATTTTCTTGGTTTAACTTCACCACCCCAAATGTCATATTGTTTTGCATCTCCATCACTTCTTGAATACTCACCAATCTTAAACAACGATAATCGGCTTCCAGTCTTTGTCCTTTTTTTCTTTATAGGTTTATTTTTAGACGCCCACTTAGCAAATTTAGAAACGGAAGAATCATAATTTTTATCACCTCTCTTGTCTGTAATAAATCCTCTACCACGAACTCTTGTAGTTTCACCACTATTGGGTGAATGTGATAACCAAAGCATTCCGTTTAATAAATATACTTTTTCGTCTCTGGCCTCTTTTATAATTTCTCCTGATACATTTACATTCTCCAACTCTATATCAACACTCTTACATTTTGGACATTTAACTTCGAGTGATCTTCTTAATGATTTAATAAATGATTTTCCACATTCCATACATTTAAATTTAAATTTAAATGATTGAAGTTTTGGTTTAGCTTCATTTACGGATTCAACTTTTTTCTTTTTAGCTAATACTTTCATTACTTTTACAGCTTCTATAAAACTTTTCTTATATCCTATATCTCTTAGAAACATACCAATCTGGGCAAAAGCATTTGCATATCCTACACCTGTACCTTTATGTAAATTTGCATGATATGCTATTCTACTCGCCAACTGTCTGTCTGTGAACTCTTTACCTTCTTTCTTCAATCTACTTTTCTCTGCTCTACCCCTATTTGTAGATTCCTTTTCAAACCCAGCTATCTTACCACCTTTATGTGAAGCATCTTTTCCATCACCATTACCATAAGTTCCACGTTTTCTATTGTATTGGTTTAATTCTGCTCTATACTTTTTCATTTTAGGTGATGACTGAAATTTTTTGTATTCTGCTTTGTAATCTCTTTCTTCTTTCTTTACTTTGGTTGGTAGATCCTCCCCATCTGTATCAGCGAAATCTTTAACATCTATCTTTTTCATAGTTTTGGCTGCTTTCTGTGCAGATTTAGAAAATTTAGATGCCGGCGCGTCCCCCTTTTGTATAGATCTAACTATACCAAAAAATTTCTGTTGTTTTTTAGATACTGCTGGCATTCTATTTCATCTTCTTAACAAGTGATAACATTTCTCTCATAAACGCCGTTACGTTCTTTAAATAAGACGCTCTTAATGGTTTTGATAATTTTTGATTAGGTAAATCTGCATTGAATCTATCATCTAATTTATTCATAGCTTGACGAAACTTTCCCTCAATGGTTTGTAATTTTTGAACCAATTTTTTGGCTTGTATTATATCTCTTGCATCTTCTTTTACAAGTTTTGAGGAATGTCTCTTAGTAGTATCTTCAATGGTAGGCAAAGACTCACCAAATTTTCTTTCCCATGCATAAGATTCTTTAATTATATCTTTTAATTTAATCATTAAAATGCTCCCATAATTATACTATAATCACTATATACTTTTTTAGCTTTAGCAAATAATTTTTTATCCAACCTATCTCTTGCGTTACTCAAATCATTCATATCTCTTAAATATACATGCAACTGATCAATATGAGTATACATTTTAACAAGATACTTCTCGCCCATTGCTGCGGCTAAAGTCCTACGTGCCTCTGTATGATTGTTTCTATCGGTAAGCATCTCTATTTTATGAATGAGAGCCCCACCGAGTTCTTTCTTTTCACTTATTTTTTGGATTCCTTTGTGCCTTCTTGTAGTATCTTCAATAGTAGGTAAAGGTTCTCCAAATTTTCTTTGCCACGCAAACTTGTTTTCTTTTATTAATTCTTTTAATTTAATCATTAGTTCGTCCTCGGGCCGTCTTTCTTACGCCACTTACCTTTAACCTTTTCATATACTTTCCACATACCTTCTAATTGTTTTGAAATACCTTCAACTTGTTTACCAATTTTCAACATTTCTTTATTATATTCATCATTCATCTTTTTAAAATTATTAAAATCATTCCAACCATATTGATCTGACTCTGAATATCCCCAATTTATTGTGCCTTTTGCTACTATACCTTTAAATGCATCAAGTAAACTGTCTTGAACTGTGAGTGGATCAGATCCAGCCTGAACTTTAACAGCTTCATTTACAGATTCTTTATCTTCCTCTTCAAGTCTCCAATCCTTCCACTTCCGATTTATATTCATTATAGTTTTCTTGTCCATTCTATTCTCCACTATGAGCTATATCAGTTTCTAAAAACCCCTTTAACACTTCCCTTTTATATAAGACAGCAAGTGCTTTAGATGATTCGCCCTTTTTCACATATTTATTCACTTCATTTACATATCTCTTAATAGACTGTTGAAGCTGTTTTCTTGTCATTACTCCATATCCAGGTATCTGAATTTTTGCATCTAATGGTGTTTCCACTCCTCTCTTTGGTGAAGTAATTTTTGCTTCTCTTACCGTTTTAAGTAATGACTTTAAACTAATCAATTTTACCTTCCCCCTATCCTTTCATATTGTTTACGAAGTGGATGAATTGATTCTTTTACTAATTTTCCTTTTGGTTTATATTTCTTACCATCTATTGTAAGAGTTTCTTGGTTTAATTCTGTTCCAGTTCTGCTTGATCCAAATTCTTTTGCCTTGGCCTCAGCTTCTCCCGCTCTTTCTTCTGCGTCAGCAACCGTTTTATCCCATCCTGCTTCTTGTTCAGCTGGTGAACGTGGATCTCGTGGGTCAGGTTGTTGTAACGCGTAAGCTCTATTCTGTTTTTGTTTTTCTACACTATCCCTCGCGTCTGCAGCTGCTAAATCTGCTTCTTCTTTATTTTCAGGTTCTGCCTTTCCACTATTTATATCTTTTTGTCTTTGTTCCTGTGATGCTTTTGCTTGTTGGTATTCTCCCTGTGCTTCATCATCTGCTCCTTTTGCAGCTTCATACTCTGGACTATCCATACCAAATTCACCTTCTGCCTTCTTTAATGCCATTCCACTCTGAACTGCCTTTCGTCTTGAATCATCTACTGACGGCTGTCCACCACTTGGTTCTTCTTCATCAGCATCAGCCTGTTGTGCTTGTTTTGAACCTGGATGGTCTTTTATATATTGTGCTTGTGATGTTGAATCCATATCATCCCACCAATCTTCTTTTAATTTATTGATTTGATGTTTTTCCATTACATCCTTAAATGTAGGAAGTGGTTCACCAAACTCTCTTTCAGTTATTAAATCTCTTAATTTTGCCATTTTATTCTCCTATCTCATAAAATCAAATTCTTGATTCTTAAATGTATCTTCAAATTCATCAACATAATCTTTTGCTAAATCTTTTCTTTGTCTTTTTGGAAACATATCTCGGTCATTTCCACCATATGACTTCGTATATCGTTTTGCCCCATCATCGATCAAATACATAAAAGCTTTTTGAGCTAAAGGTTTACGATATTTTCCTTGTTTCTTCTTACTCGACAAATTCTTTAATATCGGCATATACCTCTGACGATAAAGACTAGCGTCATTATCAATATAAAGTTT
>Ga0207986_1000867_pt1 | contig 13492 bp, 10 predicted proteins | sample ETNtaG_26_FD_185764 | JGI IMG/M metagenome (GOLD analysis project Ga0207986, IMG submission 185764) | Marine microbial and viral communities from oxygen minimum zone, Eastern Pacific Ocean - ETNP201302SV89 (SPAdes) (version 2) | ecosystem: Environmental > Aquatic > Marine > Oceanic ... | reverse complement strand
TCATGGAAGGGACCATTTGCTCGAATATGCGTGTGGGCGCGATTGGAGGCATTGCCGCAAAGCATTTTGCAAGACAGGATTCCAGGAGTGTCGCTTTCATAGGGACGGGAGAGCAGGCCAAGATGCACCTAATCGCTTTAAAAATCGCAGTTCCTGCAATTGAGGAGTGCCGACTCTCTGCGAAGAATGACCATGAAGAAAAACAGTTCATAGATGAGATGGGACCCCTTTTTCCGGACATCCGTTTTTCTGCTACCAAAACGAATATGCAAAAAGCCATCGAGGGTGCGGATATCATTGTTACTGCCACCAGTGCGCAAGCACCTCTTCTTAAGGCGGAATGGATGAAGCCTGGAACATTCTACAGCCATGTTGGCGGCTGGGAAGACGAATACGACGTTGCAAGACTATGTGAAAAGATTGTTTGCGACGATTGGGAAACCGTGAAGCATAGAACTCAAACCCTTAGTCGGATGTACAAAGACGGTGACCTGAAAGACGAGGACATTTACGCGGATTTAAACGAAGTCGTTACAGGCGAGAAGGACGGAAGGGAGACAGCCGAGGAACGAGTCTACTTTAATGCGGTTGGTATGGCTTATATAGATGTGGCTATCGCACACGCGATGTACCAAAGGGCAAGAGAAGCAGGAAAAGGAAAGAAGTTCAGCATCCAAGAGGACACGATTTTCCAGCATAAGAAAATAGCGGATTTAGTTCGGGTTTAAGCCAGTCCCCTCGTTAATAGAAACCCTTGAACTTCGATGTCTCAGCAAAGCTCATAGACCTTATTGATTGCAGCAGAGGAATAATCCAGTATAAACCTGCCCCGGGATGTGATAAATCTAATTAAATTGGTCAGGCCTTTTATTTATTTGATATATTTTTCAGGAAGAATTAAACTGGACATTCACTTCCCTGAGGAGCAATACCAATTTCAAAACTAGCATAAAACTTGAGGCAAGATGTGGTAAATTAAAAAATATTGGTCAGGCCATCAATTATTTAAGCCAAAGTGTTTTTTTTCTTGACATGCCATTCCTTTTACATATAATGAGTTTCGAAAGCTGTGTTTACTGCATGAAGTTCATTTTATACTGACAGTCATACAGCTTTGAGGAGATTCAAGAATCAGTTGATTATCTCCACTATCCTCTTGGGGTTTTTAGAAATAGTTCTAAAGAGCCCACACAGCATTGTAAAAATTAAAAATTTTACAAGAGAAGTTCCAGAGGGGAAAATATTTGACACCTTATTCTGTCTATAGGATATCGTGTCTCTACGTAAATTTGCTAATAGACCGGGAGGGGAATTGTGAGTATCTTAGTTTTGAAAAAACAAGAGTTACAGGTTCCCGGTCATTTGGAAATCAGCAAACAGTTGGTAAATATTAAGCAATTTTGCTTTTTTCATTAAACAATAACGGAGTTTATTATGAAAATTATTAGGAATAGTTTTTATGTTCTTGTAGCACTACTTATGATTGGTTGCACCCAGTATGTCATCAAACAAAGTGAGGGAATTCTTACTTCTTCAAATGGGGACACGTTTGAAGGAGTGCTCAAGGATGGCAAACCATTGAGTGGTTCCTTATACGACAAACAAGGGTTTGAAAAAGAAGTCAGTGATTTTGATACAACTGATATTAAGGAAGGTGAGGGAACTTTCACTTTTGAAAATGGGGAAACGTTCGAAGGAGTAATGAAAGATGGAAAGCCTTGGGATGGAGCACTCTATGACAAAGGTGGGTTCGAGAAAAAAATCTTTTCCAAAGGTGTTTAAAAGAGCAACGGTAATATGTCTGTCGGGGGACTATTCATCTATACATGAGTCAATGCCTCTGCCACTTCTTCACAGTACAAGAGGGAGGGACTCAATTAGAATTGCTGATCACTAATTCAACTAAAGAGAGACAACATGCTTCAAGTGAGAATTCACGGTAGAGGTGGGCAAGGTGTGGTTTCGGCGGCGGAAATGCTATCGGTGTCTGCCTTCCTTGAAGGCAAACACGCGCAAGCGGTTCCAAGCTTCGGTTCTGAACGCATGGGTGCGCCCGTGGTCGCCTTCTGCCGTATTGACGACAAAGAGATACGGTTGAGGGAACCAGTGCTTGAGCCCAATGCGCTCATCGTGCAAGACCCAACTCTTTTCCAGGCCATAGATGTTTTCAACGGCCTGCCGGATGACGGTTACCTGCTCATCAACACGGGCCGAGACATCGCCGAGTTAGGCATCGAAAAAGCTGTGGCACGGCTCCCTGAAGGGCATGTTTGTGCCGTTCCCGCCACAGAAATTGCAATGAAATACGTCAAGCGCCCCCTCCCCAATGCTGTGCTCCTGGGAGCGTTATCGGCCATCACGGGTGTCATCAAGATTGAATCAGTGGAGGAGGCCATTAAATCCAAGTTTCCTGGAAAAATCGGAGAGGCCAACATCGCAGCAGCTCGGGCGGCCTATGAATCCACGTCAACCAAATCCTGACTGAGAGAGGAATCATATGTTGAAACAAATTGAAGGATCACATGGAGTAGCCGAGGCGGTTGGCCTTTGCCGTCCTGAAGTCATCTGCGCCTATCCCATTACACCACAGACCCACATTGTTGAGGATTTGGGGGCACTGGTAAAAGGGGGGAAAATTACCGATTGTGAGTTCATAAACGTGGAGTCTGAATTTGCCGCTCTCTCCGTAGGGATTGGATCCTCTGCAGCTGGTGCGCGTACCTATACTGCCACTGCCAGTCAGGGCCTTCTCTATATGGCAGAGGCCGTTTATAACACTTCGGGACTAGGTTTACCGATTGTCATGACGGTGGGCAACCGTGCAATTGGCTCTCCGATCAATATCTGGAATGACCAGTCAGATTCGATGTCCATGCGGGATGCCGGATGGATTCAGCTGTTTGCAGAGACGAATCAACAAGCGATTGATGTGCATATCCAGGCTTTTAAAATTGCTGAAACTTTAAGCATGCCGGTCATGGTATGTGTAGACGGTTTTATACTGACCCATGCCTACGAGCGAATGGATGTGCCCGACCAGGAACAGGTGGATCGTTTTCTGCCGCCTTTTGAACCGCGCCAGGTTCTTGACCCTTCAGATCCCATATCCATCGGCGCCATGGTAGGCCCTGAAGCCTTTACTGAAGTTCGCTATATGGAACATCACAAACAGTTAAAGGCTCTTGAAATTATTCCGGAGATCAACAACGAATTCAAAGAAATTTTTGGACGTGATTCTGGAGGACTGATTTCTACCTATCGTGCCGATGATGCAGACACCCTGATTGTCACACTGGGATCTGTCATTGGGACCATTTCAGAAGTAATCGACGAGATGCGTGACAAAGGCCAGAAGATTGGAGCAATGACGATCCGCTCTTTCCGACCATTTCCCCTGGATGAGATTCACGAAGTCTTAAAGAAAACCCAGAGGGTCGTGGTTTTTGAAAAGTGTCTGGCTGTCGGGCTGGGTGGCATCGTTGCCAATAATGTTCGCATGGCTCACCGAGGCTTGACCACACCGGTTTATACTGTCATCGGAGGGCTTGGTGGTCGTCCCATCACACGGAAATCATTGAACGAACTATTTGAGAAGGCCATGAACGATGATCTGGAAGAAACCACCTTCCTTGATCTCAAGCAGGATGTAGTGGATCATGAAATTGATCGTGCAGAGAAATTCAACCGTTCCGGAGCGATTGCAGAAAATGTTCTTCGTCAAATAGGTGTAGTAGACGTAGCTAAAACCAGCTGAGAGGAGTGATTAATGAAAGACCAACAAGTTAAATTTTACCAGACCGGCACCCTCACGGTAGGGAACCGGTTATTAGATTCGGAACTTCGTACAGTCCAGGCGACAATTGATCGTTCCAACTCCCTCGACTCAGGACACCGCGCCTGCCAGGGATGTGGAGAAGCTCTTGGTGCGCGTTACGCCATTGATGCTGCCATGCGCTCTACTAAGAATCAACTGATTGCTGCAAATGCCACCGGTTGCCTTGAGGTTTTCACCACACCCTATCCGGAATCGGCCTGGCGAATTCCCTGGATGCATTCACTTTTTGGCAATGCATCCGCAGTGGCAACCGGCATTGCCGCAGCCATGAAAGTAAAAGGAAAAAATGATGTGCGAGTCATCGCACAGGGTGGTGATGGCGGGACTACAGACATCGGCTTTGGTTGCCTTTCAGGAATGTTCGAACGTAATGATGATGTGCTGTATATCTGTTATGACAACCAGGGTTACATGAACACAGGCGTTCAACGTTCTTCCGCAACACCCGGAGGTGCACGAACTGCCACAACAATGCCAGTCGGTCCGGAGCCAGGTGCAGATTTCGATAAAGGCAAGAATGTGCCCTTGATAGCCATGGCCCATAATATACCTTACGTGGCCACCGCCAGCGTTGATCGTCTGCATGATCTGGAAGCCAAGGTTCAAAAGGCCATGAGCATCCGGGGTGCTCGTTACATACAAATTTTTGTTCCGTGCCCTCTGGGATGGGGCTCTAATCCTGCTAGCACTATACAAATAGCCCGCATGGCTGTTGAAAGCGGTTTGTTCCCACTCTTTGAAGCAGAGCACGGTGAAATCACAACCAGCACAAAAATACGCCATAAGGTCCAGGTGGAAGAATATCTGAAAGTCCAGCGTCGTTTTGCACATGTTTTGAAAAATCCCGATCAACTTCAAAAGATTCGAAACATAGCTGACAATAACATTAAAAAGTTCGGTTTAATGAGCTCTACGGGAGGTGAAGAATGAAAAATCGACCCTACGCCATTACCTTGGATGTTGGCAGCAGTCTGCTGAACAAAACAGGTTCCTGGCGCACTATGAAACCGGTCTATTTGGACCGACTCCCTCCCTGCAATAACGCCTGTTCGGCAGGAGAAAACATTCAGCAATGGCTATATCACGCTGAGGAAAATGGTTACGAACAGGCGTGGCGTGAGATCATGAAACACAACCCTTTTCCAGCTATTATGGGACGGGTTTGCTATCACCCCTGCGAACTGGCCTGTAACCGCGGAGATCTGGATCAGGCAGTCGGAATAAACTCGGTGGAGCGATTCCTAGGTGACCAGGCAATCAAATTCGACTGGAAGATCGAGCCAGGCAAGTCCTCTGGAAAAAAAGTAATGATCGTTGGGGCTGGCCCTGCTGGACTCTCATGTGCCTATCATCTGCGCCGACATGGGCATGAGGTAACCGTGTTCGAAGCCTCCCCCAAAGCAGGTGGCATGATACGCTATGGTATCCCCAAGTATCGTATGCCCCGTGAAAAGTTGAATGCAGAAATAAACCGTGTGCAGGAGATGGGGGTGATTATTGAGTTCAATTCACCGGTGGATGACATCCTTGCCAAGAAGAAACAAGGCGGGTTTGATGCTGTTTTTTTGGCAGTAGGAGCTCAAGTATCAAAAGTGGTTGATATTGAAAGTGATGGAGTAATACCTATACTCAGTGCTCTGGATGTTCTTAGAAATTCGGAAAATGATGAACCAACCGGACTAAATGGCAAGGTCGTGGTTTATGGAGGAGGGAATACTGCAATCGATGTAGCACGTACCGCGATTCGACTGGGAGCTCTGGATGTACACATTATTACTGTAGAAAATGGAGAGAAAATGCCTGCCCACGAAATGGAAGTCCGGGAGGCCCTGGAAGAGGGAATCCAAGTCATGAACTTACGCTCCATTCAACGCAGTGAAGGAAAAACACTGGTGCTGGAAAAAATGGTGGACACAGAAGGTGATTGGCCTCAAGCCTCCGGACAGTATGAAAACTTTTCGGCAGATGTTTTGGTGCAGGCACTCGGACAGAATGTCGATACCGATCCATTTGCAAAAATAGACGGTATGGTCACTAATGGAGGTGTGGTGCAGGTTGACTCCAGCATGATGACGGGTAAAGATGGAATTTTTGCTGGAGGAGATATGGTACCTTCCCTGCGTACCGCAACCGCTGCAATTGGCCATGGGAAAAAGGCGGCTTTGAATATCGACAGTTGGTTAAACCAAATAAAACATGAACCTGGTACAAAGCATGAGATAGTCAATCCATCCATGATGAATAACTGGTATTATAGTGATGCACCTCGCACCGTTAGGCCGATGTTGGATGTAGTGCGCCGTGTCTCAGGCTTTGCAGAAGTGGTGGGAGATCTTGATGAAAGCAACGCAGCCTATGAAGCCCGTCGCTGCATGTCCTGCGGCAACTGTTTCGAGTGTGATAACTGTTACGGCGTCTGTCCGGATAACGCTATAACCAAACTGGGCAGGGGGCTGCGTTTCGAATTTAAATATGATTACTGCAAGGGATGTGGAATGTGCGCCATGGAATGCCCCTGCGGTGCTATCCGAATGGAAACAGAGAGTATCTAAGGCTTCTGGAGACACATTGATACGCTATGATTCTGAGAGATAACCTAATGGTTGAGAAGTTATGAAGCCATCTTGCAGTTTTCCGGAAAAACCGGAAGCGGTTTATTATTTCGGCACATGCCTCGCGGATCTGCTTTTCGCAGATGCAGGCATGGCGGGGATCCGGTTACTTCAGCGCGAAGGGGTACGGGTTATTTATCCACGTGGCCAGAGTTGCTGCGGCCAGCCAGCCTTCAATTCCGGCTTTCAGGACGAAGCAAGAGAAGTCGCTGCGCAGCAAATTGTACAATTCCCGAAAAACTTGCCGATCGTGATTCCCTCCGGTTCCTGCGGCGCGATGATGACTCGTCATTACGAGGAACTATTCGAGGGACATCCTCTTCAAGAAAAAGCCCAGTCATTCTCTGCGAGAATATTTGAATTGAGTGAATTCCTGGTTAATGTGCTCAATGTAAAGCTGGAGGACCGCGGGGACCCAGTGAAGGTTACCTGGCACAGTTCCTGTCATGCGAAGCGTGAGTACGGACTCGGCGATGAAGCCAAGCAGTTGTTGTGCCAGTTGAAGAACGTGGAGCTGGTGGAACTGGAACGAGAGAACGAGTGCTGCGGTTTCGGCGGGACGTTTTCTGTCAAGTTCTCTGAAATCTCTGGGGTGATGGCGCAGGATAAGTCGGCGGACGTAATGCAGACCGGTGCTGATTTACTGTTGAGCACCGACTGCGGCTGTCTAATGAACATCAACGGAGCCCTGGAGAAACAGAAGTCCCAGGTGCAGTCACAGCATTTTGCCTCTTTTATCTGGAATCGGACCTATGTCGGCTAAAGCTAATCATTCCTCGCACAAGCTTTCAGAAAAAACCTTTCTCGAATCAAGCGGAAGCGCTTTGAAGAATCCGAAACTTCGGAGTAATTTCAAACGTGCGATGAACGGATTGATGGAGAAGCGTCGGGACATATTCCCGGACGCTTCAGAACTTGAGGAAACACGTGCCCGGGCAGGAGGCATCCGCCGCAAAACCCTCGCACATCTTCCGGAACTACTGGAAAAGCTCGAGGCCAACTGTGAAAGCAATGGCATCCGTGTACACTGGGCGGAGACGACTGAGCAGGCTAACCAGATCGTACTTGATCTCGCACGTTCCGCAAACGTCCAACTGGCGGTTAAGGGCAAATCAATGGTTTCAGAGGAGATGCATCTCAACGCTTTCCTCGAAAAACATGGCATAGAGGCTATCGAATCAGATCTTGGCGAGTACATCATCCAGGTCGTTAATGAGCTCCCCTCGCATATCATCATGCCGGCGATCCATAAGAACCTTGACGAGATCTCAGACCTCTTTCACGAGAAAGTGGACCCTAACCGGCCCTGTGAATCCGCCGAGGAAATGACCGCAACCGCACGCCTGATACTACGCCAGAAATTTCACGATGCCGACATGGGCATCTCGGGGGTCAATTTTGCGGTTGCCGATACAGGTACCCTTTGCCTCGTCGAGAACGAGGGCAACGGACGCTTCAGCACCACCCTCCCAAAAATACACGTCGCCGTGATGGGCATCGAAAAGGTAGTCGAGTCCCTCCAAGATCTTCCCCCGCTACTGAAGATGCTTACACGTTCCGCAACCGGACAGCCAATTACCACCTACTTCAATATGATCAGCGGTCCGAGACGCGAGGGGGAACTGGATGGACCCGAAGAGGTCCACTTGGTGCTGTTGGACCACGGTCGCAGCAAAATATACGAAGATGAACTATTGCGGGAAACCCTACTCTGCATCCGCTGTGGAGCCTGCATGAACCATTGTCCAGTCTACACGCGTATCGGCGGCCATGCCTACAATGCAGTCTACCCCGGGCCAATCGGCAAAATTTTCACGCCTCAGATAGAGGGCATCGAAAGAGTAGGTTACCTTGCCAATGCCTCCAGCCTGTGTGGTGCCTGCGTCGAGGTGTGTCCGGTCAAAATCCCGATCACGGACATTCTGCTCAGGCTTCGCCGGAACCATGTCCGAAAAAAAAATGATCGCCACTGGACGGATCTGAACGGTGGGAAAAGCCTCATGGAACTAATGACCTGGAAGGGTTGGAAACAAGTTTTAAGTCAACCGAACCTGTACCGTACCCAGGCTTCTCTGCTCAGCCGGATCGGGAACCTGTTGCCCGCACAGATACCGGTTCTCCGGGAATGGGCCCGCTCACGGAGCCTGCCCAGATTCTCTAAAAAACCGTTGCACAGGCTAGTTGAAGAGGCCGGGATCGATCATGAATGAAACCGCCTCCTCTCGCTCCCGGATCCTGGAAAGGCTACATGGAATCCATTCCCAGAGCCGTTTTGCCGATCACCCGGAAATAACTGAGACCCAATCCCCTTCATGGACGACAGAAGAAAAAATCTCCCGTCTAAAAAGCCGTATGGAGGCTGTTCATTCAGAAATACATCGCTGCAGTGAGCAGGAATTCGACACAGTTTTCCGGAAGGTGGTGGATGAAAAATCCATCGGCAGCCTGCTCTACGCAAAGAACACCCAACTAGGTAGCCGGATACACTCTTTGAAGCAGAGCAACCAGGAAAATATGCCGGAACTGGTGAACTACGACGTAAGTATCGAAACGATGAAGAAACGGATTTTCTCTTTCGATGCCTCAATCACAGAAACCCTGGGAGGCATCGCCGAAACTGGGAGCCTCATCCTCTGGCCATCTAGAGATGAACCGAGACTGATGTCCCTGATCCCTCCGATACACCTGGCCGTGCTCCAGGCGGAAACAATATACAACACCTTCTCTGAAGCCATCGATGAAGGAAAGTGGGATGAGAAAGGCATGCCTACGAATGCACTCCTGATTTCGGGCCCCTCCAAAACTGCAGATATCGAACAGACGCTTGTCTACGGCGTGCACGGGCCCAAGCAGCTCGTGGTTTTTATTATTCAATCCAACTGATTTTTTTTCAGCAGAAACCCCCAACTCAGGACAATGTAGTCTGCTACCTCAACACTAGGAATTATTGACATCCCTCATTTGAATGTGGATATGTGTAGCCAGATTAATTGATATTAGAAAATTAATTAATTATTTATCCTAGAATATTATAAAGTTATGTAATATATTGTGCATATGCAAAATTACTTGTTGACATATTTGTGCATATGCACTATGATAAGGGTATTAAATCACTGGAACGTATCTTGTGACCTTGATGAAGATCAACCCTTGTCCAAGAAAGGAAAATATGAATGACAAGACAGATTACGTAATAAATACCCAGAAAGCAGCCAATGATGGCATGGAGACATTCCTTAACTGGGGAAACGCAGCTATTGACAATACCTTTTCAATGTACGAGCAGGGTATTGCAACTCGGGATACAAACATTGCAGAGGCCAGGAAGCAATTCCAAGAATTGGAAAGTAGCCTGACTCAAAAGTGGGAAAATCAAAAGGAGCAGTTTAAATCGATGACTATCGAATTGAGCCAGGCTTACTGGCCTGAATCAAGGCAGTTGATGGAACAGGTAGAGAAGTTCTTTGAGGACAACATTAACGTAGTAGTTCAGAAGAATCGTAAAATGCTGGAAAGCAGCATTGATAGCAGTGTAAAAATTAATCTTAATGTTGAAAAAAAATGGGTTGCTCAATTACGTGAAAACTATGCACGTGGTTCTGAAAATTTGCGCAAGCAATTTGATATTCTAGAGCCCCGGGTTACTCCTAAAAAGGCAAAGCCTGAAGTGAAAGCAAAGAAGAAAAACCTTGAAGAAACTCCTGCCAAGATAATACAGGAGAAGACCGAAGCTGCTACGGTACCAAAGTATGCTGAAATAAAAGTAGTTGCAGATAAAGCTAAGACTGAAGTGAAAGCAAAGGAGAAAATTGCTGAAGAGACTCCTGCCAAAATAATACAGGAGAAGACTGAAGCTGCTACTGTACCAAAGTATGCTGAAACAAAAGTAGTTGCAGATAAAGCAAAGACTGAAGTGAAAGCAAAGGAGAAAATTGCTGAAGAGACTCCTGCCAAAATAATACAGGAGAAGACCGAAGCTGCTACGGTACCAAAGTATGCTGAAACAAAAGTAGTTGCAGATAAAGCTAAGACTGAAGTGAAAGCAAAGGAGAAAATTGCTGAAGAGACTCCTGCCAAAATAATACAGGAGAAGACCGAAGCTGCTACGGTACCAAAGTATGCTGAAATAAAAGTAGTTGCAGATAAAGCTAAGACTGAAGTGAAAGCAAAGGAGAAAATTGCTGAAGAGACTCCTGCCAAAATAATACAGGAGAAGACTGAAGCTGCTACTGTACCAAAGTATGCTGAAACAAAAGTAGTTGCAGATAAAGCAAAGACTGAAGTGAAAGCAAAGGAGAAAATTGCTGAAGAGACTCCTGCCAAAATAATACAGGAGAAGACCGAAGCTGCTACGGTACCAAAGTATGCTGAAACAAAAGTAGTTGCAGATAAAGCTAAGACTGAAGTGAAAGCAAAGAAGGAAAAAACTGAGGTTGTTAGCGAAGCCAAATCTGCTGTGAAAAAAACACCAGCTGCCGAAATCAGTCAGCCGGATCGGGATCTTGGTTCCCGCACAGATACCGGTACTCCGGCAACGGCCCCGAAGACGGAGCCTCTAACACTTCGTTCCAATCCTGACTTTTCGGGGAATAAATTGAGAAAGGAACTCCCATGACCAGTAACAAAGACACCAAAGAAGCTAATAAAAATAAAGACGGTAACGCCGAAATTTTTGAAACTGTGGAAAAAATGGGTGCCGATTTTAGTGAAAATGTGAGCACGTTAGCCGAGCAATGGAACGGCCAATGGAAGAATGACCAGTGGAACGAGCAGTTGGCCAACTGGTATAACTCCTGGATCAACGAACTGCCCGAAAGTTTCACTCAGGATGCCGCCAAGCCCACCGCCTTCAATTTCAGGAAGAATCTTGATGATATAGTCGGAGGGATCGGAAACGCTGCTTTGCCCAAAATCGACACCGCCAAAATCCTCGAAGCACAATTCGAACTTTGGCAGAACTATCAGAAGTTGTGGATGAATACAACGTTGGCGCTTGTGCAACGGTCCGACGCTTTTTCCGAAGGGGAAGATAAGGATTCAGGACAGGAGGTCATTACGCCTGACACCGGCGACTACCGCTTCAAAGACTCGGAGTGGAACTCAAATCCCGTCTTTAGCTTCATCAAACAGGCCTATCTGCTAAACAGCCACTGGCTGCGGCAAATGGTCGATCAGACCGAGGGTGTTGACGATGCCACCCGCATGAAGATTGAATTCTATAGCCGAATGATGGTGGACGCTATGTCACCCACCAACTTCGCACTGACCAACCCGAAAGTGCTGAGGGAAATGAAGGAGACCGGCGGTCAGAGCATCATTCAGGGCATCACAAATTATCTTGAGGATCAGCAGGCCGGTTTTGATAACATGCGTCCCCGGCATACTGATATGAGCGCCTTCAAGGTGGGTGAGAACATCGCCACCGCCAAAGGTTCAGTGGTATTCCAAAACCAGATGATGCAGTTACTGCAATTCGCGCCGACTACAGAGTCGGTCTACAAACAACCGCTGATGATCGTTCCGCCCTTGATCAACAAGTTTTACATCCTTGATCTTCGCGAGGACAATTCCTTCATCCGTTGGGCGGTCGAGCAGGGTTACACGGTCTTCGTTATTTCCTGGGTCAATCCGGACGAAACCTATGCTGACAAAAGCTTCGACGATTACGCGAAAGGAGGCATATTCGCCGCCCTTGGCGCCATCGAGAAAGCCACCGGAGAAAAACAGGTATCAGCCATAGGCTATTGCGTCGGCGGCACCTTGCTGGCCGCGACATTAGCTTACATGGCGGCCAATGAGGACAACCGTATCACCGCCGTCACTTATTTCGCCGCCCAGGTCGATTTCGAAAAAGCCGGAGAACTGCTGGTCTTCACCGACGAGCAGCAGATATCCCAGTTGGAACCCAAGGTAAGGGAACAAGGTTACCTCGACGGTGCCTCCATGGCTGCAACCTTCAACTCACTCCGGGCCAACGACCTCATCTGGTATTTTGTTATCAACAACTATCTCATGGGCAAGGAACCACCAGTGTTCGATCTCCTTTACTGGAACGCCGATTCGACGCGGTTTCCGGCTCAACTTCTGCTCGACTATCTACGCAACATGTACCAACATAATAAACTCTCCCAGCCGGGCGGTTTTACCTTGCTGGGCGAACCCGTCGACCTAGGCAAAATCAAAATCCCCACTTACATCCAGGCCGGCAAAGAAGATCACATTGCACCCCCCGAATCCGTATTCAAGGCGGTCAATCTATACGGTGGGCCAGTCAAATTCATGCTGGCAGGTTCAGGCCACATCGCCGGGGTCATCAATCCTCCATCGGCAAAAAAATACCAGCATTGGACTAATACCAAGAAAAAAAGTTACACTGAACTAGAGGACTGGTTCACCGACGCCAAGCAACATCCAGGCTCATGGTGGGAGGATTGGGACAAATGGTTGTCCAAAAAATCGGGGGACAAGGTCAAGGCGCATGTGCCCGGCAAAGGCAATCTCAAGATTATCGAGCCAGCTCCCGGCACTTATGTGAAGGTACGTTCCTAATCAGTGAATGGAAAAGGCACAAGGCTGGATGGAAGAACAAATTAATGGCCTAGACGCCTAAGCCTTGATGAAGATGTGGATGCCTGACGGCATCCCCGGAACTGTCAAATCTTGGGAAGAGCTGCAAGAAAACTTCATGGCACAATTTCCCAAGACGACTTCGGGCGGACCCGGCAAGCAAGTTTAATTTAGTTTAATTCTAGGGAAAGTTTCTAGGACCATCTCAGGTCGACTACAACACGGTAAGATCCCAAAGTTTCACTAACTATTGGCGGCCGCGGCCGAAAGCATCTCGTAATTTTATTATTCAATCATACAGAATTCTTATTTTCAACAGAAACCCTCAGCTCAGGATAATGTTGCCTCCTTCTTCAACACCTGGAAACATCGATATTCCTACTTCGAATGCGAATAAGTGTTGAGATTAATTTAAATCAATAATTTATTTAATTTTTTTAGTATATAATATCATATGTTTATGCAATTAATTGTG
>Ga0207986_1000865_pt1 | contig 13493 bp, 10 predicted proteins | sample ETNtaG_26_FD_185764 | JGI IMG/M metagenome (GOLD analysis project Ga0207986, IMG submission 185764) | Marine microbial and viral communities from oxygen minimum zone, Eastern Pacific Ocean - ETNP201302SV89 (SPAdes) (version 2) | ecosystem: Environmental > Aquatic > Marine > Oceanic ... | reverse complement strand
TTGCTGTCCTTCCGACTGAACGAACATCGGACTCTCTGAAACGGATTGACTTGCCTGCAGAAGAGAAAAGCAATATCTCATGCTCACCAGAGGTAATCTCAACACCAACCAATCTATCGTCGCCCCTTAGCTCAATTGCTATGATTCCGCCCCTTCTAGGACGAGAGAAGTTGCTGAGCGAAGTTTTTTTACAGGTTCCTGAACTGGTAACCATAAACACGAATAAATCCTCGCTAAAGTCTTTTACAGGCAAAATGGCGTTGATAGACTCATCCTTTTCTAAAGGCAATAGATTCACAATTGGCTTTCCTCTAGCAGTACGAGACGCCATCGGGAGTTCATAAACCTTTAACCAGTGAACTTGACCAGTTGATGAAAAGCACAGAACGGTGTCATGTGAGTTTGCTATAAACAACTGATCAACGAAATCTTCGTCTTTCATTTTTGTTGCAGCTTTACCCTTTCCACCCCTTCGCTGTGCATGATAATCTCCCAAGGACTGTGCTTTAACATACCCAGCATGAGATAAAGTAACGACTCTCTCTTCCTGAGCAATTAGATCCTCCAAAGTCAAGTCAATCTTGTTCTCTAGGATCTCGGTTACCCTTGGAGAACCAAAATTACTCTGTATTTCAGTTAGTTCGTCTCTGATGACTTGCATCAATAAATCAGGTGTCTGGAGGATGTCGAGTAGATTTTTGATTTGCTCGAGTAAATCATTAAACTCTGCGAATATTTTATCTTTTTCTAGGCCAGTTAATCTATGCAGTCTTAGATCAAGGATGGCCTGCGCTTGCTTCTCTGACAAACGATAATCACCACTCTTTTGGAGTCCCAATCCTGGTAACAGGTCCTGTGGCTTAAACTGCGCCATATCCCTCTTCCCGATCAACTCCTTAATTACCTTGCCCTTCCATACTCCCTTAATCAGACTGGCCTTTGCGTCTGCAGGAGTTGGTGCGGCCTTGATTAGTTTTATTATGGCATCAATATTAAACAGGGCAACGGATAAGCCTTCCAATAAATGTGCTCGATCCTTTGCTTTATTTAGTTCATAAATTGATCGTCTAGTTACTACCTCTCGACGGTGAGCTATAAAAGCTTCTAAAATATCTCTAAGGTTCATCAATTTCGGCATACCGCCATCTATTGCAACCAGATTAATTCCAAAAACGGTTTGCATTTCTGTGAGTTTGTATAGATTGTTGAGCGTTACCTCTGGCACCTCGCCACGGCGAAGCTCAATAACCATCCTCATTCCGTCTTTATCAGACTCATCTCTTAATCCAGTAATTCCGTCGATCTTTTTATCTTTAACGAGCTCAGCGATCTTACCAATAAGTCTTGCTTTATTGACCTGATAAGGTAGCTCTGTAACTACAATACTCTGTTTATCTTCACCTTCTATATGGGAGCGTGAACGTAGATAAATCTTGCCTTTGCCAGTCTCATAGGCTTCACGAATGCCAGATGCGCCATTAATAATCCCTGCGGTTGGAAAATCAGGGCCAGATAAGACTTCTAAGAGTTCATCAACCGAGATCTCTGGTTTGTCAATAATACGTAGACAGGCCTCGGTTACCTCAGTTAAATTATGTGGCGGAATGTTTGTTGCCATTCCTACAGCGATTCCAGAGGATCCATTAACTAGCAGGTTAGGTACACGAGTTGGTAATACTGAAGGTTCGCTTTCTGAGCCGTCGTAGTTATCTATAAAGTCAACCGTTTCTTTGTCAAGGTCTCTTAGTAACTCATGAGAGATCTTGGCCATGCGAATTTCAGTGTAGCGCATCGCTGCTGCCCGATCGCCATCCACTGAACCAAAATTACCTTGACCGTCAATTAAAATACAGCGCATTGAAAATGGTTGCGCCATACGCACTATCGTGTCATAGACTGCGGTGTCGCCATGAGGGTGGTATTTACCTATAACGTCACCGACGATACGAGCTGATTTTTTGTAGGACTTGTTGTAGTCATTACCCAGAATTTCCATCGCATATAGTACTCGCCTGTGGACTGGTTTTAGTCCATCTCTAACATCAGGTAAAGCCCTACCAACAATCACGCTCATAGCGTATTCCAGATAGGAATCACGCATCTCTTCTTCTATGGTTATGACGGGATATTTTGTCTCAAAAAATTCTGTTGAATCAGTATTATCAGACATTGAATATATGTGTTTTAAATAACAACATTAATTGTACCCTAAATAGGCCAAAAACACATCAAAAAAAATGACTTTTTAAGTGAAGAAAAATAGGTAAAAATTTGGGTTAATTTTTTCTTGATTTGACTGATTTGGCGAGTGTACGAATCAGGGAATCTGTATCTTCCCAGCCTATACATGCATCGGTAATACTTACACCATACTTTAATGAATCTAGTGGTCCAACTTTTTGGTTGCCTTCCTTAAGATGGGACTCGATCATAACTCCAAAAATTCTTTCAGAGCCTTGCTCTACTTGGGAAGCAATATCCTCTCCAACCTTTAGTTGATTTTTATACTTCTTTTGCGAATTTGCATGAGAAAAATCTACCATAACTCTTGCAAGCAGTTCTTTATCTGCAAGAACCTTGCAGGTTTTTTCAATATCGCCTTGAGAATAGTTAGGACCACTCTTACCACCCCTTAATATAATATGCGCAGTCTCATTACCCATAGATGTAAAGTGACTAATGCCACCATCCTTATTAACTGACAGGAGATGATGAGGACTATTGGCAGCAGTTATAGCATCGATTGCAATATCTAAAGAGCCACTCGTGCCATTCTTAAAGCCAACCGGACAGGAAAGAGCAGAAGCTAATTCTCTGTGTGATTGGCTCTCGGTAGTCCTTGCGCCTATTGCGCCCCATGAGATCAAATCGGATATATACTGTGGCGTCAAAACATCAAGATACTCAACACCAACAGGCATACCAATTTCAGCTAAATCTGAAAGTAGCTTTCTGGCAGCTGCCAATCCCTTGTCAATATCAAAACTTTCATCTAAATAAGGGTCATTGATTAATCCTTTCCAACCAACAGTTGTTCTTGGTTTTTCAAAATAAACCCGCATCACAATATAAAGATCTTCTTTCACTTCATCTCTGAGTTTTGCAAGTTTTTTTGCATATTCAATTGCAGCCTTAGTGTCGTGTATTGAACAAGGACCTACAAGCACCATCAGACGCTTATCTTCACCAAAAAGGATGTTTTTAATGGTTTGCCTGGCAGTAAAAATATCTTGCGAGGTGTTTTCAGTTAAAGGGTATTTCTCTATTAAAACATTTGGCGACACCATCGGTGCGCTAGATGTAATTCGGACGTTATCAGTATTGTATTTCATGGTCTTTATTTATGATTTCTAATCAACGCATAGGCTGAGTGATTATGTATCGACTCAAAATTTTCTGATTCAAGAACATAATAACCAATCTTTTCATTCTGGTTAAGTTCTAACGCAATATCTCTGACAACATCTTCAACAAAAGCTGGGTTGTCATAAGCTCTCTCTGTAACAACCTTCTCGTCTTCTCTTTTCAATATGGCAAAAAGGCCACAAGAGGCTTTCTCTTCAGCTAAATCAATTAGGTCCTCTATATATAAATCATACCCTTTGCTTACTTTAGCCTCAATCGTAATGTGGGATCTTTGATTATGAGCGCCATACTTTGATATGCTCTTTGAGCAAGGACAAAGGCTTGTAACTGGCACAACCACTTTGAGAGATAAATTAACTTCACCACTTTCAACTGCTCCGCTAAGTGTGACATGATAGTCCATCAAACTTTCAACGCCAGAGATTGGTGCGGATTTTTTTCGAAAAAATGGGAAATTTACAACTACATGCGCACTATCGGAGTTAAGTTTTTGTGCCACAGTCTTAACCAAATCAAGAAAGCTTTGTGTAGAGAAACTGCATTCAACTTCATTGAGCACTTCAACAAATCTTGACATGTGTGTACCTTTAACTTCTGAAGGCAAACCCACAGTCATAGTAAAATTTGCAACTGTTGAACAAGATTCTTGTTCACGATTAATAAATTCAATCGGGTGCGTGATGTCTTTGATGCCAACTTCATTAATATTAATATTTCTGACATCAGTTGTATTTTGTGTATCAGGCAGGTTATGATTTTTCATAGTTAACTATTCCGAATAGGTGACTGAAGCTCTCGGAGTCTCCCATATTGTCACTTCCTTTACCTTAACATCTTGATTATTTATTAATAATCCCACTTCATCAAAAAAATATTTTGCAATATTTTCAGCTGTCGGATTGAGAGCATCGAAAGGCTTAATTTCATTTAAATATTGATGATCCAATCTCTTTGCAACCACTTTGGTTTGTTTTTTAATTTCTCGAAAATCAATTGCAATGCCTGTCTCATCTAGCTTGTTTGAAAAAACCATAACCTCTACACCCCAATTATGGCCATGAAGTCTTGAGCAGTCACCAGGATAGTTACGCAAGGAATGTGCAGATGCGAAGTCTGTTACAATTTTTAGGACGAACATTTTCGGAAAAATTGATAAAAAGATGGATTATACCCGTTCGTAAGTCGAAATTACACCCAGAATCAATAGGAGTTTAGTCTTCCGCCTCGATAAAGAAAATGTTTGTAACATAGCCTGGCCTCAACTCTTTGCCTCGCCTTGCGCGATGCCCAATAAAATGAGTCCAGTCTTCAGGTTTATAAAGTGATTTCCTCTTTCCGTAATATACTCGCAACTTTTGCGTTTCTTTGAGCGCGCAAAGACCGGTAACAACCTCTTTTCTGGAGTTTAAGTCCTTGGCAGGAATTTGAATCAATTTATTTCCCTTTCCTTTTGAGAGGACTGGTAATTCGGAGATTGGAAAAATCAGCAATCTGCCGCGATTAGTTGCAACCGCAGCAAATTGATTTTCAATTTCATCAGCCAATACAACCCTCATAACGTTAGACTGATTAGGCAATGTAATAGCGTTCTTACCAGACTTCGTTTTAGATTTGAGATTCCCCAGGTTTGATATAAATCCATATCCAGCGTCAGAAGCAAGCACGATAGCCTGTTCATCATCGCCCATCACGACATCTATAAATTGTGCTCCTATTGGAGGTGTTAGGCGACCAGTGAGTGGCTCTCCTTGCCCTCTAGCGCTTGGCAAACTGTTGGCTAATAATGTATAGGATCGCCCTGAAGAATCAACAAAATATGCCATTTTATTGCTTCTACCTCTGGTGCTAGTCAGATAAGTATCGCCAGACTTGTAGTTCAGTGTAGCAGGATCAATTTCATGACCCTTGGCAGCCTTGACCCAACCCATTTTACTTAACACAACAGTGACATTTTCAGCTGGCATCATGTCATGATCACTAAAGGCTTGTGCACTGGCAACATTTGATACAATTTCGCAACGACGTTTGTCTCCAAACTCTTCAAGGATAACTTTTAGCTCTTTTTTGATAAATGTTTTAAGGCGCGTCTCGCTTGAAAGAAGCAGCTCTATCTTTTCCCTTTCCTTTCCAAGCGATTGTTCTTCAGCTTTAATTTTAATTTCCTCGAGTTTTGCTAGGTGGCGTAACTTTATTTCCAAAATAGCTTCTGCCTGAATTTCACTCAATTTAAAGCGCTTCATCAATACAGGCTTAGGCTTTTCTTCAGCACGAATAATTGCAATTACTTCATCAATATTTAGATAAGCTGTCAACAGACCTTCTAGAATATGCAGTCTTTCAAGAATCTTGTTTAATCTCTGCTGAAGTCGATTAACAACTACCTGCATTCTGAATTGCAGCCATTCCTTAATTAATGGAATGAGTGGCTTAACTTGTGGCTTGCCATCCAAGCCAATAACATTCATATTAACGCGATAACTTTTTTCCAGATCGGTTGTAGCAAAAAGGTGCAACATTAATTGTTCACAATCGACCCTGTTTGAGCGTGGAACTATAACAATTCTGGTTGGATTTTCATGATCAGATTCATCTCGTATATCATCAACTAAGGGTAACTTTTTGTCGCGCATTTGTGAAGCGATTTGTACCACAATTTTGGCTCCCGAAGTTTGATAAGGAAGCGCTTCAATGACAATATCACCATCCTCCTTAATGTAACTTGCTCGCATTTTAACTGAACCACTTCCTGTCTCATACATCTGAAAAAGATCCTCGCTACTACTAACAATATTTGCACTTGTTGGGTAGTCTGGTGCAGGAAGAATCTTCATTAAAGACTCTAGATCAGTAGAAGGTTTTTCTAATAGCAGAATAGAGGCCGTAACAACCTCAGTAATGTTATGTGGTGGCATATCTGTAGCCATTCCAACTGCAATGCCAGAGGTTCCATTAAGTAAAAGGTTGGGTACCTGAGCAGGTAATTGCTCTGGTTCTTTTATTGTGCCATCAAAATTATCAGTCCAACTAACAGTTCCTTGATTGATTTCACTAAGGAGAAGGTCGGCATATGGAGAAAGCTTAGATTCAGTATAGCGCATAGCAGCAAATGACTTTGGATCATCAGGCGCACCCCAGTTTCCTTGCCCATCAATAAAGGGATATCTATAAGAGAAAGGTTGTGCCATGAGAACCATAGCCTCATAGCATGCACTGTCTCCATGAGGATGAAATTTACCCAAAACATCACCGACCGTTCTTGCCGATTTTTTGAATTTTGCTGTAGATTTTAAGCCCAGTTCACTCATGGCATAAATTATGCGCCTTTGAACAGGTTTTAAGCCATCTCCAATAAAAGGCAGGGCTCGGTCAAGGATGACATACATTGAGTAATCGAGATAGGCGCGCTCTGTATATACTCCAACGCTTTGCTTTTCAAGATCAGTTTGGCTCATTGATTCCTTTTCGACTCTAACTTGTTGTCACATACATTCGCCAGTATGTGGATTTTCGCTATTTTAATTCAACTTTACTATGACTTAGACTTAATTAGCTTTTACGAATATTAGCCTGGCGGCCAAGTCATCTGACGACCACCCAAACAATGCAGATGAATATGATAAACGCTTTGAAAGCCATCTTTATTACAATTCATCACTAAACGGTAGCCTTGTTCCGAAAATCCGCGCTCTTTTGCAATTTTCGCCGCTATTAAACTCAACTTTCCTAATAATGCATCATCTTCAGCATCATTAGGAGTCGCTATATGCTTCTTGGGAATTACTAGAAAGTGCTCTGGCGCTTGTGCATTAATATCTTCAAAAGCTACAACGTCATCATCTTCATAGAGCTTTTCAGTAGGGATATCGTCCTTAATAATTGCACAAAAGATACAGTTTTTCATGAATATCTATTATCTACTAGTTCTTTGTTTAGTGAAATATTTCTGCAACAACAGTCCAGAAATAATCAACACAATACCAAACACTGTCGAAGTCAATACTGCTTCACGCAGAACCAACTGCACAATCAGTAAAGCCAAAAATGGTGTAATAAATACCAAACTACTAATCTTTGCAACGCTCGACGAGAGTCTTAATGCTGACTGCCAAAAAACAAAAGTAATGCCCATCTCAAATAGACCAATATAAGCGGCACCAATAAAACCATTAACTGAAGGCACAACAAAACCTGAATCCAAATAAACTGCAATAGCAATAAACGGTAGACTGAACAAAAAAATTAAAAACAAACTCAACACAGTTTCACTGCTATGTTTAGTGTTGAATAGCCAAAACAATGCCCAAATAACAGTCGTAATTAAAGCGTAACTAACTCCCTTTAGACTTTCAAATTCTAGAGCAAGAATATCCCCCTTAGTAGCTATCAAGACAACACCGATATAACTCACAATGATTGAAAGAAACTCCTTGAATCCAATCTTTTGCTTAAGAATTGGGATTGACAAAATGACCATCATCACAACCCAACTGTAATTGATTGCCATTGCCTCCTGAGCAGGCAATAAGTCATAAGCATGAAGAAGAAGAATGTAATAGAGGCAAGGATTAAGAATTCCCAACAATGAAAAACGCAAAAAATCCTGTGCGCTAAATCGACGGATTAACTTCAACTTACCTTGAAAAAGAAGGATAAAGAAAAGCGCAATTACTGATACCAAAGTCGCGTAAAAGACCAAATGAACAGGCCTCAAATATTCCAATGAAAGATTGAAGGCGGTTGCAATCGTTGACCAAAAAAAGATTGTAATAAAGGCAAAAAGATAAGCTTTTTGTTGTCGGCTTATATAACCAGTCACTGTAATATTCTCCAATAAACTGCCGTAATCAAATCACTCTGGGAAAAAACGTCAACCAGATGGACTGACATCTTAACATAAGCCGTGGATAATGCGATAAATTAACTACAGAAGTGTCACTGGGCTTTTCTTACTAAGGCATAACAGTAAAGAACTAGACCAATCCATACACCGACAAATCCAATTAATTGATTGATATTTGTTGGCTCTTGAAAAAGAAAGTAGCCAATCAGGAAATGCAGCGATGGATTAATAAAAAATAAGATTCCCGAAGTCGTCATTGACATCATTTTGATACCTATTGTATAAAAAACCAGAGGTATCACCGTAACAAAACCTGCCAAAATCAATAATATGTTGGTACTTAAATCAACATTCAGAAAGGAAACTTCTTGATTTGAATACATCCAAACAGCAAAAATAACCGCAACAGGCAATAACAGTAAAGTTTCAATATAAAGACCTGGCACTGCAGAAGTCTTCATCGCCTTTCTTGCCAAGCCATAAAAAGAAAAAGAAAAACCCAGAACAAAACCAAGCCAAGGAAATATTTCAGCACTAAATATATAGTACAAAGAGCCGACTGTGGCAAATAGAATGGACCATTTTTTCAGTCTAGATACCCTTTCGTGGAAGAAAATATAGCCTCCCAGCATATTTATAATTGGCACTAGAAAGTAACCCATCGAACCCTCTACTACACGACCAAGATTAACCGCAAGAATGTATGTCCCCCAATTTATAGTAATAAGGGTTGCGGTCAAAACCAAAAACAGTAACTCTTTACGGGAAGATACAGAATCCTTGAAATTTTTCCACCAACTTGATTTGAAGTAGGCTAATAAAAAAAGAATTGGCAAAGACCAGATAACCCTGTGAAAAAGGACTTCAGATGGGTTGACATGATTGAGCAGTGACCAATATATTGGGAAACACCCCCAAATAAGGTAACTCAAAAGAATCAACATGATTCCTCTATTCATGAAAGCCTCCGGAGGAAAAAATCTCTCAGATTTAGAGATTTTGATTAGTCAGCTTTGTTATCAGGTTAATCGGTGTTGTTACCTCCAAGGTCGGATTCGCCATCTACAATCTCTTTCTTGGATTTTTTACTTTCATTCTTAGACTTACTTTTTTCTTCTACATCTCCTTCCTCTTTATCGCCTTCTTCGTCATCTTCTTCGTCGTCATCTTCGGTTTTGGCTTCCACTTTAGCCTTTTCTGACGCCTCAAAGATTTCGTCAGGGTTCTCTTTCGACACTTCTTTGGTTTGAGAATTAATTGAGTGCAGGTTATCGTTGATATGAAAAACCACAATCATTAATTCACACGCCACTCTTGAGGTAAGAGCCCCGCCAACAACCCAAACCAGACCACGAAAGAAATCACCCTCAAACATATCACCAATCCCTTTTGTTATGAATGCGAACAAGAGTATCCAATAGAAAAAGGTAACCAACTTTGGCGTGACCATCTCGTCTAGATATAAAACAGCCTGCTTATCTATCTTGTCATATGCAGACTTGGTTGACTTTTTAATGCTATCAAATATTTCGTTAGTACTCATTTTCAATCCTTATCCTAATTACTCTATAACCATTATAATGCCTTTGAAATTTAAGGTTGTATATTCATACCTTACTACAAAATTAATTTAGTAATCTTAAAGATAAAAAAAAGCCCATCTTTGGATGGGCTTTTTCATCGATATTTAAAGCTTATTATTTATGGATCTTTACGTCAGTAAACACACCACCAATAACTTCACGCTCTGCATATGAGCCGTTAGCTGTACCACCTGCATCCAGCTCAACACCAGTAGCACCGACATAGTCGACCTCTAGGCCACCTGAAATCCATTTCAAGCAATCACCTAAGCTACCAGCATCACATAGTCTACCTGGAGCATTGGCTACATTCAGAACTTCGGCCTGAATGGCTGCTCTATCAGTTGAACCTGCAGCCTGAGAAGCAAGAATAATCAAAGCCATAGCATCATAAGATTCAGCAGAAAATACGCCTGAACCATCAACACCACCTGCTTCAGCTACTGCTTTCCAGTTAGCACCAAGAGTTGCATCTGGAGATGGTAGCGTACCCCAAGAACCATCTGCAACTGCTCCTGAGGTTACTTCACTAATCATACCATCACCAAAGATGTAGTCAGTAAACGCACCTGTATCTTCTGAAGCAGCAATAATTCCTCTACCACCAGTATCTGCATAACCAAGAACTGCAAGAGTAGCAGAACCGCCAGCAGATAGCGCTGCAACATCAGCTGAGTAGTCGGCCTTATCGTCTTCATGTCCGGCCATAACAGTGACTGTACCACCTGCAGCTTCATAAGCAGTAACGAATGCATCTGCTAATCCCTTACCATAGTCACTATTTGAATGCGTTACAGCCATATCAGTTTGTCCTCTAGAAATTGCAATATCTGCAAGTACTGGACCCTGTCTGGCATCTGAAGGTGCTGTTCTAAAGAACCATCCACCGTCTTCTTGGGTAGTCAAAGCAGGTGAAGTAGCTGATGGTGAAATTGCAACTACACCATTAGGTACTAGCACATTGCTTATAACTGCGCCAGTATTACCTGAGCAGTTAGGACCCATAATAGCCATAACATTGTCATCATTAATCATTTTTTCAGCCTGTGCAATTGCAACAGCTGGATCAATACACACTGAATCGCCCTGAACAACAACAATGGTGCCATAAAGGTACTTGCCAGAAGCATTTGCTTCTGTAACCGCTAGGTTAGCACCACCGGACATTGGTCCTATCATAGATTCGAGTGGTCCCGTAAATCCTTGAAGTTCACCAACATTGACAGTAGCACCAAAAGATACAGTTGCCATAGAAGCTGACAATACAAAGCCAGCCACTGTTTTAATATAATTTCTCATTTTATCTCCTGTTTTTAAAAAAAGATTCCCGACGCTTAATGTTGTCCATTAAAGCATATTTCACAAGGGATTCGGGTTAATGATAAACATTTTTTTGGGTTTTGTGTTAATAATATTTGAAAAAAAATAATGAAAAGCTTTTCTAGAACCATTTTTTTTTGACAATTATCTGTGATTTATTACAGTTCTTTGTTCTTTTCCGGCAGGATGCCGCCAGGAGAAAATCTCATTATCAAAAGCAATATGCTACCCATAAAGACAAGTCTAAGATAGTGAACTCGATCTTCTATAAACTCTAATGAAGCATTTCCTTCTTGGGCGAAACTACTAATCATATCAACAGCCCAAACCCCCATTGGGCCAGACTGAATCCACATAAACCAGATTATAAATGCACCTAAAACAGATCCCAAATTATTACCTGAACCTCCAAGTATAACCATTACCCATATCAAAAAAGTAAACCTGAGGGGCACGTAAGCAGTCGGAATGAATATTCCGTCATAAGTCACCAATAAAGCACCAGCAACACCAACTATAGCGGATCCTATTACAAAAATTTGTAGATGTTGACGAGTAATATTTTTACCCATCGCAGAGGCCGCCACTTCATTATCTCTTATCGCTCTTACTTTCCTACCCCATGGGGAATTTAAAGCAAGATTAGAAAGCATAATCAAAGCTACTAAAATTAATACAAATAAGCCTGAATAACAAAGTTTAACAAAAATTACTGATGCCCCTCTAACATACTCACTTAACTGAGCAACTTGTTCTGATTGAGGCAATAATTCTAAGTCTGAACTATAAATCCAGGCAACAATATTTTGTAGCCATTCAGACTTTTGCATGTCAACCTCATAAGGAACAGGTCTAGGAAGTCCAGCAACATTCTTAACACCACGAACAAACCAGTCTTCATTTTTAACAACATAAAGAATAATTTCAGAAATACCCAAGGTTGCAATTGCAAGATAATCAGTCCTTAAACTTAAAGTAATCTTTCCAATCCACCAAGCAGCTCCTGCAGCAGCCAAGCCACCAACTATCCATGAGAAAGCAACTGGAAGACCAAATCCACCCAAATAGCCTGTAATTGCCGGATCTACTTTTTCAATTACATCTGCAGCTTCAGAAAAATAATGCCTCGTAAATAGATAACCAATAACCACAATTGTTGCTATCAGCCATTTATTAAAGCCTTTCTTATTAAGCACTACTCCAGTGACAATAGTTATAGCACCAAGAGCTAGGGCAAATAACATTTTTAAACCACCCGCATCAATAGCTTCGGTAACAGGCTGCTGAGATATCAAAACTACACTGACGCCACCTAGAGCAGCAAAACCCATGATTCCAACATTAAAAAGACCTGCATAACCCCATTGAATATTTACGCCCAGAGCCATAATAGCTGAAATCAAAGATAAGTTAATAATGCCAAGTACCAATGCCCATGATTGGTTTAACCCAACAAATAGAAGCACCAAGCCCATAATTGTAAAACTAATTATTGTTTTATAAGACTGCCATACATTATTAAAATTACTCACCGACTATCACCTTGCCTTTAAATAATCCTGTAGGCCTAATTAAGAGAACAGTTACCAAAATAACAAAAGATATTGCATATTTATACTCAGTTCCAATAAGCTGAACCAAGGACTTAGGATGCATAGAAAGTGGCAACAAATATATTAAAAACTTCTTATAGGCGTAAGTAAGCAGTACCTCAGAAAATGAGACTAAAAAGGCACCCGCTATTGCCCCCAATGGTGACCCAATACCGCCTACGATGACCGAGGCAAAAATTGGTAAAAGCAATAAATGATATTGTTGCGGTGCAAAGCCTTTATCAAGCCCATAAAGTGCGCCAGCTATTGTAGTAAGAGCTGCGACCAGTAACCAGGTTATTTGAACCACCTTATCTGGGTCAATACCAGAGAGAAGAGCTAACTCTTGATTATCTGAATAAGCACGCATAGCTTTTCCAGTTTTAGTTTTTTGTAAAAAATAGAATAGAAAAGCGACTAATAAAAAAGCAATAGTTATGGTTAAAAATTGAGATGTTTTCAGTGCAATTCCCTGCTCAAGCCCAGTAAACGCCTTGAATTCTCTTACACTAAAAATAAATCTCTCACCATCTTCAAATCTTTGTGGAGCAGCTCCTAATATAAACCTAACTATACCGCCCGTAATAAACATAACGCCTATTGATGCTGTAATACCGACAATATTCTGCTTAGCCTTTATTCTGCGATAGTGCCTGTAAACCAACGTGTCTATTGCAAGCATATAGATTGAAGTTCCAATTATCGCAATAGGAATTACTAGGAGAGCAGTTGGAATTCCAGTAATTGTCCATCCGTTGCCAATCATAAAACCAGTAAGTAATATAACAATCA
>Ga0207986_1000851_pt1 | contig 13643 bp, 9 predicted proteins | sample ETNtaG_26_FD_185764 | JGI IMG/M metagenome (GOLD analysis project Ga0207986, IMG submission 185764) | Marine microbial and viral communities from oxygen minimum zone, Eastern Pacific Ocean - ETNP201302SV89 (SPAdes) (version 2) | ecosystem: Environmental > Aquatic > Marine > Oceanic ... | reverse complement strand
AACTGATTCAGTCACCATTTGGAAGAGATATGTATCAACGCATCATCATCCGCAAACAGGGAGACGCAACTCTTGACAGAGTGGTAGCACGGGTGTTCGGTGACGCTATTGAAGAAAATGTCCCTGAAACCCATGAACATGTTCATGATGAAAATTGTGATCATAATCATTAATCATTATCGCAAATAATTTCTAAATTCTAAATTTATAAGCTGGTTATCCATGTCTCTAATACCAATGGTTGTCGAGCAGAATAGTCGTGGTGAACGTGCCTACGACATTTATTCTCGACTGCTAAAAGACCGCATTATTTTTCTCGGCTCACCAATTGACGACAATGTCGCAAATGTGATGATCGCGCAACTTTTGTTTCTTGAAGCAGAAGATCCTGACAGCGATATTTCACTTTATCTTAACTGCCCGGGCGGATTAGTTACTTCCGGTATGGCTATTTATGATACAATACAATACCTAAAACCCGATGTGCAGACTATTTGCATTGGACAGGCAACTAGCATGGGCGCGGTTTTACTGGCTGCTGGAGCATCCGGAAAAAGAAAGGCACTACCGCACGCTAGAATTATGCTGCACCAGATGATGGGCGGTTTTTCAGGACAAGCGGAAGATATTGATATTCAGGCAAAAGAAATTATAAAAATGACTGACGTATTGAACGATATTCTGGCACGTCACACAGGACACAAGATTGAAGAAATTGCTGAAGATACCCAACGGGATTATTATTTTTCAAGTCAGGAAGCAAAGGACTACGGCATCATTGACGAAGTGATGGAAAACAGAAAACTAAAAGCAGTCTAAAAGAATTAAAACTATGAATACCGTTAAAGAGGCTCTCTTGCGCTGCTCATTCTGTGGTAAAACGCAGGACGAGGTGAAGAAGATAATTGCAGGTCCAACCGTCTATATTTGTGACGAGTGTATTGACCTCTGCAATGAAATAATGGAAGAGGAATATCAGAATGAGCATCCTGATGATATAAAGCAGGAGTTGCTCAAACCAGCGGAAATAAAAGAAGTTCTCGACAGTTATGTGGTGGGGCAGGAACAGTCCAAAAAAGTGCTCGCAGTGGCTGTTCACAATCATTACAAACGAATCAACGCCAATTTTGATGATTCTGATGTAGAACTGCAAAAAAGTAATATCCTCTTAATCGGTCCTACAGGAACAGGTAAGACTTTGTTGGCACAGACTCTTGCCAGAATACTTAATGTACCGTTTGCAGTAGCTGATGCGACATCGTTGACAGAGGCGGGATATGTTGGTGAAGACGTAGAAAACATTGTGCTGAAACTCCTGCAGTCGGCGGATTATGACATAGAGCGCGCGGAGCAGGGCATTATCTATATTGATGAAATTGACAAAATTACCAGAAAAAGTGAAAACGTCTCGATTACACGGGATGTTTCCGGGGAAGGTGTTCAACAGGCACTGTTGAAAATTATTGAGGGCACTGTCGCGAATATTCCACCACAGGGAGGACGTAAACATCCTAACCAGGAAACAATGCAGGTTAACACGGAAAATGTCCTGTTCATTTGCGGAGGAGCATTTACGGCGCTGGACGACATTATTAAGCGGCGTGTTGGACAAAATGCGATTGGTTTTGGTGCAAATGTGCATCATAAAAGCAGGAATGAAAAGTTACTTGCGCAGCTTGAACCTGAAGATTTGCTCAAGTATGGTTTAATTCCTGAATTTATTGGACGTTTACCGGTAGTTGCGACTTTGCATGATTTAGAAGTTGAGCATCTGGTGCAAATTTTACAGGAACCTAAAAATGCTTTGATACGTCAGTATGAAAAAATGTTTGAACTTGAGAATGTTAAACTGACTTTCAAAAAAAACGCGATTGTTACTCTTGCAAAGGAAGCAATTAAACGGAAAACCGGTGCACGTGGTTTGCGTTCAATAATCGAAAACTCAATGCTGGATATAATGTATGAAATCCCCTCTGATCTGGACATTAGTGAAGTTGAGATCAGTAAAGAAACAATTTTACAGAAAGCTAAACCAAAGCTGACCAAGAAACCTTCAAGCAGAATTCCACAAGTCAAAGCCAGCTAATTATCTTAGCGAAAAAAACTTATAATCTAACAGCATTACAACAAATATGGAAAAATTTGATGTATATGGTGTCTGCAATCCGTTGATCGATTTGCTGAGTCATATTCCGGATTCGTTTTTGAAAAAACGTGGAATCGAAAAAAATATCATGCACCTCATTTCACTTGAGGAACAACAGGAACTGTTACTGGCGCTGACTGCTGAGAAGTTAACAGTAGAATTTGCTGCCGGTGGTTCTGGTGCAAATTCAATGATTGGTATTTCTCAACTCGGTGGACGTACTGCTTTCAGTGGTAAAATCGGGAGGGACGAGCATGGAAAAATATATCGTGAAAAACTTGAAGATTTCGGTGTCAGTGCGTGTCTCGCAGAAGGTGACGGCAGCACAGGGAGTAGTCTGGTTTTAGTCAGTGATGACGGTTGCCGCACAATGAATACCTATCTAGGAATGTGTCAGGAACTGCAGGCACCAGATATTGAGCCCGAAGTTATCGAAGCAGCTAAATATCTCTATCTTACTGGATATTTGTGGGACACAGAGTCACAGAAAAAAGCTGTCCGTACAGCACTTGATGAAGCAAAAAGAGTTGGAACTAGAGTCGCTCTGAGTCTTTCTGACCCTTTTTGCGTCACACGTCACAAAGAGGATTTCAAAAGTTTGCTACAGGGTTATGCCAGCATGGTATTCAGCAATCAGGAAGAAGCATTTACTCTGCTTGAGACTGATGTTACACAGGAAGCGGTTGATATAATGTCAAAATGGACAGAAACAGTAGTGTTAACATTAGGTGAAAACGGCGCAATTATTTCACACCTTGGGCAAACATATTATATTGATCCATTTCCGATTCGTGTTGAAGATACAACCGGAGCAGGTGACGCTTTTGCGGCCGGTTTTCTCTTTGGAATGACTCATGATTTTTCTCCGCTGGAAAGTGGACGCATTGCAGCCGCTCTTGCTGGTGCGGTGATTGAACAGACCGGACCACGTTTTCAGGGGCACGCACACTCGCTGATACGTGAAAAACTTGGGATCACGCTTTAGTACATCGATCATCTTATATTGTTACAATTAAGCGTTCCCTGAGCGGAGTTGAAGGTACGTTTTCAAGTGTAAAATAGGTCTTAGCTCCGCTCAACAAGCGGCAAATGCTTTTATTCACAGTCCATTGCCGGTTGATGACTATCTTTTCAAACAGCTGATTAAACACTATTTAATTCATATACTTTATTTTCTCCACAGCTTAACATCTTCATGGAACTGCTTGCTCCAGCCGGAAATTTAGATAAATTGAAAACAGCTGTTTTGTATGGCGCGAATGCAGTCTATCTGGCAGGTCAAAAATTCAGTTTGCGTGGTGCGTCCGATAATTTTTCTGAGACAGAATTACTGGAAGGAGTCTCGTTTGCGCGGAAAAACAAATGCAAAACATACGTTACACTGAATGCTTTTCTACATGACCATGACCTGAAAGAACTTCCGGAATATGTGAAGTTTCTGGAAGAGTGCGGTGTGGACGCGGTGATTGTTTCTGATCTGGGTGTGATGACTGTTGTTCAGCAGAATTCCGAATTAGTAGTGCATATTTCAACACAGGCCTCCTGTTTAAACGTCCATTCCGCAAAGCTCTGGAAAAGTCTTGGTGCTAAAAGACTGGTTCTGGGTCGTGAGGTTTCTCTCGAAGAAGCAGGAAAAATCCGTAATGAAGCCGGAATTGAGGTGGAACTGTTTATTCACGGTGCGATGTGTATGGCATATTCCGGAAACTGCACCATTTCCAATTACACCGCAGGACGTGACAGTAATCGTGGGGGCTGTGTGCAAAGCTGCCGCTTTTCATATTCCGCAATTCCGGATTCTGCTGAATCAACGGATGAGTCTACGGAACATCTTTCAAGTTCTTTAATGAGTTCAAAAGATTTGCGAGGAATGGACTTGCTGCCTGAATTCATTAAAACCGGTGTAGACAGTATCAAAGTTGAAGGTCGGATGAAAAGTTCTCTTTACGTGGCAACGACCACCAGTGCCTACGCCCGTGCGCTTAAATGGTGTAATTCAACTTCTCAGCAGGAATGGCCGGAGAAGTTAAAAGAGTTATCCTCAATACTGGAAAAAATTCCACACAGAGGCTACACAGAAGGTTCTCTCAAAATTAACGCTGATGCAGAGAGTATTTATCAGGGAGAGAGAAACAGTAGAAATTCCTCTTATGAAATTGCCGGAACGGTCATGGAAGTAGAGCATGGAAAATCATTCACCCTCTTGACACAAAATTCATTTGAGCAAGGAAGAACGTTAGAAGTTTTGACTTTTGAGGGAAAGGTGATAAAGGTTCCCACGCATGAAATGCAGGACATCTCTCACCTTCCGGTTTTAAAAGCAAAGCCCAGCCGTCTTCTGCGATTTTCTTATCCTCAGTTCGGTTCGGGTTCTCCTGAAGTTTCCCGCAGTTGCCGTATTGAACCATTGAATGTGGTACGTTTGCAAGTTTCAGCGGATCAGTAAATTTAAAAATTTACTTCAGCTCAAAGAAATAGCCCGCGGAAAAAGAAAAAGAAGAAGATAGACAGCAGTGCGCCGACAGGGAGAGTTATAACCCATGACATGAATATCCCGCCGATTACCCGTAAATCCAAAGCTCCAATTCCTCTAGCCAGTCCTACTCCGACCACAGCGCCTACCGCGATATGTGTCGTTGAAACCGGAATACCGGTACGAGAGGCGAGCACAACAGTAGCTGCCGCGGCGAGTTCTGCAGAGAATCCACGGGTGGGAACAAGCTCTGTAATCTTTGTACCGATGGTTTGAATCACACGATAGCCCAGCGTTGCCAGTCCGAGAACAATTCCGCAACCACCTAAAATCAAAATCCAAAGAGGAAGTGCAGAATCCTGGGCCATCTCACCTCCGCTTTGCACGATGCTGACAACTGCGGCCATGGGGCCTATCCCGTTTGCTACATCATTTGAACCATGAGCGAAAGCCATTGCGCAAGCAGTGAAGAGCATCATCACGCCGAAGATTCTCTCAATCTGAGTGAACTGGTCATGCACGCTTTCTGCTTCCTGCATTTTCAATCTGACAATCAAAAAACGCCCAATTACAGCTACGATGCAGCCAAGTAACACAGCAATTAAAAAACTTTGTGGTATATTTAATTCTATTTCAAGATGCTTGAGTCCCTTGAACAATGTTACAAGTGAAATGAGGAAGCCTACAAAAAATATATATAACGGTGCATAGCGCTGAGCATTACGAAACGGCGTGTCTGTGTCGAGAATAAAGCGTTGTATACTACGCATTATCAGATATGAAAAGGTACCTCCAACCATGGGAGAAACCACCCAACTGATAACAATGGTGCCGATTTTCGGCCAGTTTACAGCATCCATACCGATGCCGACCATCGCAAATCCTACAATCGCACCGATGATACTGTGCGTTGTAGAAACGGGCCAGCCCATCCAACTGGCGACAGTCAGCCAGAGTGCGGCGGCAAGTAGAGCAGAGAGCATTCCCCAGACAAGAATTTCAGGATTGCCGAGAATTGGAGTTGGGTCAATGATACCCTTGCGGATAGTTTTGGTGACATTCCCACCCGCGATAAAAGCACCGGCAAATTCGAAAATTGCAGCGATGATAATTGCCTGCTTGATGGTGATCGCTCCTGAGCCAACAGAAGTACCCATTGCATTGGCAACATCATTGGCTCCAATTCCCCAAGTCATGTAAAGACCAAGCACTATCGCCAGCATAATGAAGACGGAACCGTACTCAACAAGCATGTAACTCCTTGGTTTTGTATAATAAAAAGCAGTGCATATTTTCAGTCTAATTATGTGCAATCATCAAACGTAGCCGGCTGCCTGTTTTTTTAGAATAATCAGCCAGATCACCAATCCATTCAAAAACCTCATACCAGAAAACAACATCTACAGGTTTCATTTTGTCTTCTACCTCAAACATTTTACGTACAAGCTCATCCTCCAAAACGTCTGCTTCAGTTTCCGCAATTGAAACATGATCAATCATTTCCATTAATTTTTTAATTTCATGGCGCCCAAATCCGGACTCAAGGACGTCTCCAAATTCCCGTGAAAGACCCTGAGCCAAATAACAAACACTTTGTGCTTTTTCGACAAACTGAATTACATCCTGACAAAGTTCTTCAGGCAGGCACATTCTTCTCAGGTTTAATAAATTAGCAATATCCTGTGCCACATCCGCAATAGTATCCTGCATATCAAGCATTTCCAACAAATCACGACGATTTATCGGCATGAAAATATTTCTGGGGAGATGATTGCGGACTTCGTTTTTGATGGTATCTGCTGCTTCTTCAGCTACTGAGATTTGTTGCTGAATTTCTTCAACTTTTGCATAATTCTGCTCGTGGAGTGCTTCAAAAAATTCATTCAGCGGAGCAATACTTTCGATCACTTTATCCATGTGATCCCGCAGCGGTTTAAAAGGGGACCTGGCAAACATTGAACTGATATTGATCATAAAATCTCCTTATCTTACAATATGAGTGCTTGCAAAATGGTCAATCCCCACTTCCGCCGTTTGTTTGAAATCCGCCGCTTTGCAGGAGTTGATCTTTGCGGGTTTCTTCCAAATCTGCTTTAATCATTTCTTCGATCATTTGCTGTAAATTACAAGTCGGTTGCCAACCTAGTTTTTCTCTGGCCTTGCTTGCATCACCAATCAACAAATCAACCTCTGTCGGCCGGAAATAAGCAGGATCAATGGAAACAAGAATATTTCCGCTTTTGGCATCACGTCCTGTTTCATCAACTCCGTTACCGGACCATTCGAGGGTGATGCCAACCTCTGCAAAAGCACGTTCGGTAAATTCCCTGATTGTAGTGGTTACTCCGGTAGCAAGTACAAAATCTTCCGGTTCTTCCTGTTGCAGCATTCTCCACATACCTTCTACAAAATCGCTGGCATGCCCCCAGTCCCGCTTTGCATCGAGGTTGCCGAGATAGACCCTTTCCTGCTTGCCCATAGAGATTCTCGCAGCTGCACGGGTTATTTTTCTGGTGACAAATGTTTCTCCTCTAACAGGCGACTCATGGTTGAAGAGGATACCGTTGCAGGCGTAAAGATTGTAGGCCTCACGGTAATTGATCGTGATCCAGTATCCATAGAGTTTAGCGACAGCATAAGGTGAACGCGGATAAAACGGCGTTTTTTCGTTTTGTGGGACCTCCTGTGCTATACCATAAAGTTCGCTGGTAGAAGCCTGATAAAACTTGGTTTTTTCACCCATGTTCAAAAGCCGGATTGCTTCCAAGATCCTTAATGTACCAAGCCCATCCGCATTTGCGGTGTATTCAGGTGTTTCAAAAGAAACCTGAACGTGACTTTGAGCTGCCAGATTATAAATCTCATCCGGCAGTATTTCCTGAATTATCCTGATCAGATTGGTGGAATCAGTTAAGTCTCCGTGATGCAGAATAAAATTTCGCTTGCTAACGTGAGGATCTTGATACAAATGGTCAATACGTCCTGTATTAAAACTGGAGGAGCGTCTTTTTAGACCATGAACGATATAATCTTTTTTCAGCAATAGTTCTGCGAGATATGCTCCGTCCTGTCCGGTAATTCCAGTGATAAATGCTACTTTTTTCATCTTTTATTCAAGTTGTTCAATAAGTTATGTAAAATGAAACCGTAAAAAGTCTAAATGGTATACTTTTTTGCCATTCCCGCGAAAGCGGGCATGACAACTATTTACGAAGCCATTATGTATGTGTCATTCAGACTGTGAACCGGATGCAAGTTCTTCAGAATGAATATATTTCAAAGCCTGTCCGACACGCTCCAAGCCAATTTTAAGCTCCTCTTCAGCAATATTCAGTGGCGGTAAAAACCGAAGTACACCCGGTCCTGCAATCAATACCAAAACGCCTTGTTGCTGACAGGCAGTGACCATGGCTGGGGCTTTGTTTTTCCAGGCTTTTGAAAGCACTGCTCCAATCATCAATCCACGACCGCGAATTGTTTCAAATAAACTCAGTTCGTCGTTGAGCGATTCGAGGTGTTTTCTGATAAAGGCTCCTTTATTCAACACTCCTGTCAACATTTCCGGAGTATTTATTTTCCCGAACGCAGCACCGGCAACAGCGGTTACAATTGGATTACCTCCGAAAGTAGTTCCGTGGTCTCCTGGTTTAAAACTTTGCGCTAATTTTTCTGTGCAGAGCATGGCACCGATTGGAAGTCCCCCACCGAGCGCTTTGGCCATGGTAACGATATCCGGAATCAGTTTCTGCTCAGAACTTTCCGGAGTCTCCGCAGTTTCCGGAGACACTTCAGATGCCGTTTCTTCCCATTGATAACCGAATAATTTTCCGGTACGTCCCATTCCACTTTGTATTTCATCAAAAATCAAGAGCGCATTATGTTGATCACAAAGTTTTCTTAAATGCAGTAAAAATCCGGATTTTGCAGGATTAACTCCGCCTTCTCCCTGAACCGGTTCCACCATGACAGCGCAGGTGTTTGCTCCGATCATTGCTGTTGCTGCTTCAAAATCATTAAACGGACAGTAACGAAAACCTCCCGGAAGAGGCTCAAATCCCTGTTGATATTTCGGCTGAGCGGTGGCAGTTACGGTGGCGAGAGTTCGTCCATGAAATGAGCCTTCAAATGTAAGGATCTCCCTTTTTTCAGGTGCATGAAGCAGACTGGATGATTTGCGTGCCAGTTTAATTGCTGCCTCATTTGCTTCTGCTCCGGAGTTGCAGAAAAAAACACGATCCGCAAATGTCGCATCCACCAGGTTTTCTGCCAGTTTTATGGCTGGTTCTGTTAAATACAAATTTGTAGTATGCCATAGTTTTCCGGATTGTTCGGTTAACGCCTGGAGCAGTCCCGGATCCTGGTGTCCCAAACTGTTAACAGAAATTCCTGCGCCAAAATCTATGTACTCTTTACCGTCTCTGTCCCAGACTTTTGCACCCTGACTTCTGCTTAAAATTAAGCTTGGTGCATAGGTAGGTAAAAACACTCGTTGCGCGGTTGCCAGCATTTCTGCAGTTGTGTGGTTTTCATTTTGCTCTAATTCAGCTTTTTGAACACTCTGCGCCTCACTTCCTGTTGTATCCGCATTTTTCGCAGCAGAAAATTTTTCAGAAACTGCATCTCCTAAATTCAGTAATCGTTCACGGTTTGCCATGCAGAATTCAACAAATCCCTGTTCACTGACTGCTAGTCTGATCATTCTCGGCAGAGCCTGATATAAACGTCGGAAAGCAGCCTGCATCACGGCCTCATTTTGTAGGGCATTTGCAGGCAGTGGTCCGATTTTTTCTTTGATCAGTTTTTGGATACGTGGCAGTTGGTCTTCCAGCAGCATAGCGTTTCTGTTGTTCTCTTCTTTTGCTTTTTTATCTGCACTGTGTAAATGCGTTCATGTAATTTTTTTATCTCAGCAAAATACTGATTTTATCCTAACTCATTTTGAGCATTTATTCAATCCTGGCAAAGCATAAATCTGGATAACTTCAACAAATTGAAACAATTCTCATCTTGCCTGTTAAATCAATAGTTTGCTAAAATAGTTTCTGTAAAAACACAAAGGATACTAATTTTAAAAGTTTAAGAAGCTCTATGATTAAATAGAGCTTTGTTGAATTCTTTTTTAACACAGCAGTACTGGAACTTAGTCTTTGTAACAAATGATGAATATATAAATATTTATTTTATTACAGATGATGAACCTGTAAAAAGTTCGGAAAGCGTGTCATTGCTTACAAAGCGAGAATTCAATTGTATGTTAAGCACTAATATCATTACGAAATATCACTGCGACCTAAATTACAACATATGTTTCAGAGTTTTTACGAAGACATCACAGATAGAGCAAACATTATTTTTCAAAGGATCAAATTTTGACACTGTTTAAATTTCTCGAAAGACTGGTAATTCATCACCCAAAGAAAATTCTAGTCTCAACTGTTTTACTTGGTATTTTGGCTGTCCCGAGTTTGCTCTATGTTCAAAACGATCCCAGCCCTCACCTTTTACCTATCAGTCATCCTGTCCGACAGGCGATGGAACAGCTTCGTGAAGATTACACCGGTACCAATCCAGGTGTATTCATCATGCTGGAAGCAGAGGATACTATTTTCAAAACTTCCACGCTGGAACGTATCCAAAGTCTTACTGAATCAATCGAAAATCTACGCTTGTTGTCTCAGGAAGACTTGACTGCGCTGCAACAACTATCCACAAAATTTCCTGGAGAATTAGCTGAGCAACTCCGTAAAATTCTACCAAATGAAATCGACGGACTTGATGATATGTTTTGGATGGAGTTTGCCGAAATACGGGAATCCCTCGAAGAGGGCTCACTATGGCTTCCGGCATGGGATGCATTAATCAATAATTTAGAAGTACGTGCCGCTCCGGTTGTGGATGTGCTTTCAATGGCCAATACTGATGATATTGTCGGTACACTGGAAGGGCTGGATATTTCGCCACTTTATGAAGAAACTCCGGAAACTCCTGCTGAAATTAAAAGTTTACGCAGTCAAGTGTTAGCCAATGAATTGTTCAGGAATTATCTTTACAGTGAAGATGGACGACATACGGGCATATTTGTCGAGTTAGCTACAGACGAAGACGATTCAGAAAATCTATACGCAATTTATCTGGCATTGGAACGTGTCTTTGAGGAAAATCCGGGAGAAGATATTCATTACATTGCCGGTTTTCCTATTATAGCTGCTACTTTGCGTACAGTCATTGATCGGGATACCAAGAAATTCTTCCCCTTTGTAGCTTTGCTGGCTGTCTTTTTCCTCTGGCTTACCTTCAGGGGGTTTATCGGAGTAGCTGTCCCAATGCTGGTTGTTGGATTTTCGATCTTGTTCACACTGGCGATTATGGTTATTTTTGAAGTGCCGCTGAACAGTATCACTTCTGCATTGCCGGTTTTTTTAATTTCGATTGGAGTAGCAGACGGTATTCACATGTTTTCCGAATACCGTGATAACCGTCTGGAAGGTCAACCTCGTGAAAAAGCCGTCTCCCTGATGCTCGAGAAGCTAGCTCTACCTGTCACCATGACTTCAATAACAACAGCAGTTGGGTTTTTCTCACTCACTGTTAGTGACATTATACCGATTCTTACTTTCGGAATTTTTGTGGCAATCGGAACTTTGCTCGCAATGATGCTCTCCCTCGTCTTTATTCCCGCTCTGTTGATGGTGCTTCCTGAAAAGAAAACAGAATCTGCAGTTGACTCAGCAACGACTACAGCTACAAGCAGTGGAATGCATCAGGAGAATTTCATGGACCGACTCATTCAGAAGTTTCTGGAAGGACTGACGTCATGGGTACTAAGCAACGCAAAAATTATATTACTGGGTGCACTGATCATTTCCGGATTTTCCGTTTATGGACTTTTACAACTGAAAGTGGAAAGCAATCTGGAAAGTTATTTTAAAGCAGATGCTCCTTTTGTGGTAGCAAATAAGGCCATGGAAAAAATGTCAGGCAGCCGCACAATTAACATTGTAATCAAGATAAATGAAGAAGGTGAGCCATGGAAAAATCCTGAAAATCTGAAATTGGTTGAAGATTTCCAAAAATTCCTTTCAGCAGAACAAAGGGTTAAACGTACATTCTCACTCGTTGATTTAATTAAACGTATCAGTTATGCGTTTAACGAGAACCGCACAGAATTTAATCGTCTGCCTCAAACAGTTGAAATTCTAGAAAGTGAAGAAACATTTGAAGAAAACGGTCAGATCGTAAAACGAGGCGTGAAGAGGGAAATCAGCGGGAGAGATTTGGTAGCCCAATATCTCGTACTTTATGAGAATTCAGGCGGTGATGTACTTTCAGATGTGATCGACAGTGAGTACCGGAACTTGAATTTGACTGTTAACATCAGTTCAAATTCAACCATTGAGGAAGAAAAACTTCTTATGCGTATCGATGAATATGCCGCTCAGCATTTTCCGCCGCAATTCATTATGACCTCAGCAGGAATGGTACCGATTAATGTCGCCACCAGCACAGAAGTTGTTTCAAGTCAAATCTTTAGTTTATCCGGATCTTTGCTGGCTGTACTGTTGATGCTGGTTTTGATTTTCCATTCATTCTACCGCGGAGTGATGGGCATGATTCCACTTGCATTTACGGTACTTTTCAATTTTGGAATCATGGGCTATTCCGGAGTTAATCTTGATATTGGAACTGCACTTGTCAGCAGTATCGTAATTGGAATTGGTGTTGATTACAGCATCCATTATTTATCAAGAATGTTCAGTGAAATTACTCAGGGTGCAGATTTGCAGGATGCAATCGCCAGTACTGTCAGGCGCAGCGGGAAAGCCATCACGTCAAATGCGGTAACAGTCGGATTTGGTTTTCTGGCATTGGGTGTATCTGAATTTTTACCTTTGGTAACACTAAGTTGGATGATTTGGTTGACTTTAAATATTAGTGCTTTAGCAACTATGATTTTACTTCCTGCGCTGGCAGTAACTATACCTAATGTTTTCAAGTTGGGACCTTCAGAAAATAAAAATTATTAATTAAGAATAATAGAATTAAGCGTATGTCAAATTCAATCCAAACCTTTCACCGTTTACAAGAGAGTCTCAATCATCTTATTTTAGGACAGGAACGCCTGATAGAACGCCTGTTGATTGCCATGCTTGCAGACGGTCACCTCCTGGTAGAAGGCGCTCCAGGGCTAGCCAAGACAAGAGCCATCAAAGCATTGGGTGACAAAATAGCCGGAGATTTTCACCGTATTCAATTCACTCCGGATTTGTTGCCTGCTGATGTGACTGGCACTGAAATATACCGTCCGCAAGAGGGCAGTTTTCATTTTCAGGCAGGACCGGTTTTTCATAATTTACTACTTGCTGATGAAATAAACCGAGCTCCCGCAAAGGTGCAGTCCGCACTTTTGGAAGCCATGGGAGAGCGTCAGGTAACTGTAGGCGGAGAAACATATCCTCTTCCGGAGTTGTTTCTGGTAATGGCAACTCAAAATCCTATTGAACAGGAAGGTACTTATCCTCTTCCGGAAGCGCAATTGGACCGTTTTCTGCTCCATGTTCTTATAGATTATCCTTCTTTGGAAAATGAGTTGGAAATTATGCGTCTTGTACGTAAGGAAGCTCTTGCTGAAATAACCAATCCATCCGTAATAAAGGCTGAGAATTCCGATGATTCAAGTGAAAAGTCAGCTTCAGCAAACATCTCTGCACAGGCTATATTTGCTGCCAGAAATGAAGTGTTGAATACCTACATGTCTCCGGAGATAGAAAGGTATCTGGTTGAAATAATTACTGCTACCAGAACACCTGAAAGATACAGCGATGAACTGGCGCGTCTATTAACCTGGGGGGCGAGTCCACGAGCTTCGCTGGCCCTTGACCGTTGTGCCCGAGCACGAGCCTGGCTGCATGAACGTGATTTTGTTACTCCGGAAGATTTGCAGGATTTAATAGGCGATGTATTACGCCACAGAATCATAGAAAGTTATGAGGCGGAATCAGATGGCATAACTCCCGATGACGTAAT
>Ga0207986_1000836_pt1 | contig 13777 bp, 6 predicted proteins | sample ETNtaG_26_FD_185764 | JGI IMG/M metagenome (GOLD analysis project Ga0207986, IMG submission 185764) | Marine microbial and viral communities from oxygen minimum zone, Eastern Pacific Ocean - ETNP201302SV89 (SPAdes) (version 2) | ecosystem: Environmental > Aquatic > Marine > Oceanic ... | reverse complement strand
GCAAAAAGAAAATAGAATAATTTTCGCATCATAAATCAGGGGATAGGATTCAAATTTTCATCAAGCTGATTGGACAAACGATACCGGAAAATGCTGGATGAAGGTGTATCACAAATATAGATAACACCCCGGCTGTCTACAGTCACAGCTCTTGGTTTTTCCAGAATACCTTTTATCTCCTTCGTATAAAACGTATCTACAATAGAACTATCAGTTGGAGAAGTAAAAATAGTTATTGTTGTATCAACCGTAATGTATTCCACTCCTGCTTTTTTAAAAAAGTCTCCATGGGAATTAAATACCTGGATCTCCTGGGCATCTGTATTTGCAATATATACCATTTGGTTTTGATCCACTGCAATATCTTCCGGATAGAAAAATCGTGTCGTATCCATTATATCATTTCCCTCCCATTCAACTGCAAAGGGATAAATAGAATAATCTCCTTCTGTTTTAGGCTGAATCTGGTGAAGGTTGAAAAAATCACCTGATTGAGAATAATATATGTCCCCATCTTTATTCACATCAATACTGAGGGGTTGATTGACATAACCTGCTCCGGTGCCATACTCCGTAACCGTTTCTCCAAAATGTCCTTCATGCGCCCAGACTTCCTCTCCCGTGGATAATTTAAGGTAATACGTTTTGTAAAAGTCAATCCTGATTATCCTGTTATGATAAGCATCAGTTACATATATAAAATCGGAATTGTCACCTGGTGCTGAAATACCTGAAAATTTTGATTCCTCAGTTTCAAACCATTGGTCTGAAAAATTATGGTCAGGGTTTTCGCCATCAAAAAATACATGTGGGTAAAGCAGAGAATCAGATAAAACATCCATTTTTTCCCATTTTGAATCAACCAGAAGCGAATCAATTCCAACATCATTCCAATATTGATTCCACACATACACTTTATTAGAACCATCAATGAAAAATACATTCATTTTTTTGTCAATATCTACATCAATTGGAGAAACAACATTGTTTTCAATTGAAATATTATGCAGGCTCTGAAATTCAGGAAGAACATCTCCGTCCTGCTTCAAAACAAAGATGCTGTGCGCTGCAGAATCTGCAACAAAAATGTGACCATCCTGAGCAATGGAAATTTCAATCGGTGTTTGAAATCCGTAACTTTCATCCCAGATAGGACTTAAAAGCAAATAAGTCGTGTCACCAGCAGAAAATTCTATATCATCCGTGTCAATTTCTGACGGCAATGCCATTTTTTCAATGCACCCGGAAGAAACCAGGAGACACAATAAGAAAATACATGCCGGAAGCAAAACTGCTGATGTTCTTGAAATCGGTTTCATTTTTCCTGGTTTACTCACAATGAGAATCCTATAGTAAGCCAGGTTGGGTTTGTCAAATGACCATGAAAAGAATAGCTGTAATCAATGGTTAAATGAATGCCTCCTATAGGCACTTTTACACCGGCACCAAAAGAGAAATCTTCTTCGGATTTATTTATCTTGTATCCACCACGCACACTGAGCATTTTCAAGAATAGATATTCTGCTCCAAGAGCAATGTTTTCCGCATCATCTACAGGATGATTTAATTGAATCGCGGCAATTAATGTTGACCCGGGTAAAGAAAAAATATCCATTGCAGCGCCTACACGGAACACTGTGGGTGGACTGAATTCCTCAAATTCGGTTTCAATGATTGTTTCTTCTCCCGTGTCCGTATCTAGAACATTTTTTAGATATTTTCCTTCCGGTTTTGCCTGTGAACCAAAATGAGAAATTGATGCAGAGAATCGAAGCGTTTTAAATCCCGTCCAGTAAAACGTGCCCATATCCAGCATGGGTGCAGACATTTTATTCCCAGCCAGGTCTTCCTGAACATGTTTGAGGGTAATACCAAAGCTGAATCTATCTGTCATCCGCGCACCATAGGTCAGCGCAAAAAACCTATCCTGAAATACAAAGTAATTCCCTGTTCCATGGGGTAAATATTCGGTGGTTTCCATCATTGGAGCCATGTGAAGAATTCCAGCGCTAATCCCTAAAAAATGACGTTTATAAACTGCCCTGCTCATACTGAAATAATCAAACTGGATTTCAGCAGGCCATTCCACATGCGTTGCAGAAAATTCAGTTTTCTGGAACTGTGCAATTGTTGCGGGGTTATAATAAACAGACGCAGCATCCTGGTTCAATGCAACAACTGCTTCTCCCATTCCAAGAGCATGAGCGCTTACGCCAATCTTCAAAAAAGTAAAGATGGATGTTCCTGCACGTTGTCCGCCAAGAATCGGAAAAAAATTCTGGCTGAACCCGTAAGAAACCAGGAATATACTGATCATAATTATTTTTAAAAGGTGTTTTATCAAAACAGGATTTGAACTCCCAATTCAGTTGTCCTCAGCTTCCGGATCCTTGACGGATCGTAATTTGGGTCAGGACGGGTAATCATGCTGTATGGAATAATTTCTCCAGGATTATATCCCCTGCCAGTAAAGGAATTAATACGCCTTGGGATCTCTTCATCAAACAGGTTTTCGATTTCAATAAAAATTTTGTACTTCAAACCTCCAACGTTGAATGTTTTATGAAGCTTTAAGTCTACAGTGCTGTATCCGGAAATATCAGTCAGACCAAGCATCCTGAAAATTTTTGGATTATAATCTGCAAAATAGGAATACGGATTATCGTCTTCATACGTTCCAATATAGTAATCAACTCCGTCAACCTGAATGATGCCATCCGGATATTCCGCTGTTCCCGGAATGGACCGCGTATATCTGCGTGTTGAACCAAATTCGAAACGGAGAGATGCACCCCAGTTGGATGGATGATTGTAGTATAGATTGCTAAAAAACTGGAAAGGTTTATCCCAACTCATAAAGTTCTCGCCAAGATTTTTTTCAGAAAGTGCCCCTGCCTGCACCAGGAGATTATCAAGGGGAGAAGAACTTTTTCCCGTCACGATGGAATAATTAAAGTTTACATCCGCATACCAGTTAGTAAATATCCTGCTTTTTAGGATGATTTCTATCCCACGCGCCCTGGCATAGTCAGCATTAAAATACATGTTAAATTTTAAGTGAGAATACCTGGGATTTGATGGTGAAATAGTTTGAGAAGTCTCATAATCAAACATATCCTTCCAGTACGCTTTCATCTCCAGGACCTGGTCATCGCTGAACCGGTGTTTAATGCCTAATTCATATTGAACGGTTGTTTTAGGACTTAGGTTGGGATTACCAAAAACTTGATACGTAGATTGAGAAGTTGAGTTTAACTTAGCATACACATACTGGAAAGTGGGAAGCTGAGAAAAATGTCCATAATAAAAATACAAAACATCGTTATCCGTTACAGGATGGGAAATTCCAAACCTCGGGCTAAGCCGCCCCTTCCCGCGATATCCTAAAATTTCAAATGTATCATCATTAAATTTTTCCCTGGCTGCATCGGTGATAATAACTGTATTGGTATCATCGATTGTATCTTCTACATATTTTCCCGGAAACCAGTAATCATAACGCATTCCCAGGTTTACTGTCATACCCTCAAATTTAATTTGATCCTGGATATAGAATGCCCCAAACATGGTTTGCGCATTGTACATATCATAATTTGCTCCCAGGCCAGTCGTTCCTATCCAGGGTTCATCAATATCCAAAACCTGCATTTTAGTGATGGTGTTTTCCATTCCGGTTTTTATTTTATGCCGTTTCTCTGTATGATAAATCCAGTCTGCATCTAAACGATAATTATCGCTGACAATATCATACCACTCAGGTGCAAATCCAGTGTCATAAAATTCATCCCCATAGGTAATATTGATATTTCCATCCCTGTCCAAAATTGTATAGTTGATCGGTTCAAGGTCCAGTCTTTCCTCATATTCAGTCCAGTGCAGATTCTGAACAGCGCTGTGCTCCAAAGTTAAAAACCGCCCAAAAACAATCTCATAAAACGACCGTGTACTTAATGTATGCGTCCAGTTCATATTGACCAGTCTTGATTCACGGGTGATCGTATTATAGTTATCCAATATCTTTTCGTAACTGTATGGATAATACGTATTTGAAAATGCCCGGGGCATAAAATATCCCTGGTTAATATTTAAAGACATATCGTAGGACACTCCCAACTTTTTCTTTGGGGACAGCGCCCAGGATAATTTATACAAAAAGTGCCAGTCATTATTTTCCCTTGGTGCGAATTTATCCATTTTATTTTCTGTTGATTCTGGAAATATGTGATAAGGAAAATCCCAATTTCTGTGAGGATATAGTTTTACAGCTGTTGGGAGGTGACTATCAAAAATCTTTCCGTATCCATTTAAGAAAAAAGAAAATTTTCCTGGGAGGTCTACTCCAAATTTTAGTAATAATTCTTGCAGAACGGGCATAGGACCGCCAAGATTGAATTCAAAGCGATCCGTATTGTAATGGTTTATCACATCTTTTGATTGACCCCAATTATCACTGGAGAATTTTACTGCGCCCTCAAAATTATCCCTCCCCTCCTTTAATTTAATATTAACCACTCCGGACATGGCCTGGCCATATTCCGCATTATATCCTCCGGTTACAATCTCCAAATTCTGAATGGCTTCTGCAGTTATATATAAATTCCCCGAATACCCAGAGAGCGGATCTTTTATAGACATCCCATCTACAACAAAGAGACTTTCATCAATTCGCCCGCCGCGGATGTGGATTTCGTTATCCTGCTTGGTTACACCCACCTGTTCTGCAAGGATGTCTTCTACGCTGTTCACAGTTTTATTGGCAATATCATCACTGGTCATACGCACAGCAGATGCAGTTTCATCTACATCAAACAGCGGTTTGGCACCCAGCACAACCACTTCTTCTCCTAATGTTAACACAGTTTCTTCCATCTTATAATTCACAGTTGTCTTCCGACCGGATTCCACCCGTATCCCTGTTTGAAGGACAACTTTATATCCAATGATGGATGCTTCAATATCATAGGTTCCTTTATTCACATTTTCTATGAAATAGTGACCATCCAGCCCTGTTGCAGCCCCGTAGTACGTTCCTTTAACCATAACGTTGACACCAATGAGGGGATCACTGGATTTTTGATCAGTAACTACTCCCGAAATGGATCCCTTTTCCTGCCCAAAAAGACAAAATGACAGGCAGAATATGTATGCAATTAGCTTATATGGTAATTGTCTAATCATGATTATTATTGAAAGAGTTCGTTTAAAAGAAAATTGAAAAAGTTACCTGAACCACCTCTTACATTTCTATTTAATAAGACACTGTATTGAGAGTCCTGTCCTAATATTTTTCCATCTTGAGCGTTAAATATTTGAATTCCTAATAGGTCATGAAGAACACCGCTATATTCATCTATCCAATCTTCACCACCGTTATAAGTAGCGATAATTATACCGTCTTTACCAACAGCCCAGCCTACATCACTATTTAAAAAGTAAATATCATTAAGAGTCGATTCTATCCCACTATCTAATTCAACCCAATTATTCCCTCCATCAGTGGTTTTTAAAACAATACCATCTTTCCCAACTATCCATCCTGCCAATTCGTCAATTAAATAAATTGCGTGCAAACTATTTCCAGTTCCACTTTCCTGTGGACTCCATGTTTCACCACCATTCTCAGTATGAAGAATAGTTCCGCTGTAACCAACGCACCATCCAATTAGAGAATTTAAAAAGAAAATATTCTCAAGCCTTTTCGTTGTTCCACTTTCCTGTGGACTCCATGTTTCACCACCATCATTTGAATACAGAATTGTGCCGCTGTATCCAGAAATCCAACCGGTATTTTCATTAACAAAATCCACCGAATATAATCGTTTTGTAGTTGGACTGGACTGCAATTCCCAATCCTGACCTCCCGTTTGTGTATTAAGAATTATTCCATTTTTTCCAACTATCCAACCATTTGTACTAGTTGTAAAATCAACACTTAACAAATCTTCTGATGTTGAAGTATTTTGATCCATCCATGAGGAACCACCATTAGTTGTTTTCATTATTTTACCATCATCACCTACGATCCATCCTGTTTGCGTATCAACAAAAATCATTGCAGAAAAATCAGAATTAAGTTCATCATTCTGTATTTCCCAGATAAAATCAAGAGTCGATGATTGACTTTTATACAATGGAATGGACATAATAACTGCCTTCCCACTATTAGGATACAATGGACTTTGATTTTGATACATCCCACATAAATTAGGTGTTCCTGTCCATAGATTTTCGGGATCGGATGGTTCCTGCAATCGATAAAGGCTTTGAAAGTCCGGATCACTACTTTCAAACCCCTTCACATCTACGGGAATTGTACCAGCAATTACGAGAGTATCTGCACGATCATCTTGCGGTAGTAAAATATTTCCAATTGTAATATCTCCACTGATTGGTATTAATTCATCAATCGGAAACCATTGAAAAGTGCTGTCAGAAAAGGTTGCAAAATTGAGAAATAAATTCCCACCGCTCTGGATAAAAGCACTTATACTTCCATCAGCCTTATCATATGTAAATCCCCCGGTATAACCAGAATACCAGATAACATGATCAAAATATGACAAATTAGCAGTTACATCTTTATCTGCCGGTAATTTTTCTCCAATTTCCCAAACCGAATAACCTCCCCCTCCTACATTTTCAATAGTATCCAAAATACTTTGGTACCACTCAAGTGCGTTGTTTGGAGTATCTTGCGGATAATCATCCACTAATAGGATTGTCCCTATTGGTTCTTTCACAATCCAAGTGCCTGGATACGCATCATCACTTCCATCCGGAAAATGAATGATTTGGCTATAAGCACCAGCAACATCCTGAGCCTTTAGAAAGAATGTATGTTCACCAACAGAAATTGAATCCAATGTGACACTACTAGTCATAGTTGCATCCAAAGTTGCCCAGCAAGTTTCACAAGTATCATCTAATGAATAAAATATATCAACTATTGTTTCAACACCATCTACATCATCAAGATTCCAAGAAAAAGTACGGGTAGGAAAAGTATAATGGATATTAGGATTGGGTAAATGTTCTGATAGTGGATTACTCAGAAAACGAAAACTAATTTCAGGAGGTGAGTTTTTTATCGGAAAGACTACTTTTGCTGGAGTTAAAGTGTCAAGCAGGCCGTCATTATCCATTGCAGCCACTTCAAAACGGAATACATCAAAATTGGTGAGGATGGGAACGTAAAATATACCAGACTCCTTTGTTGTAAAAGACCAGACCGTATCCACATCCCATCGATATTGATAACCAATAACCTCACCATCAGAATCTTCTCCCCACCAGTGGAGCTCATGACGGCTTGTAAACGTATCCGTAAATGCATTTTCTAATGTATCCAGCAATATCTGGTTTGGATCAGGCGAATTCCCCAAATCATAGGACCATCCACCAGTAGCTGGGTCTGGATAACGAAAAATAGTATCAGTAGCAATTAAAGACAAATATGTTTCGGGAGTTTTCTGCTCCAGGGGATTTGACGGATCATCATACTCCCACAGGGAGCATGACAGGGTCATGAACACAATTAATATGAGAATGTTACTAGTGTTTTTCATTCAAAAATACGGGATGAAGATATTCTCCACCCTACATATCAGTATTTTTTTATCGAATTAATGTCATCTTTTTATGGCCTACAAAATCTCCCGCTTTCATACGGTAAATGTAGATGCCGGAACTGACATAATTTCCGCTATTGTCTTTCCCATCCCAGTTTATTGTATATCTGCCTGGAGTGTATTCCTTCTCTTCCAATGTACGTACAATACGACCCAACATATCATAAATGACAAGTTTTACATTTATTTGGTCGCCCACTTCAAATTGCAAACGAGTTGCCGGATTGAATGGATTAGGATAGTTCTGTGAAACAAAGTATGTAAATGGAATCTCCGGAACTTTGTTCAAGGTAAATCCCGTGATGTCTCCACTCACAATTATTTCTCCGGAACCTGACAAGCTGTACTCTTTATTACCTGCCAGGATCCAGTCAGTATCATCCTTAATATCATAGGCAATCACAAGCTGGTCAGAGTTATTCATTATTTCAATAATACCTGAATTGTCAGCAACTTTCATATTGTCAGCATACCGTGCATCAAACGCACCTGCCGGCGGTTTTGGTGGAAGCTGATAACTGAGCATCTCTTCTTCCGGTATGGATACACCAAAGTAGAGGTCATTGCCATTGAAACTGAGTTTATTAGCTTCTTTCGTTCGATCTGTAAATGCAGCTATTGTTTTCGCAGCACCGCCGCTTGAAATGGTGATGTCGCCATCTTCACTTGCGTTAACCCAGTATCCATGGCCGGGTGTTAACACATCGGCACCAGCATACGAACCTGAAAATCCATAAACTGTACCTGGAACAACAATATCACCCGGATCAGAAATACCACTCACATTTGTCGCTTCACTGATGCCGCTGAAAAGATTCCAGCCCGCAGTAAGTGACACGGTTAAACTACTGATGGGTGCACCGGAGATGGTTGTCATGCCCGCATCTGGGAAGTGTAGCCAGTATCCTTCTCCGGAAACTAATCCATCCACTCCAACATATGCCCCGTTATAGGAGTATAAAGTTCCTGGTGTACCTTCGGGATATACCGCCGACAACGAGCCATCCTCAACACCCGCTGGCAATCCTACCAGGTTCCAACCGGATATGTTATCTACATCTACTGCAACAGTCCCGGCATCACCACCACTCCAGTTACTGAAATTAGTCAGCAGGGTCTGCTGTTCTGCATCCGGAAGCATGGACATATTAAATGCCATAAAAAGAACATTTCCATTGATGGAGCTGGCATAGTAGTAGTTATCTGCACCGGAATAGTCAGCCAGGAAGGGAACTGGAAGCTCGTCCGATGAACCATAATACAGCGGATCGCAAAGATCAGCCATGCTGCCAAAGTAATCCAAATCGGCATTAAGAGCTATATCTTCTGTTGGGAGACCGTTAATAAGTCCCGTACCGCCATCATCACCAACCGCAACTTCGACGTAGTTATAATCGTTGCCGACCCATTCCACACCAAGAACGTCATAAACGAAATGGCCCGATGAGAAGGAGATATCTTCATAACCGGAGTAATCACCCAGGACTTCTTCAGAGGAGTACAGCATTTTCCCGCCATTGTCTACAAATTCCGTTAGCGTGTGATCCGCGGATAGTTCAGGCCACAGGGTCCAATCATAAATACCAGCATAAATGACGGCATCATAATTGCCGAGCACCGTTTCATAATCCGCCTGGCTATTGTACCAGACATCCCAGTAGTCATATACAATGCCTGCTGCATTCATGTTCGCTTGAGTAATTGAGTCAGCATCAGCCGGGCCGTAAATGGAATAGGGTTCATAGTAATCAAACATATAGAGTACTGATGCTCCTGAAGGAACAAAACTCGTGCCCCAGAATGCACCACTGCCTGAAGCAGTAGTAAAAGCATCATTATCAGTTGCTTCGGCCCAATAGCTCACAGTACTGGCATCACTGAAACCTGCAATATCAAATGTTGCAGAGTAGACTGTGCCCCCTACTGAATTCATATCAACCGTAACAGCAGCTGTGGAATCAACAGAGTATTTAAGAACCACTGAAGTCAGTTCACCATCTGAATCAAAGCCGGACGCATGAACGGTAGCGGAGCTAGTTCCTGAAGCCACACCATTTCGGGTACTTCCTTCACCAACCAAATTGATCACAGGAGGTGAAGCAATGCCAAATTCAGAGAGTGCACCGTCCATCAATTGATCAAACTGTGTATAATCCCATACACCGCCAGGAAGGGTATCTCCAGCAGCATCAGCCATAAAACTTAGATAGACTGCTTTCCCACCAGGATTATGGTCCTTGGTTATTCCAACTAAATTACCTTGGTCATCGTAGAAAATGGGTGTGCCATCACCAGCTGTAAGATAGTCGGTCCACCCTGCGCCATCTGTAAGCAGGTAAGGAGCATGACGAAGTGTCATTGGGGTCTCAGTAAACGGGTTATCAATTGCTGTGACACCTTGACCTGTAACTTCAATTGTATCTATAGCACCCGGGTCATTAAGGCCGCCAGCAATTCCAAAGTAATCGTAGGCAAAGTCACCCGGAGCAAAGGTCAGTTCAGGATCAAGGTTATGACCATAGAACCAGTCCATATCGATAAGAAGAAGGTTACCGCCGCCATCAACAAAATCACCATAACCTGGGTCATCACCAAGTGGATCATTTGCAATTACAGGAATCGTCATATTTGCCCAACCGTAAGCAATTATATTCGACCAGCCGTGGGAAATCACTGAAGCATCAATACCGTTCTCAAGAAATGTATCCCAGACTTCATAGACGAAGTCATTGTCGTCTAATACCTGTTCCACAAGGTCCCGCTGACGGTCAGACACCTTGTCACGGATGACAAGCAGATCGGCATCCGGGTTGCTTGGTTCCTTTATTTCGAAGGTCATATGCATGCTCTCAGAATTAAGTCCATCGTTATCAGTGGCTGTAATCCAGTATTCAATTACATCACCTGGATTTGCACTATTATAAGTAATATCAAAAGTATAGATACCGTTACCATCAGCACCAACATCATCGGCTGTCAGTGCCAGATCAGTTGTTGTTCCCTGGAACGAATAATGAGCAACGACTTCGTCATTCCCATCAATTGCCATTCCGTTGTCTCCAACATCGTCAAACAGGTCAGCATATACTGTCACTGTGTGTCCCCACAACCAATGGCCGACTTCATACGTATTAGTCAACTGATTGATTGACTGAATTGCAAGAGGCGCACCCCATGGGTACTCCACTTTCACCAGTACCATATTATCAATCAGACCAGCATCCATGCTCGCTTGGGACTGATAGGAACCCCAGGTCCATCCATCACCCCAATCCCCATCGGGAGTAGACGGATCGCCATCCGGATCTGTCCATGGACCGCCGAACCAGAGATACGTTTCTTCTGGTACATCGGATGCCAGGGGATGGGGGGTCTCCCCACCTTTGACAATCACGATAAGAAATGTTTCCACTGCCGTGATGTCAGTAGAATCACCAACTATAAATTCGTCACCGACAATACCAATGTCAAGCTGGAGTGACCAGTCATCAACATAATCTTCTATTGTGTTCGGTGTTGGAGGAGTCATCAGTTCGCCTATGGGTGACCAGGGAGCCATACCACGCGGCCAGTTTGTTGAAGCACCGTTATTTGTCCAGTCATTCGCAACATCACTCAGCATAGCGCCAAATGCTATTGCGTTACCGCCGTCAAACCATTGATGGTACACTTCTCTGACAATGCAGGGTGCAGCTGGGGTAAAAGCCACTGCCATGGTATCGCCGACATCCCCACTGCCAAGGTACCACTCTGCTAAATCGTCAACATGGGTCAGGTCCCATAAATCATCCCGAACAGATCCATGAGAATTCTGTGCCGGTCTGACCTTGTCGTGAAGAAGAGGGACAAGATCATTGTCTGTGATACTGATGGGTGCTTGAAGTCTTTCTTTTACAAGATTCATAGGCACCTGCCGGTAAGTACCTGCCTGCAAGAACTGTACCTTATTATTTATTGGACTGTTAATTAATTGTTCAGCTGGTTTCTTTGCCAGGGGAAAGGAACTGAACCCAATCAATAAAGCCATGAGTATTATCGCTGTTTTATTCATTAGTGTTTCCTCCGTTTTGTTTGTTAAAGAAATAACTATCATAAGTATAAACGAGCTTAGTAGCTGGTTATTGCTTCAAGCAATTTATTAAGAAAACCAGAATAATCCTCGGTATATGTGTACTCCACCCCCACAATGTGACCTGCATCACTTATTGGATTTCCAGTAACAAGGAGCCAGCTGGTCCCTTCATAAGTTTTAATGATTGTGTAATCTACTCCGTCTGAATAGACTGAAGAGCTCGAAATAAGTTGATGATTTTCATCTACAGAAATTAGTACTTCGCCAAAAGCAAAAGTGTTCGTATTATCCCAAATTCCATTACCGTTGCGGTCATCAAGGGGTTCTCCTGAATCCCAGGATCCGCTGCCGTCGCTATCCTCATAATACTCTCCATAGCTTACTGTTCCGGTACCGGTAACTGTCTGAACGCAGTCATCACAGTCAAGCTCTATCTCCAAATCTTGAAGTACCAGGTAACTTTGTTCGATTTCACCAAGGTAATAATGGCTTTTCGCTTTTGAAATCTTGAGAGACAGAGAATCGACGGAGGAATCCTTAGAAAAAGCAAATGATTCATCAGCTTCCAACACCTGATCAATGTACGTTATGCATTCGGCGTAATTACCGGCAGCAAGCTTAATCAAACCAATTCCAGCCAGTGATTCAGCCGTTATCCTGGCCAAGTTAAGTGGTGAATCAAAAATAGCGAATGCAATGGCCTTTTGCAGGTTGCTTTCACCTTTGGTCAGTTCCAGATTACGGGCATAACTCCAGCCAAGCCCCAGATAAACTTCCGGTTTGATGGCATTACGTTCTGAAGCTCCAATAAAAGAACCAATGGCCTCTTGATACATGCCATTCTGAAAATGCCCCCACCCTGTTTCAATAAGGGCATCATACTGTTCCGGTGGGTCAAAAAGAAAATCATCACCACTGAATTTTTCACTGCATCCGAACAGGATCAAAACCACAGTGAAGCTCGAGAACAATGTTAATATTTTTATTGTCTGTCTCATTCTCATTTAATGATTAACATTTTTCTTGTCTGTTGAAAATCTTTGGCTGTAAGCCGATAAAAGTAAATACCAGAAGAGGCCACTCGCCCGGAGTTGTGTTTTCCGCTCCAGCGAAATTTGTGGTGCCCTCCGTTGAGCTGTCCATCAATAATCCGCACAATCTCTCTACCCATGATATCATATACAACCAGGGACACATAGCCTCGTTCTGGAAGATCAAAGGAAATATTTGTGACCGGATTAAATGGATTTGGATAATTTTGATACAAGGCGTATTGTTGAGGTAAAACAAGGTCTTTATCCAGTTCTCCATGAAGCCCGGAAAGCACTATGAACTGCCCCAATGAATTAGTCCTTGCCTGTAAAGAGTTTCCTATAATTTCAGCTCCGATATGCCGCCATTCTCCCTTGTGGAACTGATAAATACTCATGGCCTGTTCAGTTTCCTTTAAGGAAAAAATCACCGTTGCTGACCGGTTCAATTTCTTATCATTAGGTCCGAACATTATAATATCACTCATTGGTTCGAAGCCTTCCGGCAGTGCAACAGAGCGATGAATCGGGATAGCTCCTGCAACTATCATTAGCGGGTTATCTAGGCCTGCGCGCGGCAGATTGTACTGGGCATTGCCCACAGCAATTCTAGAAGCGGAAGCCGGGTCATAGTAATCTACAACAATTGTCAATGAATCAGTTTCAAAGAGATTACCACTCTGATCACTTCCCTGATAGGTAAAGTTATAGGTCCCTTCTGTAGATAATTCTTTGGATGCGTGATAAATAACGAGGTCAGACCCATAGGATGAAAGTTCCATGGTTGCTACTGAACCCGAATCCCCCGAATCGATTGTGTATTCTACAACTGCTCCTTCATTCCCAAACTGATCAAAAACACGCCTTTCTGATACTACATAGAGATCCAGACAATTCTGGATCCCCGGATTCTGGTAAGCATATAAATCACTAAAATCAGGCACAGAAACTATATTTGATACGGCAAAATCATATGTTGCAGGAGGTTGGGCATCATCGGTTTTAGCGATCATTAATAACATGAGCTGAACCCCATTCAGTGCATC
>Ga0207986_1000819_pt1 | contig 13974 bp, 11 predicted proteins | sample ETNtaG_26_FD_185764 | JGI IMG/M metagenome (GOLD analysis project Ga0207986, IMG submission 185764) | Marine microbial and viral communities from oxygen minimum zone, Eastern Pacific Ocean - ETNP201302SV89 (SPAdes) (version 2) | ecosystem: Environmental > Aquatic > Marine > Oceanic ... | reverse complement strand
TCTTAAAAGACAGGATATAAAATATCCACAAGCAAATACAAAAAATACCAAGACCGCTTTTTTGATCGATAGAATATTTTTATCCATTTATATAGACTAAAAATTTAATGATATATCTCTGTGAACTGATTTGCATCTAGATACAAATTTTGCTTGTTCTATTGTTAGTCTTTCTTGGAGTCTTAATCCAATTGACTGACTAATTATTGAATCATATTTATCCAATTTATTGGTTAAAGATTTGCTAGCTTTATTTCTCCAACTAACTTCTTTGTTAAATAACTTTATTGTTTGATTGCTAATATTAATAATCTTATCTTTATCAATTTCTTCACTGTCAATAGCTACAACAATATCATCTAATTTGTTTTCAAGTTCTTCTGCCCCTGAAATTTCCCCTAGTTTTTCAAACAAATCTTCTATATTTCCAGCAGCGTTATCAAAGTCTTCATTATTAATATTGTTTTTAAGTTTATTAAAATCAGTTGAAAGTTTCTCAAGTTCCTTGCCATCTTGAATGAATGTTTTAATTTGAGTTAGTTCTTCGTAAGCATTATCAACATTTTTTCTATATCTTTTTGTTGCAATATTTTTTGCTTTATGGACTTTTTGGAACTCTTTATTTCTTTTGGTCCAATCTGATGGAATTGCTTTAATTAATTCTTCAATCTCTAATTTTAAATCTTCTATCTCGAGCTGCATTTTGTTTTTTTCAGATACTTTGTCTTTATTTAAATTTCTTATTTCTGCTTCTAATTTTTTTATCTTTTTTTCAATTTTAAGAATTTTCTTTTTTTTCTTTCTTACTTTAAAATGTGTGTCTTTATAATCTTTAATAAATAAATTATATTCACTTTCAGTATTCTGAACTTTTTTTACTAAGTCAAAAGTCGATGATGCATTATTAAAATGTGATTCAAAAATATCAATTTTGTCATCCGGAAGATTATCTAAATTGATTGATTGAAAATTGGCAATACTGGATTTGATTAACTCTTCATTATCATTATAAGTAGCAAATTTATATTTTTGCAAACAATATTGTAGTCTTGGATTCATTGGAGGTGGTGCTACATTTGAAGTTAAATAAACTCTATTTGGTAAATAATTTACTAAAGTTGGATAAAAACCAACTATACCGAGACCTATTAATTGTAAAGCTATAAATGCAACTGCACCTTTCCAAATATCTAATGTAGCAACATGTTTTGGGGCTACTCCTCTAAGGTAAAATAATGCAAAACCAAATGGAGGAGTTAGAAACGAAGTTTGTAAGTTCACGCCTATCATTACTCCTAACCAAACAGCTGTGACGTTTGCTGAAGTTTCGGCTAATAAAATTGGAGCAATAATTGGAACAACAACAACTGCGATTTCTATAAAATCAAGAAAAAATCCCAGTAAAAAAATTACTACCATTACCACAACAAATTGAGTCCAAAAACCTCCTGGCAAATCTTGTAAGAAATCTCTTACTAATTCTTCTCCTCCAAATGCTCTAAAAGCAGATGTCAACATGGCTGCTCCAAGAAGAATAATAAATACCATGGAAGTTGTTACGCATGTATCCGTAACAACATTTTTTAAAATATTTTCAATTTTAAAAGCTCTCCAAAAACTCCATCCGATTGCAACTAAAAAACAAAAAACAAAAAAAGCTGTAACAAGTATTGCTATTAAATTTGTTGTATTTTCTATATTCTTAACATTTAGGTAGAAAGAATTGCCTAATATAAAAATAAATAATAAAGAAATAGAGGCAAGAATTAAGGGATAGTAAGCATATTTTTTACCTTTATGAAGGCGATAACCTGCCATTAATGTTGCTCCAATAGCGCCTATTGATCCAGCTTGATTAACTGTTGCTATTCCCATTAAAATTGAACCTAGTACTGCAAAAATTAAAGCTAAAGGAGGAATGATTATTGACAGAACTCTCAACCAAAATTTAAAATTAAATTCTCCCTTGTAAGGAACGGGTGGAGCTGAGCCAGGTTTTAACCTTGCATATATAAATACATACAACATGTATAAGCCCACGAGAACCAAACCTGGCAAAAGAGCACCAAGAAACATATCTCCAGCACTAGTAGACGAAACTGTAAATTCTCCTGGCATACTAAATTCACCAGTTAATTGTTTATAATCCGCTTGCCTAATTGTGTTGGCTACATCTGTTGCGCTTCCAAGTTGGTCAGCTAAAATAATTAGTACAATTGATGGAGGAATAATTTGACCCAAAGTTCCTGATGAACAAACAATTCCACTCGCTAAAGACTTGTCATATTTGTTGTTAAGCATTGCTGGTAGAGAAATTAATCCCATAGCAATTACTGTTGCTCCAACAATTCCTGTTGTTGCTGCTAGCAAAGCTCCAACAAAAATAACTGATATACCTAGTCCTCCTGGTATGGGACCAAAAAGTTGCCCCATCGTAACTAGTAGATCTTCTGCAATCTTTGATCTTTGAAGCATAATCCCCATAAAAATAAATAATGGAATCGCAATAAGGGTGTCGCTTTCTACATCCCAATAAACGCTTCTAAAATTTGTGATACCTGCTGTTAACCATTCAATAGGTCCATCTTGCGCAAAGAATGCACTTACATCACCTTCAAATACATAGCCAAAAATTGCAGCAAGACAAATAGAAACTATAGCCGAACCTGGTAATGCAAAAGCAACAGGAAAGCCTGAAGCTAAAGCCGCTATCATTGTTATAATTAAAATTACTAGAAAAACTGTTTCCATAAATTATTGTTTAATTGAGTTTTCTAAAATTTTAGAACTATTGCTCATAAAATAGCTTGTAAATTGAGTTAACATGCTTACTGCAAAAATAGCCAAATAAGCAGCCATTAAATACTTTAGATATAAGCCACTAGATCCTTGTTGAGTTACTTCAAAAGCAAGTAAAGGACTATTAATGATGCTTGCTTTGCTACTCATGCCTAAAAAAATTATACATAAACAAAGTGGAATTCCTAAAAAGAATGAGCCTATAGTATTAATCCATGCTTTTTTACTTTCAGTAAAACCTGTGTAAAGTACGTCAACTCTTACATGTCCTTCATGAATTAAGGCATAAGCGCTTGCAAAAAGGAAAAGTGCTGCATACCAAAAACGAACCAGATCTCCCATAAAAGCTTGTTCGTAAAAGAAAATAAATCTTGAAAGAACAATTGAAAACTCAGCAAATACGACCAAAACAGCTAACCATATAAATCCGGTTGTCCTAGTAAAATATCCTACAACCAACGAAATAATTATTAATGGAAAATGAATAAAAGTAATCCTGAATTCTGCACTAATTAGTTTAAATTTAATTTCTTCATTAAAAATTACATCTATTAATCTCTCAACTGCAAGAAATGAAATAATTATATCAACAACACCAAGGATAAAAACAGCCCAGAAAGCAGAACGTATTATATAAGCTGATATTGAAGCAAATATTTCTGAGTCTTTTTTTAGGTTTTGTTTTGATGTTTTAAAAATGTAATAAATTACTGAAGTTAATGAAATAAAATAAAGAAACAATTGAATATAACAATAATTAAGCGTTGAATCTTCAAGTGGTTTATTCAGTTTTTTAAAGCCAAACAATTCATAGTTGGAATAAAATTTTTTTATTCCTGGCCAATCAAACCAACAAGTTAGAACATTGTTTATTAAAAAAGCAAAAGTTATTGCAGCAATAGAATAACCAAGAATTCTAATGATCTGAGATTTATTGTTTGTTGTCATGTTTTTTGGCAAAGTAATATAATTAAAACATAAATAATATAGCTAAATAAAAAAAAGGGCCCTATTCAGGGCCCTTTTAAAATATTTCTACTTAAAGTTTATGTACTAAACTCCAAGTGCTCTGTTTCTCTGTGAAATATATGGAGAGTCTGACAAGTTTGTCCAACTACCAATATCTTTACGAGCTTTTACAAAGCTTTTATGAGTTCTTGCTGCTAAATCACTACTTGCTTGAACTTCTTCAAACACTTCTGCGGCACCTTTAGCAAATGAGTCGTAAAGTTTATCACTAAATTTCTCAAGTTTAACACCATGTTCATTTATTAGACGATCCAATGCAGCACCATTTTTAGCATTAAACTCAGCCATCATTACATCATTTTCCATAGCTGCAGCTGCCTCAATCATCGTTTGATCTGCTTTAGACAAACTTGTTAACCATGATTTATTACATCCAGCTGCTAATGCAGAACCGGGTTCGTGCATACCTGGATAGTAATAGTACTTAGCCGCTTCTTGGAACTTCATAATTTCATCGTTCCATGGACCAACCCATTCAGTTGCATCAATTGCACCTGACACTAAGTTCTCGTAAATTTGTCCACCTGGAAGTGAAACTGGTGATGCGCCAAGTTTTGCCATAACTTCTCCACCAAAACCTGGAATACGCATTTTAAGACCTTTCAAGTCGTTGGCTGAATTAATTTTTTTGTTAAACCAACCACCCATTTGAACTCCTGTGTTACCACATAAAAAGTTTTTAAGTCCAAATCCGTCTCCTAACTCATCCCAAAGTTCTTGTCCGCCTGCAAATCTTATCCAAGCGTTCAATTCTGTATAAGTAAGACCAAAAGGAACTGCTGTATAATATCCCCAAGCTTTATGCTTACCTTTCCAGTAATAGTCCGCTGCGTGATACATTTGAGCGTTACCTGATGCAACTTCATCAAAAGAGTCGAATGCTTTAACTCTTTCTCCTGATGCAAAGTACTGAACTTGGAAACGTCCATCACTCATATCAATTAGCCTTTGTGCAAATCTTTGTGCGCCAGTACCTAAGCCAGGAAAATCTCTTGGCCAAGTAGTAACCATTGCTATTTCAACTCTATCAGCAGCAACAGCTGGAGCAGCTAAAGAAGATGCAGCAACTGCAGCAACACCCGTTGCAGCGGCAGCTTTAAAGAACTTACGTCTTGAAGGCGTTTTTCCCTTCAATGATTTTTTTTCTTTAATCATTATTTCTCCTCTATAGTTAATTAACTCTTAGGATATTAAAGCATAAAAATTAACTAGAGTCATGAGCCGAATTATACAAATATCAACTTAAAGTTGTAATACGAATTATTTTTAAAGTGGCTTAAATACTTTTGATGGCAACCAAGTTACTAATTCTGGAAATAAAAATACCAGAACAAGAGCTATTAATTGTATTACAATGAAAGGAATTACGCCACGGTAAATATCAAGTAGAGTTACACTAGGAGGACAAACTCCCTTAAGATAAAATAATGCAAAACCAACTGGAGGAGTTAGAAACGAAGTTTGTAAAGTTACCGCAACTAACAAGGCAAACCATGTTAAATTAGGATAATCAACAACGCCAAAACCATTAATTTGCAAGTTAAGATTGGTAATTGTTGGTCCCAATAATGGTAATATAATCAGAGTGATTTCAATCCAATCAAGAAAAAAGCCAAGAAAAAAAACTACAACCAAAACAAAGATAATAATTCCATAAGGACCCAGACCTAATCCTGTAAGTCCAGACTCGATTAGTGCATCTCCTCCACATTCACGTAAGATTAAAGCAAATATAGTTGCACCAACAAAGATTGCAAAAATATAAGCAGAGGTATTCATGGTCTTAATCACCACTTCTTTTAAAATATCAAAGCTATAATGTTTATATAAAATAGCAATTAAGGTTGCCCCCATTGCTCCGAAAGCTGAAGCCTCGGTAACAGTTGCTATTCCAAAAAAAATTGATCCAAGAACAAGAAATATTAATGCTGCAGGAGGAATAATATCAATTAATGCATTTATAACATCTTTTAGAGTTGCTTCTTTATGATCCACAGCGAGTGGAGCTTTATCTGGATAAATTTTGCAATAAACCAAAATGTATACGATATAAAGAAAACCAAGAATTAAACCTGGAAAAACAGCTCCCATAAATAAATCAAGTATAGGAATAGCCAATTGATCTCCCATAATAACCAACATAATAGAAGGTGGAATTAAAATACCAAGACACCCGGATGCAGCTATAGTACCCAATGCCAAAGATTTATTATATTTTTGTTTGAGCATAACTGGTAAAGACATAAGACCTAATAGTACAACTGATGCACCTATTATTCCCGTGGAAGCGGCAAGAATAACTCCAATTAGAGCAACAGTGACTGCTAGACCGCCTCTAACATTACCAAATAATTTTTGCATAGAGTGCATCATTCTTTCTGCAATTCCAGACTTGTCTAACATTAGGCCCATAAAAATAAACATCGGCAAAGCAATTAGTACCCAGTTATCCATAATACCAAAGATACGACCAACTAAGAGACCGAGAGTATTATAATCAAGCCCTGTCATCGTCCAGCCGATACTGTCACTCATCGAAGCAACGCCAGCAAAAATAATACCAACACCAGCTAGAACCCAAGCAACAGGAAAACCTGTAAAAAGTAATGCAATGAAACTTGCAAACATTCCTATAACAAGATAATTTTGTGGGTCCATTATTCTTCTTCCTTATTTTCTATAAATTGTGGTTCGAACATGCCGCCGCGTTTATCAGAAACATTTTTTTCATAATAAGACAATAATATTATCTCTTGTATCAATCTAGATAACGAAGCTATAAATATTAATGCCATTGACATTGGAATTACTGATTTAACAATCCAACGATGAGGTAGCCCCATGGTGCTTTGAGAAGATTCATGGTGAGAGATGGCATATAATGTATAATCAATACTGAAATCAAGCAGAATTATAACACAAGGCATCAAAAGTAATAAAATTCCAAGGATTTCAAATATGTGTTTAAGTTTTTTTGACATATGCAAACGTAGAAGATCAATTCGAATATTACTATCAGTAGCAATTACATATGCTAAACCAAACATGAATGGCACAGAATAAAAATGCCATTGCAATTCTTCCATAGGCACTAACGGCCATTCCAAAAGCAATTGGTTACGATGAAAACCGTAACGCAAAGTAACCGTTACCAAAATAAGAAGCATTACTACTACATTAAGCCAAGCAATAGTTTCAACAACACGCTTTACAAATTTATTAAGGGAAGAAACGATCGGTATATGTATTTCTTTGGCATCGATTAACTTGGCTGCTCTACGATCATAAGACATTAAGAAATCACCCTCTGCAGTTATTTCGTTTTAGTATGACATAATTAAAACTATTTGCAATTTATTTATCGCACAAAGTTTTATTCGCCTCAAAATACATATGGCAGAGTATAAACTCCGCCACATATATTCAATTAACTTAAATTAAACAAAAAAATATTTTTGTTTTTTCTTGCCTAACTTATTTTCTTTCTGTTCCAGGACGAGGTAAATATGCCCACTCGTTCCAGATTGCATAGTTTGAACGGAATGCTTGAAGATCGTCCCAAATTACTTTGAAACCTTCATCTGCTGCAATTGCTTCTGCAACTACTTCATCCCATTTTTCGCTGAAAGTCTTTAGCATTTTCTCAGACCAGTACATGTTCTCAGTACCAGCTGCAGCATTTTCTTTCATTGTCTCAAACTGCATAGACTCACCCATTGCAAGTCCGTCAGTCATAACAGCCTTACATGCAAGTTCAACTATCGTACGTTGTCCTGCGGTCATCTCATTGTTCCAAGTATCTTTGTTAATAATTAAGTCAAACAAAGTAGCTGGTTGATGCCATCCAGGAAAATAGTTGTATTTAAGAATTTTATTTATACCCAATCTTTTATCGATTGCAGGCATAGAAAATTCTGTTGCATCAATTGCACCTTTTTGTAAAGCAGGTACAATTTCACCGCCTGGAAGTTGAGAAGTTGATACTCCCAATTTTTCCATAACACGTGCGCCAAGTCCAAAGAAACGCATACGCAATCCTTCTAGATCGCTAGATTTTCTAATTTTTTTCGAAAACCAACCTGATGTTTCTGGAGCAATGATACCACATGGAACAGATTGAACATTAAAGCCGGCATCGTCATATGTTTTTTGCCATAGTGTTCTTCCATTTCCATAGTATACCCAAGCCAAAAATTCAGGCGCATCTGGACCAAAAGGAACTGCTGAAAAGATAGCTCCTTTGTCGCCTAGTTTTCCTGTGTTGTATCCTGGTGTTGTATATCCAGCATTAACTTGTCCTTTAGAAACTGCTTCTAGCATTTCTTTAGGTGGAACCAATTTTTTTGGTTCATAAGTTTTCATAGTAAGATCGCCGCCAATAGCATTAATTTGTTTTGCTACCCAAGCCGGAGATGTTCCTAAAGCTGGCAAAGTCGTTGGAAACCACACTGGGACCTTCAATAGCAATTTACCTGCAAATGAAGGTACTGACATCAACATGATCGTCAATAATGATGCAATTCCCAAACCTATTGTCTTTTTAATCATAATATTCCCTTTCATGATCGTTATGTTTTATGTTTTAAAATGAATTATAATCGTAAGTGTTTTTAACTAAAACTTCTTTGTTATAAATCAAAAGTTCACGGCTTATGTCATATATTTCAAGTTAATTGTATGACATAAAAGACATATTAGCTATGCAAATAGATAATAATTCTAATAAAATTAAGACTTTTAGAATAATAAGTTAAAAATCATCAAAATATCTATTTTATTAGATAAACAATCTATATATTTAGATATTTTTAGAATAAATTATTGAAAAAAAATTAAATCTAGGAAATCTAGCTCTACTTTAAATCATAGGTTGTATAATTCATAAACATATTTGTTTATTAAACCAAAGCATGTAATTCTTCTAACCTTATCCTCACACGATCTAAGCAATCTTCGAGTAATTAAGAATTTTTTTCATCAACTGAAATTTAACTTAATTATTTCTACAGTCTAATAATTATTTATGATGAAGAAAGTTACGTTCGATACACATGGCAATACCCATTCCGCCTCCAATGCATAAAGTAGCTATTCCTTTATGAGAATTTCGTTTTTGCATTTCATGAATTAATGTTACCAAAACTCTTGCGCCTGAAGCTCCCACTGGATGTCCTAGGGCAATCGATCCGCCATTCACATTTACCTTATCAAGCGTCCAACCCATTTCTTTATTTACCGCCATCGCTTGTGCAGCAAATGCTTCGTTAGCCTCGATTAAATCTAATTCGTCTTCACCCCATCCGGCTTTTTTTAAAGCAAGTTTAGATGCTGGAATAGGTCCTGTTCCCATAATTGAAGGATCAACACCACATTGTGCCCAAGAAACAATCTTTGCTAGTGGTTCAACATCTTTCTTTTTAGCCATTTCACCTGTCATTAAACATAGTGCCGCTGCACCATCGTTAACACCAGATGCATTTCCAGCAGTAACTGTTCCATCTTTTTTAAAAGCTGGTCTCAATTTTGCTAATTTTTCAACAGTTGAATCTCCTTTTGGATATTCGTCTTGTTTAAATTCAACTTCTTCTTTTCTAACTTTTACTTTCACTGGAACAATTTCGTTTACAAATTTATTTCCTTTAATTGCATCAGTAGCCTTTCTTTGGGAAGCTGCCGCAAAGTTATCTTGTTCTTCTCTTGTAATTTGATATTTTTCAGCAACATTTTCTGCAGTTATTCCCATATGATATTGATTATAAACATCCCACAATCCATCAATGATCATTGAATCCTTTAAGTTGCCATCGCCCATTTTTATTCCTTTACGAATATTAATGTAGTGAGGAGAATTGCTCATGCTTTCTTGTCCACCAGCAATGATTACTTTACCATCTCCAGATTTAATTGAATTATATGCAAGACCAACAGATGCAAGTCCTGAACCGCAAACTTGATTTATTGTAATATTGGTTGTGTCATTTGAAAGCCCGGCAAGAATAGATGCTTGTCTAGCAGGATTTTGGCCTGCACCAGTTGTTAAAACTTGACCCATGTAGGTCGTGTCAACTTCTTCTGGTTTAAGTTCAGAATGTTCAACACATTTTTTTATTACAATAGAACCAAGTTCTGGTCCTGTTTTAGAGGAAAGACTTCCATTAAACGAACCAATCGCTGTTCTAAAAGCACTTGTAATTACCACATCTCTATCTTCCATTATTATTCTCCTTTAAATTATTTTATTATTGCATGTATTGCCCACCATTTATCGAAAGAGTAGCGCCAGTAATAAATGATGCTTTATCGCTAGCAAGATAACTTACTAATGAGCCTATTTCATCTGGTTCTCCTAGTCTTCCAGTGGGGATTTGAGAAACAATTGTTTCTAAAATTTTTGGATCAATTTTTTTAACCATGTCTGTTCCGATATATCCTGGTGCAACAACATTCACGGTAATTCCTTTATTTGCATTTTCAAGCGCAACTGCTTTTGAAAATCCTATAATGCCTGCTTTTGCAGCACTATAGTTTGATTGACCTACTTGACCTTTCAATCCATTTATTGAACTAATAGAAATAATTCTTCCAAATTTGTTTGCCCGCATTTTTTCAATAACACTTCGGGTGATATTAAACATTGAATTTAAATTAGTATTTATTACTGCAGACCAATCTTCTGGTGCCATTTTATGAAAAAATTTATCTCTGGTAATTCCAGCATTATTAACAACAATGTCAATATTGGAACCTAAATCATTTTCTATTTCTTCAACCACTTTTTGACAGCTTTCAAAATAACCAGCATCAAATTTATAAGTTTTTATTCCAGTATTCTTTGAAAATTCCTCGGCTTTTTCAATGTTTCCAACATAGCTGCTTACAACAGTATAACCATCCTCTTTTAATTTTTTAGCAATGGCAGCTCCAATTCCTCTTGTGCCACCTGTGACTAGTGCAATTTTTTCCATTTTATTCCTCAAAATTAATTATTATGAAAGGAGAAAAAACAAACGATAAATAATGCCTTAAAGGATTATAGCTAAGTTTAATTTCTTTCATTCGTTCTAGTTTATTTAGTTTTTCTATTCTTTTCAACTTAATATTTGTTTTTTCTTTCATATCTAACATAAGCGCTTCAGCTTCTTTGTAAAACCCTAGGCGGGTTAAATGAACTACCGCTCTAGCATATCCAAAATCTTCAAAAAAGTTCCATATTTTTTTTTGCAATTCTTTGTTTTTTATTACTTTCAATAAAAATAAGCTACTTTCGTTAAAGGCTTGTATTTTATTTTTAATCCAAATTGTTATTTTTTTTAGGGTCATATTGTCTTAATTTTTATAGTTCTAATTACTTAACAAGGCCAACTTTCTAACTTAAAGGGAAAATAAGATTTGTTGGCCTCATTAATGTCTCAGCATTATTTTTTTGCTGCGTCTGCAACAGTTTTTAGTTCTGCTAAACCTTCTAAAAATCTTTTATTTAAGATTTCGAAAGTTTCTGTTGCTGTTTTTTCGTAGATTTCTACTAAATTAGAAACATTAGCTTGTGCATCTTCAATTGATTTTTTAGTAAGTTCAATTGATTTAGCAGCAGCATCTTTTGGGTTTCCAGTAGAAAGTTCTGCAGTTGCATCTTTTGCATTTGCTATAGCAGAATTTAAAATTTCTACTTGTTTTTTAGCAAAAGTGTTAAAACCTTCATAGATCGCTTTTGAAGCTCCAGCGTATGCTTCTAAAGTTTTCTTTGAGCTTGCAACAGATTTTTCATTGTTGCCAGCTGCAGGTAATTTAACAGCAGTTAAAAACTTTTGATAATCAAAGAAATCAAAAGGGTTTGTGTAATCATTAGTCATATATATCTCCTATATTTGTTGTTATTTAATTTATATATAGGTATTGATATATTGCATTGCAACATAATATACAACAATTATATTGCAGTGCGACAATATTGGCCAAAATTGCTTCAATTTCTTATTTAATTCTTTGTTTATAAGCCTTTTTTAATTAAAATTATATGTATAGTTATTGCACAACAGCATTTATTATATTGCAATTGCAAAATTTATTATTAATATCCATATTATAATTATGAAAAAGAAAAACACAAAGTCAAGTAACGCTGCACCTAAAAACAATATAAATCAATTTGATTTTAAAGGACTAAATGACCTTTTTGAAAATAATCTCAAGCTTTATAATAGTTTTGTTCAGGGAGCAGCAATAAAGAACCAAGAACCAAAGAAAAATTCTACACAACAAAATTTCGAGCCTCAAGATCTATATAAATTAATTTCACCAACTACGGATAGAATTTTTGAAAGTTTAAATGCTTTTTCTGGAAAAGTTCATAAAGATCCTAGATTATTATTTGAAAATATTCATATTTGGATGGAAGATATTGTAAAACTTAATTATTATTTTATATCAAAAGCATCCAATCAAAAAGTAGATCCCATTATCAAACCAAATATAGCAGATCAAAGATTTTCAAGTAAGGACTGGAGCGAAAACTTAATTTTTGATTTTATAAAACAATTTTATTTAATTACAACCACACTACTTGAAAATCTTGTCGAAAAAGGAATATTTGATGATCCAAAACAGAAAGATTATTTTAAATTTTATATTAAGCAAATAATTACGGCTTTATCGCCGACAAATTTTGTATTTACAAATCCAGATATTTTAACGAAGACAATTAAAGAAGGCGGCCAGAATCTTATTAGGGGATATGAAAATTATAGAAAAGATAACGAAAAAAATCCAAATAAATTTTTTATTTCACAAACACAATTTGACAAGTTTGAAGTAGGCAAAAATTTAGCAACAACTGAAGGAAAAGTAATTTATAAAAACAATATTTTTGAATTAATACATTATAATAGCGATACTGAAAAGCAATTTGAAATTCCGCTATTAGTAATTCCTCCATTTATAAATAAGTATTACATCATGGATATAAACAAAGAAAAATCACTTGTTAAATTTTTAGTTGAAAATAAGATCAATGCTTTTTTAATATCTTGGAAAAATCCAAATTCTGATTCAAGAGATCATGGTTTCAAAGACTATATTGAAGATGGAGTTATGGAAGCCATCAAAGTAGCTTGTAAGCAATCTGGTTCTCCAAAAGTAAATTTAGCTTCCTATTGTATAGGAGGTACTCTTTTGTCAATGACTCTTGCACACCTAAGTAATATTAAGGAAAAAGAAAAGTCTCTCTTTACTTCATCTAAACATTTAAAAAATGTTAAAATAAAAGATTATATTAATTCAGCAACTTTTTTTGCAAGTCTTGTTGATTTCGAAAATTTTGGTGATCTACAAATGTTTATTTCGGAAAAACAAATTAGTAGCATAGAACTTGAAATGAAAAGGGTTGGATATTTTGATGGAAAGAACTTAGCCGCTACATTTAATTTTCTAAGACCAGGAGAATTATACTGGAATTACGTTGTAAATAATTACCTATTAGGAAATGAACCATCTGCCTTTGACGTACTTTATTGGAATAATGATTCAACAAACTTACCAGAAAAACTTTACAGTGATTATCTTAGATCGTTATGTCTTAATAATAATTTGGCGAAAAATAATTACGAATTAGCTGGAAAAAAACTCGATCTAAGCAAAATAACTACACCAATGTTTCATGTCGCGACAACAGCAGATCATATTTGTCCGTGGAAGTCTGTATTTAAAGGACTTGAATATTACAATAGTAACATTAAATTCATTTTATCTAACTCCGGTCATGTTGCTGGCATCATGAAGGGGAAAAAATCTAAACCCGGTAAATCATTTTTTTATTCAGCAGATGATGACAACATAAAAATGACGCCGGATAAATGGTTAAAATCTGCAAAAAAATATGAAGATTCATGGTGGCCAACCTGGATTAAATGGTTAGCGAAACGTTCTGGTAATTTAAAAGATACAAAGGAGCTTAATCTAAACAAGTATCCAGCCATATACGATGCCCCAGGACAATATGTTATTGAAAAATAAATATGATCGAGATAAAAAAATATTCTAATCGAAGATTATATAACACAGATACCAGTTCCTACGTCACCCAAGAGGATATTGTTAAACTTATAAAAAAAAATACAAATTTTAAAATAATAGACGTAGAGAGTAAAAAAA
>Ga0207986_1000812_pt1 | contig 14067 bp, 10 predicted proteins | sample ETNtaG_26_FD_185764 | JGI IMG/M metagenome (GOLD analysis project Ga0207986, IMG submission 185764) | Marine microbial and viral communities from oxygen minimum zone, Eastern Pacific Ocean - ETNP201302SV89 (SPAdes) (version 2) | ecosystem: Environmental > Aquatic > Marine > Oceanic ... | reverse complement strand
GTGTTGTTAAACGCAAATGCAATACCATTACATTTAATTAATATTAACACAATAAACCACGTGAAATCAGACTCTTACGTTAAACATATAAAACGTAAACTGTTGTGAATATACCAAGTATTCGGCTAAATTCAACAGTTATTTTCATATCAACCATTATTATCCAGAATTTATTTTGGTTCATAGCTTTTCATTTTGACAAAAAAACCCCGATAGAAACTCACTTTTAACTAAGTAAGCTTCTAACGGGGAATCTAGAATATAAAACTCCAGCATATGTATCAGTTAATTTACGTTAATCTTAAAATCCGCTTGCCCTTTCCAATCCGTCCCATAACACAGTTCTGGCATCAAGGAAATCCATTGCCCCGAACCTCAGCAACTCCTGATGATCTTCCGTCTGAGCAAATGGGAGTAAAGAATCCTTTATACCCTCTGCATGTTCTACATCCAGCTCAATGTGTGCAGAAAAGAAAAGTACATCGTCCTCACTCAGGCCGGCACCCCTGCATCCTTCACGTATGTATGTATACATCTGCGGCACGATATATTCAGTACCCGGGCCCACTCCTCCAAACGCCTCTATATAATTAAGAAATCTGATATTTAGATACTTATCGACGAAAAGCTTTGTCTCCGGCAACATCTTGATTTCATGCAGCGCCTCGGGTGATGTATCAATACCCACAGACCTTAAAAACATTCTGAAGATTGCAGGATGAGTCCTTTCTGCATCCATGTCCTGTTTCTCTTCCTGGCGTCCGCCATATTCTTCATGAAGATTCTTAATTAATGGTGCCCTTGAGGCTTCGTCCGGAGTAATTGCCACCAGGGCTGCCAGGTATCTGGAGAAATGACGTGAAAAGCAATAATACTGCTCGGCAAACAACTTAACCTGATCTTTGTTTACCTCCCTGTTTTCAAACCTCTTTAAATATGAATGCTTCATTGCCGGATGTTCAAGACAATCCTTCTGCAACTGATCTACAAAATCTTCTGCTGATACTGCCCCACCCTGTGTCACATGCCTCTCTGCTACTGATAACATAACAAATTCCTCCATAAAAAAGCTGATAAATTTAATTGCTATGCTAAATCGCAAAACCTATACCCATAACAAAATAATAGCGGAATATTTTATATGTCAGTCCATAAGGACTGTTATCACAATATGTTATATTCCTAGATTTAAATTTAAAATAATATTATAAACTTTTCATTCAGCGATAAATACGCAAATTATTCGCGCTTGCTCTATTTTCAGAAAATTATAGCGTAATGTTTGCGCAAACGATGTAAAGACGGAAGGTCATTCGTTAGACAGACATGAATATGCGTAGGTCAATGGATTTGTTTTTCAAATAGCCCATAACCTGAAAGAGGTCGCTAATTGGCGTGAAACTTACTAAACATCATATTACAAAATTAATCGGTCAGGAATTTAAGTATACTTTTATATTTTCAGCGATTGTCGTAAATATCCACTCAAATTTTTCCGTGTCTGTTTCTAACAATGTCACCCTGAATCCGTAAAGGTCGCAACTAAACCCGGTTAATGGCACAACGCATATACCGGTAGCACCCAGCAGGTAATATACAAATCTTTTATCATGAGCGACACCATCAGTAATCTCTTCAATATAATCTTTTATTTTAGTATCACTGATCTCGAGCCTCTGTTTATCATTTAGAACGCCATTTTTAAAAGCAACCGTCATGTAAAATGCACCATCGGTCTGGTTGGCTATTACGCCGTCAATTTCCCTCAGTACATCATAAGCAAATTTAGATCTTACTTCGTATTGTTTGTTTCTGCTGGCATGATATTCTTTGTATCTTGGATCAGACAACACAGATGGAATAACCTTCTGTGGAAGTGTAGTAGAACAGACTTCCAACATCTTTGCATTTATTATTGTCTCAATATATTTCTCAAATATAGGATCCTTATCTTTATTATATACCTCTATCCATCCACATCTTGCTCCCGGCCATGGAAGTTCCTTGGAAATCCCCCTCATAGAGATTCCACATACATCATTTACAATATCACTCAACGGGGTCGAAACTTTTCCATTGTAAGTTATTTCTGAATAAACCTCATCACACACAATAAACAAATCATACTCTTCAGCAATCTTCACAATACCATTCATTATTTCAAACGGGTATACTGTACCTGTCGGATTGTTGGGATTTATAACTAATATTCCGGATATTGAGTGATCGTCTATTATTTTACTGCGAAGGTCATTGAGATCGGGATACCAGTTGTTTTTCGGATCTAATTTATACATTAATGGATCTACACCGGCATGCGCCGCTTCCGCTGACGAATGGGTAGAATAAGCAGGTGAAGGGCCAATCACCCTTGCCTCACTCCTCAAATAGTTATAAACGTTAGATATCGCATCGCCAATACCATTAAAGAACACGATATCTTCTTTTGTTATCTGTGCCTTTTCCCTTTTGTTACAAATGCCTGCAAGAAAATCCCTTGTTTCCTCCAGGCCCTTTGTAGGACAGTATGCAAATGAAGAATCTGTGTCAACAGCCTCTTTTATCACCTCCTTGATCCATGACGGTATCTTTTCGCCCTTATGAATAGGGTCACCAATGTTCTCCCAGCAAACAACCAACCCCATGTCATGCAACCTATTGCCTACCGTTACTATTTCACGTATCTCATACCGGAGTTCATGTGCACCTGCATGTACAATATTATTTCTCATAGTGTATTAATAATACTTTTACTATATACGTAATTTCCTGTAATACTGTGTCCTGTTAAAACAATCACTCATCCTTTGACCATTCCTTGATTTTGTATTCAATCTTTCGCGTTGAAATACCAAGTATCTTTGCAGCTTTAGATTTACTACCATTTGTTGTTTGAAGTGTTTCGATGATAACCTTCTTCTCTATCTCCTTCATGGTTGCACCCGATGGAATACGAAAGGTTTCTTTTCTGGATTTCTTAGTATTTACATTAATGTTAGAAGGAAGGTCGTTTGGTTCTACATATTCATTTCTTGCCATTACAACAGCTCTTTCGATTGCATTTTCAAGTTCTCTGACATTACCGGGCCAGTCGTAATTATTCAACAACTTTGCGCTCTGCGGAGTAAGGCCTTTGATATTTTTTCTGTTCTTTTTAGAATATTTTATAAGAAAATTATCAATAAACAACCCGATGTCTTCTTTCCGCTCTATTAATGAAGGAAGTTTCAGATTAATAACATTTAACCTGTAGTATAAATCTTCCCTGAATCTCCCTTCTTTGATCTCTTTCTCCAGGTCTTTATTTGTTGCGGCAATAATTCTAACGTCAGATTCAAAAGTTTTCTCACCACCGACTCTTTCAAATTTCCCGGTTTCCAACACTCTTAAAAGTTTGATTTGAACATGCGAATTCATCTCTCCCACTTCATCAAGAAAGAGACTGCCTCCATTAGCCAATTCAAACCTGCCACGTCTCTGACTTATCGCGCCGGTAAAAGCACCCTTTTCGTGCCCAAAGAGTTCGCTTTCCAATACACCTTCAGATAAAGAAGCACAATGAAGTGTTATAAATGGCTTGTCCCTTCTGTCACTACTGTAATGGATAGCATTAGCAATAAGCTCCTTTCCTGTCCCGGTATCACCATATATCAACACAGTAGCCGCTGTTGGGGCAATCTCTGTAATTGTCTTGAAAATAAGCTGAATCTCAGGCGTATTACCAATAATTCCCGAGAAATTATATTTATCATTTAATTTCTGCTTCAATTCCTTGTTCTGTATTATCAGGAGCCGTTTCTCCCATATCTTTTTAAGTATCAATTCTAATTCTTCAATATTTACCGGCTTGGTCAAGTAGTCATCTGCACCCTTTTTCATCGCATCAATAGCAGTCTGTATAGAACTAAATGCTGTTATCATTACGACCGCAATATCAATATCCTTCTTCTTAACCTTTTCAATAATGGAAAAACCACTGATATCAGGTAACTTCATATCCGTAATTACTATATCAAAGTGCTCGGTTTCTATTAAATTCGATGCTTCTTTGCCTGTATACGTACAACTTGTATCATAACCATCCTGCAAGAGAATCTTTCTCAAGCCATTGGCTGTGTTTTTATCGTCATCTACTAACAATATTCTTGGTTTCTCCATGATCTTTTTAAGACAAAGGTAATTCGATTATAAATTCAGCACCGTTGTTTAGCTCTTTAAACCTTATATTGCCTCCATGAGCTTGAATAATATTCTTTGTAATAGCCAGGCCTACACCTGTTCCACCACTCTTTGTAGAATGAAAAAGGTCGAAGATCTTGTCATGCTGCTCACTGGGTATTCCGGGCCCTGTATCTTTTATAGATATACTTAAATAAGCATCATCATGTGAAATGATTATATTTATATCCCCTCCCCCTGTCATTACTTCTATAGCATTTATTATTATATTCAGCAGCGCTTGCTTGAGTTTATCCTTGTCTACTGAAATTTGTGGAGAGTCTTTCAATACCCTTAGATATATTTTAATCCCATTTAAGTCTGCATGCGGATTGATCAAGGCAATCAGCTCATTAAGTATTTTAACAGTATCTTCCTTCTTACGTTTTAAATCACCAGATTTTGAGAAACTTAAGCAATCCTTTGTTAATTTATTCAACCTTTCAATTTCTTCTTTAACCACTTTTACAACCTCGTGAAGTTCCTTCGTAGAGCTCAACTCATGTTTATCAATTTCTCTTTCCAATAATGACATCTGTATATTAATAGCATTTAAAGGGTTCTTAATCTCATGTGCCAGTTCATTGCTATATTGCCCAAGCATTGAAAGGGTTTTAGTCCTTACAAGTTCTTCATTAAACCTTTTCTCCTCTGTTATATCATGCATAACCCCTACTACATATTCAATCTCATTATTCCAACTCTTAATTATAGAATAATTTGTTATTACCCACTTTTTCTTCCCGTCTTTAGTCCTGATAAGATATTCGCGTGCAACCTTAGAACGTTTCTCTTCAAAAAGATCGAGCCCGGGACATATAGTCAGAGACAAGCCGTCTGAGGAATGGCAATTAAATATATCGAGGCAGCTATAATTATTCTTCATGATTTCTTCTTTGGTAATACCCACAATTTTTTCACATGCAGGATTGAACAATACTATTTTTCTATCCTTATCAAATATAAATACACCATCATTGAGGTATTGTAATGCGATATCCTGTATGTTCCGGCCCTTAATCATGTTTGCCACTTAATAAATATTCTGTCAAAAAGACTGTGATTACTTTATGAAAGACCGGCTTTTAAGAACTCCCGGTTCATACGGGCAATATTTTCAATAGATATCTCCTTGGGACACTCTTTTTCACACTCTGTTTCATTGGCACAGTTTCCGAATCCCAATTCATCCATTTTACCTATCATTGCAATTGCCCGTTTATTTGCCTCTGGAAGTCCCTGAGGAAGCAGGGTAAACTGAGAAATCTTTGCACCTACGAAAAGCATGGCAGATGCATTGGGGCATGCGGCAACACAGGCTCCACATCCAATGCATTCTGCAGCATCCATAGATTTCTCAACTACCTCCTGAGGAACAGGTATAGCGTTTCCATCAGGTGCACCACCGGTATTAACCGATATATAACCACCTGCTTGAATAATTTTATCAAATGCACTTCTGTCGACAACAAGGTCCTTTACTACCTTAAAGGCCCTTGAACGCCACGGTTCAATTACCACCGTATCACCATTCGAAAAATGACGCATATGCAGCTGGCAGAGCGTTGTTCCTTTTTCCGGGCCGTGAGCACGGCCGTTCACCACGGTACCGCATGCACCGCAGATACCTTCCCTGCAGTCATGATCAAACGCTATGGGATTTTTACCTGAAAGAATCATTTCCTCATTGACAACATCAAGCATCTCAAGAAAAGACATATCCCTTGAAATATTCCCTGCCTTATACGACTCAAACCTGCCCTTTAAATCAGGCCTCTTCTGACGCCAGACTTTTAATTTAAGGTTTATGCCGCTCTTATCTCTGGCCTTTGTCACTTGTAGCTCCTTTGTGTTAACTCAACATTTTCAAATTCCAGGGATTCTTTGTGTAATTTTGGTTTATGGCTATTTCCTCGAAATTCCCAGGCAGAAACATGACAGAAGTTTTCATCATCACGAAGTGCCTCGTGTTCATCTGTCTGAAAATCCTCATTAAAGTGGCAGCCACATGACTCTCTCCTTGCAAGTGCATCCATCACCATGAGTTCACCACATTCCAGAAAGTCTGCTACCCGTCCTGCTTTCTCAAGGCTCTGGTTGAACTCCTTTCCAGTCCCTCCCACTAAGACATTTTCCCAGAACTCCGCACGGAGATCTGCGATAAGCTTTTTTGTCTTCATGAGATCCTTTTCTTTTTTCGTCATGCCGCAATTCTCCCAGAGAATATGCCCCAGTTCCCTGTGAAAATCGTCTACTGTCCTTTTGCCTTCTATAGAGAGAAGCTTTTTTATACGCGTTTCTACCTGCAGAGAAGATTCGTTAAATGCACTATGGTCTTCTCTTACTGTATTGTAAGAAGCCTGTGCAAGATAGTCGCCTATTGTATAGGGTATTATAAAGTATCCGTCGGCAAGTCCCTGCATCAAGGCGCTGGCCCCAAGGCGGTTTGACCCATGATCCGAGAAATTTGCCTCTCCCAGTACAAAAAGACCGGGTATAGTACTCATCAGGTTATAATCCACCCAAAGACCTCCCATTGTATAATGTACAGCAGGATAGATCTTCATTGGAGTTTCATATGGATTATCCGCCGTTATCTTCTCATACATTTTAAAAAGATTTCCATATTTTCTGGCAATAACATCGCGACCGTCCCTTTTTATGGTATCCTTAAAATCAAGGTACACCGCAAGCTGCGTATCCCCTACCCCTTTTCCCATATCACATTGTAACTTGGCATTTCTCGATGCCACATCTCTGGGCACTAGATTTCCAAAACCAGGGTACTTTTCTTCAAGATAATAATCCCTCTCAGGTTCCGGAATCTGCCCCGGCAATCTTTTGTCTCCTGGAGTTTTAGGAACCCAGACCCTGCCGTCATTTCTAAGACCTTCACTCATAAGTGTCAATTTTGACTGATATGTGCCATGAACCGGAATACAGGTAGGGTGAATCTGTATAAAACACGGATTCGCAAAGAAAGCACCTTTTCTGTATGACGCAAAGGCTGCAGAAATATTTGATCCCATGGCATTTGTTGAGAGATAGAATACATTTCCGTAACCTCCGCTTGCCAACACTACAGCATCAGCCGCATGTTTTTCCAGTTCACCAGAGACAAGATTTCTGGCGATAATACCCCTTGCCTTTCCGTCTATTACCACGAGGTCAAGCATTTCTCTCCTCGTAAAAAGTCTGATCCTCCCAGCTGCTATTTGACGTGATAATGCTCCGTATGCACCTAGCAAAAGTTGTTGTCCGGTTTGCCCCCTGGCATAAAAAGTTCTTGATACTTGAGCGCCACCAAAACTTCTATTTGCAAGCTGGCCACCATACTCCCTTGCAAAGGGAACCCCCTGGGCAACGCACTGATCAATAATATTATTGCTGATCTGTGCCAGGCGGTAGACGTTCGCCTCCCTTGACCTGAAATCACCACCTTTAATGGTATCATAAAAAAGACGCCATATGCTGTCTCCGTCATTCTGATAGTTCTTAGCCGCATTTATCCCTCCCTGAGCAGCAATACTATGTGCACGGCGCGGGCTATCTTGAGTACAGAATGTTTTCACTGCATATCCCAGTTCCGCAAGGGTGGCTGATGCCGATGCACCGGCAAGACCAGTGCCCACAACGATAATCTCAAATTTATTCTTATTAGCAGGGTTTACAAGTTTCAGCTCAATCCTGTGTTTATCCCACTTCTCAGAGAGAGGGCCATCCGGTATTTTTGAATCAAGTTGCATTTTTTGTCATTTCAAGAAATAAACGATATGTAGATCGGAAGAAAACCAAATCCAAACCCAACTGCAAGGCTGATGATTGTACCCATCACGCGAAAAAGTGACATATGCTCTGAGTTATAAACCCCCAGAGTCTGGAAAGCACTCCAGAACCCGTGACTCACATGGGTAGCTACAATGATCATGGACACAATATAAAAGAAAGCATAACCGGGATTTGAAAATGTTTCTAATACGATTTGATAGATAGTCTGATCTGTTTTCTCCACAAACTGAAAATCAATAATGTGAAGGACAATAAAAAACAGTATAAACAAACCGGTATATGGCATTGTTACGGAACCGATTGTTCGTCCACCTGCATTCTTCTTTACCAAGTACCTTTCAGGCCTTGCACGGAGATTCTCATAAAAAAGATAAGCACCGATGAAGACATGGGCCACTGCAAAGAAAAGAAGTCCAATTTCTGTGAAGATTACGATTGGACCTAACGCATGAAGACGCTCGGAATAGGAGTTAAATGCATCTTCACCCGCACAAATAGTCAGATTACCTGCAAGGTGAGCGATCAGGAAGATACAAAAGCCGAGTCCGGTAAGAGCCATAACCAGCTTTTTTCCGATTGAAGATCTCAGTGTACAAATAAACCAGTTCAAATCCCACTGCATAATTTTCTGGCATACGTCTCATGGACAAGAGCCATATACTATTTTATAAGGTTAAGCCAACCTTCCAAACTTAAAACGAAATACCCTGACAAAGCTTTTTAACAGCATCTGCAGATTTCTTTAAGGCTTCAGATTCTTCCTTATTAAGCTTTATTTCAATAATTTGCTCAAGCCCTCTTTTACCAAGCTTGACAGGAAGGCCGATGAATATGTCATCAAATCCATATTCACCGTTACATAATACAGTACAAGGTAATATCTTTTTCTTATCCTTGACAATTGAATCAATCATTTCAACAATTGAAGCTGCAGGTGCATAAAAAGCGCTTTCTGTCTTCAAAAGACTGATTATCTCAGCACCTCCGTCTCTCGTCCTCTTGACTATGGCATCTAACCTGTCTTCAGGAATCAATTCTGTAACAGGTATGCCTGCTACTGTTGTATATCTTGCTAAAGGAACCATAGTATCACCATGCCCCCCGAGAACAAAAGTATGCACATTTTCCACCGAAACATTTAATTCCATTGCTATAAAGTTTCTCATCCTTGATGTATCCAGAACCCCTGCCATACCAATAACCCTCTCCCTGGGAAATTTACTCACCTTATAAGTCACATAAGTCATTACATCAAGCGGATTAGATACCACAATTAAAATTGCATCTGGAGACTTCTCTACTACCTGACCTACAACACTCTTTACAATATCCGTATTAACTTTAACCAGGTCATCCCTGCTCATTCCCGGTTTTCGTGGCAAACCTGATGTTATAACAACTAAATCTGAATTATCAGTTTCTTCGTATGAATTAGTTCCGATAATCTTGCAATCATAGTTATAAATTGGGCCTGCTTCCATCAAATCAAGCCCCTTACCCTGCGGTAAACCTTCAACTATATCAACAAGCACAATATCCCCAAATTCCTTTTCAGCAAGCCTTTGTGCAGTTGTTGCCCCCACATTTCCAGCACCTATAACGGTTATCTTCATTTACACAATCCTTTTAAAAGTAAATTACTCCAACAAAAAACCCACCTTGCCGGTGGGTTTTTTTGAAATCAGTATTTTGTTTCTAAACAAATACTTGTATCAATGTATTAATCACTCAATAAACCAACATTTCTATTAAAATTGTGGTGGCTGTATGGGTCACTATGACAGGATTGACACCTCAACTTGATATTACCCTCTTCCTCCCATCTCCCAAACAGCTTACCATGCATAGACTTATCACTCATATCGAGCTGTGCATGAACCGGCCCACCAATATGACAATTTTCACAAACCTTCGCCTCTGATGCATTTGACCGTGAAAATAAATGTTTGGGATGACAGCCCTCACAACTTCCTCCCGGCCCTGTATCCCATGACTTGTTTAAACCAAGCATATGGCATTTCCTACAATCCTCCCGCATCACTGCATCTTTGGTACTTACTGCAACTCCGGCAATCTCAGCAACTACGCGTCCTTTGTAATGGTTGCTCTGTGCAAAATCGTTATACATTGTCACGTGACATTCACCACATTTGCTTGGTAATACCCTGCCTTCTCTCTCAACAATCTTCCCATGATCATCTCCATGGCATTCCAAGCATGACACACCGCTTTTCGAATGTGGGCTATTCGTCCATTCTTTTACAACTTCCGGAGTCGCATGCCTGTGGCAAGCATAGCAATCATTCTCAGAAAATATACCAAAAGGTGGAATCTTCTTCTCTGCATATACCTTATACACATCTGCACTCCAACTTGGATGCACAACCCCTATGTGGCAGTCCGTACAGAAGAAATCTTCAAGACTGCCATCTTCTCCCTTTCTTTTAGATTGTGAAATGCACTCAAGGTGTGTTTTATCTTTTGTAAACTCTTCATTATTGGTATGACATCTAACACAGTTACCATTTACAATAGGCACACTATCTTCGGCTATTTCAATAAATAGACCTGAATTTACACTGGTGAGATAGGTTTTTCTCGCATGTTCAAATGAGTCGTGTGCGCCATCACTTAACTTTGCGTGCAAGAAACCCTTCAGGCCGGGACCGATATGACAGGTATGACAACTATGTACATGCTCATTATGATGCTTTGAACTCATAAAGGAATCGTAGTGCACATCCATTTCATGGCAACTGCCACAGAATTCACTTGATTCAGCATAATGCCAGAACTTCTTACCACCAACCAAACCAACCGCCACTAAGATAATAAAAACAACACCTACTAATTTCTTTCGTTTGCCTATCTCACCTAATATCAGCTTTACGAGATTGACAACCTTATCCTTTAAACATCCGCATTCCATTGAGTCCTCCTTAATTGTGACCTATACGATGATTTAAGCAACCTTATATCTTAATTTAAAACGATGAACGCAGAATAATACCAAATAATAACCTCAATATCAAGACCTTTTTAACACAAAGCAACTCAATCCTATTTGGTATTGATTTAAGCGAAAATTGGTTGTATAATGGTAAAATCTAAAATTTTTTTACCACAAACTAATGCTTTAAACTATATTATATCACTTTATTGAGTTAAGGAGGAAGTAATTGAAGAGGATTCTTGTTTTTCTAATTGTTCTATTTTTTTATGCATCAAACTCATATGCACAAACACCTGAAAAATCAGGAGAGAAGAAAAGTTGCCTTGATTGCAACAAAATATATATAACTGAAGACATATTTTGCCCTCAGGACGGAAAAAAGCTGATATCACAAACCACTGAGACAGATACAAGCAAAGCAACTCAGGAGGTAAAGGCCGAAGAAAGCCAGGAAACTTCGGAATCAGCAGGCGATGAAGTATTTCAAAAGGTAGAGAAATATATTCAAAGTGCAAATTCTTTGCGCGAAATCCAAAGCGACTATAACGGTGCATTGGATTTGTATAAAAAGGCTTTAGAGTTAGACCCTGAAAGGCCTTCTCTTCACTGGTATATAGCAGGTGTTTACTGGAAACTGGACAACCACAACAAGGCACTGGAACATCTTGAAAAATGCAGGAGTCTGATGCCTCAGATACCTAAAGAATTAGATGAAGTGGACGATTTTATTGCTAAGGTAGCAGAATACCTGGACGTATCGGAAAAAAGAACACTTGCCAGAAAACGAATAAATGACAGAAGATCAATAATGGAAGAAGCTCTAAAGAATTTCAAAGATAAATGGGAAGAAATGGTACTTGTGCCTGCAGGCGAATTTCCAATGGGAAGCAGCGAAGAGGATTTTATTCCGGAAGAGATGCCACAGCACACAGTAAACCTTGATGCATACTATATTGACAAATATGAGGTCACAAACGCCCAATACTGGAAATTCCTGGAATACATGGAGAGAACCGGTGACCACAGTAAATGTTCCCCATCAGAACCTCTTAACAAAAACCACCTGCCCGGCAACCCCTATAGAGGCTACGAATATAAATATTACAATTACCCTGATTGGCCTGTAACCAGAATAGATTGGTATGATGCTTATGCATATGCCGCATGGGCTGGTAAGCGTCTGCCAACTGAAGCAGAATGGGAGAAGGCGGCAAGGGGTACAGACGGAAGGAGATTCCCATGGGGAAATGTCTGGGATATTAAATTCTGTAACGTCGGTGAAGCAGACCACCTGCCTATAACTGTCGGAAGCTTCGAAGAGGGAAACAGTGTTTATGGCTGTTACGATATGACAGGAAGTGTCTCTGAGTGGTGTAATGACTGGTATCATCCTGAATATTATTATAATTCTCCCAAGAAAAACCCCAAGGGGCCTCTGGAGGGTACCGGGAAAAGAATTATCAAGGGAGGGTCTATGTTTGCACAGAATGTCTACAAGTTGCGTTGCGCGGTAAGGATGTTCGGCGAGCCAAGTGATAGAAACAAAAGCGTCGGCTTAAGGTGTGCTAAGGACACAAATTAAACAACTTGATGACCTGCCAGACAATCGTTCTGGCGGGTCAGTCAGTATAAATTCATCAGGCAGTTAATCTATTTTCCATATCAATATTATTCCATTATTTGAACCGGATGCAAGAAGTTTCCCGTCTGGACTGAATGCCAATGATCTAAGTGCATCCCAATGGCCAGGTAATGATTTCAGCAGTTTTCCTGTCTTTACATCCCAGAACATAACCATCTCATCACCCCATGAACATGAAGCTATAAGCCTGTTGTCCGGGTGAAACACTGACGAGGTAACACCCCAATTGTGACCGTTCAAATCCCACAGTTTCTTTCCAGATGTAATATCCCAGACCAAAACTGTATCACGACCGGCAGAAACGATAAATTTTGAATCAGAACTCACATCCAGGGCATTAACACGCATTCCATGCCCTATCAACTCGTTTAACATCTTCCCAGTCGCTACATCCCAAACCATTACACTTCTATCGTATGCGGCTGAGATCAGGAGTGTACTATCATTAGCAAAGTCTAATGAGCTGATTTCCTTTTTTTGCCCGGTTAAGGTTTTCATTTCTTCCCACGAGTCAACATCCCAGAGCTTGATTTCTTCCCAGGAGCTTGATGCGAGTATCTTTGAATCATGGCTGAAGACCACAGAATACACACTGTCAGAATGAGCCTTAAGTGTCTTTATTTCTTTACCGGTTGAAACATCCCATATCTTTACATCACCTTCATGCGCGCCTGATGCAATAAGTTTGCTATCGTGGCTGAATGCTACAGAGTTAACTTCCTCCTTGTGTCCTCTTAAAGTCCATTTTTCTTTAAACTTTGTTACATCCCAGATCTTAACAGTCCTGTCCCACGCGGCAGAAGCAAGGTATTTGCCATCAGGACTAAATGTCATTACATTAATGTCTCTACCGTGTCCTGCGATTAATCCTAATTCCTCTCCAGTTGCTACATCCAGAAATTTAATGTTATGGTCAAATGGAGACGCCGATGCAAGGACTGTAGAGTTCTTTGTAAAATCTACCGATTTTACACCACGGCTATGGCCTTTTATCGACCATACCTTTTTACCTGTGGAAACATCCCAGAGCTTAGTCGTGCCGTCTGCTGAACCTGAACCTACAAACCGACCATCATGACTGAACTCGACTGAATTTACATTCCACGTATGCCCAGCAAGCCTCTTTATCTCCTTTCCAGTCTCTACGTCCCATATTCTTGCAGTATTATCACCAGAACCGGATGCAATTAATTTGCCGTCAGGGCTGAAATCTATTTCATAAACCATGTACGCATGCCCTCTTAACGTCCTTATTTCCTTCCCTGATGAAGGATCCCAGAGCTTGATATCATTATCAGTTGAACCTGAGGCCAGCAGTTTCCCATCAGGACTGAAGTCCACGGTGTTAACATTTTTACTATGCCCGATTAATGATTTTGATTCCTTCCATGTATTTACATCCCAAAGCGTAATATTATTATCATATGTACCTGCAGAAGCAAGTAACTTGAGATCCGGACTAAAA
>Ga0207986_1000789_pt1 | contig 14243 bp, 15 predicted proteins | sample ETNtaG_26_FD_185764 | JGI IMG/M metagenome (GOLD analysis project Ga0207986, IMG submission 185764) | Marine microbial and viral communities from oxygen minimum zone, Eastern Pacific Ocean - ETNP201302SV89 (SPAdes) (version 2) | ecosystem: Environmental > Aquatic > Marine > Oceanic ... | reverse complement strand
AAGGAGTATGAAAATTTAGCTAATTAATTCAGATATTTTTTCTTTAATTTTATTTTGATCAAATAAAAATTTTTTTCCTTTTTTTTCACAATCAATTATTGACATAATTGCTTTATAACATTTTTCTAAATCACTATTTATCACAATATAGTCATATTCTTCCCAATGTAACACATCGTTTTTGAATTGATTCATCCTTTCTTTCAATATTAATTTATCCTTCATATCACGATTGGACAATCTATCTCTAAGTATTTTAATGTTTGGTGGTAAAATAAATATCGAAATTAATTTATTTTTTAGTTTTAGCCTTTTCATTTGTTTGGAGCCATTCCAATCTATGTCAAACAGTACATCTTTTCCATGAGATAAATGCTTAATGACAGGATCTTTTAACGTACCATAAAGATTATTAAAAACTCTTGCATGCTCATAAAAAGATTTTGTTTTAATTAGATCGTTAAATTTCTCTTCATTGATAAAATAATAATCTTTGCCTTCAATCTCATTTTTTCTAGGTACTCGTGTTGTATTTGAAATTGAGATTTCAAAATTTTTGTTTCTTTTGAATAATAATTTTACAAGTGTAGTTTTGCCTGCTCCAGAAGGTGAGGAAATAATTATCATCATCCCTGTACAATCAAAAATCATACTAAAAAATTGGAAAACAAACTTTAGCTTTATTTGTTGTCTATGAATTTTATTGCATCACCAACAGTTAATATTTTTTCTGCTTCGCTGTCAGAAATTTCAGAACCAAATTCCTCTTCGAATGCCATAACCAGTTCGACTGTATCTAAACTATCTGCTCCTAAATCATCTATGAAGCTGGCTTCCTCGGTTACTTTTGCTTCATCGACTCCTAAGTGATCTGCAACTATTTTTCTTACCTTGCTTGCTACATCGTCTCCCATTTTGATTCCTTTAATAAATTGGCAATAGTAAACTTAATAGATTAATCATAAATTTTGTCAAGTCATATACATTCCACCATTAACATGCAATGTTTCTCCAGTGACATAAGAAGCTGAGTCCGAAGATAAAAAAGCTACACAATTTGATACATCTTCCCCTGACCCGAATTTTCCCATAGGTATTCTTGATGCCAGAAACATCTTTACTTTTTCTGCAATATTTATCGTCATATCTGTGGCTATAAAACCAGGAGAGACACAGTTAACTGTTATATTTTTTTTTGCATATTCAATTGCAAGGCATTTAGACATACCAATAATGGCAGCCTTTGAAGCGGCATAGTTTGACTGACCTATATTTCCTGAGTGACCTACAATTGAAGTAATATTTACAATTCTGCCGAACTTATTTTTTAACATAATTTTTATTGAATGCTTACACAATAAAAAAGTAGAAGTTAAATTTACATCAATTACTGATTTCCATTCTTCATCCTTCATCCTTATAGATAGGTTATCCTTATTTATTCCGGCATTGTTAATGAGTACATCTAACCCACCCAAATCTAAGACAACATTGTCTATAAATTCTTCTATTCTTGAATGCTCTGAGATATCAAATCTTTGGATTTTTACATTAGGATATTTTTTTTTTATAATATCTAATTTTTCTGCTTTTGTTCCTGTAGCTACTATGTTTCCTCCTAAATTTAAAAATTTTTTAACAAGCTCATTACCTATTCCACCAGTTGCACCTGTAATTAATATTTTTTTATTTTTAAAACTAATCATTTACTTATATAATTTGTTATATCATCAATAGAATTGATATTAAAAACATTTACGTCTTTGTTAATTCTCCTCACCAAACCCGTTAGAACTTTTCCTGGCCCAATTTCAATAAATTCATTAACTCCATTATTAATCATATACTCTATGCTTTCTCTCCAATTTACTCTTGAGGTAATCTGTTTAATTAATAACTCCTTTATTATACTAGCTTTATTTTCAGCCTTTGCGGTAACATTAGATATTATTGATGGTTTCGGGTTTTTAAATATTAATTCTGTTATTTTTTGACTCATTTTTTTCTCAGCACTTTCCATTAAAGAGCAATGAAATGGTGCACTCACAGGCAAAATTAATCCACGTATGGATTTTTTTTTAAGGCTATTTTGTAAAATTTGAATACTGTCCTTATCTCCACTAACAACAATTTGACCTGGACTGTTATCATTGGCTATTTCGCAAGTTCCATTTGTTGAAATTGAATTTATTTGTTCTAAAATTTCCTCTACTTTCAAACCTAATACGGCTAACATAGCTCCTCTACCAGATGGCACTGCTTCCTGCATGAATTTACCTCTTGCGTACAGTAAACAAACGGATTCTTCAAATGGCAAAGAATTAGCGCAAGTTAAAGCAGAATACTCTCCAAGTGAATGGCCAGCAAAATAATTTGCCTGGTTTAAATCAATATTAAATTCCTTTTTCATTACAGAAAAAATTGAATAACTGGCAACAAATATTGCTGGCTGTGTATTTTTGGTTAAATTAATTTCTGAAATCGGCCCACTTAAAATAATTTTACTTAAATTAAAATTTAAAGCTTCGTTTGCTCTAGAAAATATGTTTTTTACAAGAGGATATTTTTCATAAAATTCTTTTGCCATTCCTACAGATTGAGAGCCTTGTCCTGGAAAAATTATTGAAAACATATGATTATTTATATTCTAAGAAGTAATTTATACATTGTAAATTAGAAGTTTAAATAGTATAAAACCATCTTTTCTCGATACAGTAAAAAATGTACTGCAGATAGAATATGAGATTATAAGATAAAAAATGAGTTTATACGAACATACAATTATAGCAAAACAAAGTCATTCTACTGACCAGTTGAAAAATTTAAAAACAAAATATTCAAAAATTATTGAAAAAAATGAGGGAGAAATTATAAAAATTGATGATTGGGGCCTTCTAAATTTGTCCCATGAAATAAATAAAAATAAGAAAGGCAACTATATTCACTTTAAACTTAAAGGAAATGGCTTAACTGTTTCGGAATTAGAAAAAAATGAAAAAATCGACAAAAACTTACTAAGATTTTTAACCGTAAGAGTAAAAAAATTTGACTTGGATAAAGATTATTTTAAGCAAGAAAACAACTCCAATAAATAGATCAAGAAAAATACGGAAAGAATGATAAATAATGAAAAAAAAATTTAAAAGAAATGTAAAAAAAAATTATCAGCATAACCTCACTAAATTAAATTTATTTCAAGTTTCAAAATTTCAATTCAAAAGAAAATGTCCTTTATCAGAAAAAAATGCTCCAAAAATTGATTATAAAAATGTTAAATTATTAAAAAGATATGTATCAGAAAATGGTAAAATTTTACCATCTAGAATTACATCCGTTTCTCAAAACAAACAAAGAAAACTCTCACTATCAATTAAAAGAGCAAGAATTTTAGCGCTGATTTAAATTTGTTTATGCAAGTTATTTTACTAGAAAATATTAAAAGCCTTGGAAAAATAGGAGATATTGTTAAGGTTAAAAGAGGATATGCCAGAAATTATCTAATTAAATTTGAAAAAGCTCTTAATGCATCAAAAGAAAATATTGAAATAGTAAACGATAAGAAGGCACAACTTAACAAAAAAGATTTGGTACTCAAAAAAGAAGCAAAGAAGAATTATGAAATATTAAACAACAAAGAATATAAAATTCAAAAGTTGGTTACCGAAAATAATGATCTTTATGGATCAGTAAAGCCCACAGAAATAACAAAAATTATAAAAGAAAAAGATAATGTAGACGTAAAACCATCACAGATTGACATAGAAAAAGAAATCAAATCAATTGGTACCTTTAAAACAACTATTAATCTACATTCAGAGATACAAGCACATATTCTTATTGAAGTTGAAAAATCTGAAGAGAAAAAATCTTAAAATTTGCACTTTGTTAAGATTTTTTTCACATAGAGAAATAATTTAAATAATTATTTTTAAAGAAGTAAAAAACGGATATATACTTTTGTTTATGTCTTTAAACAAACTTGATTTAGTTAGAAACCATCCTACAGAATTACCTAACAATATTGAAGCAGAACAGTCGGTAATTGGCTCTATACTTGTATCTAATGATATATTGGATGATGTAAGTCCAATAATTAATTACACAAAATTTTACGATCCTATTCACCAAAAAATTTTTTTAGCTATTGAAAATCTGATTTCTAAAGGAATGTTAGCAAACCCAATAACTTTAAAGAATTATTTTGAAAATGATAAAAACCTCATTGAACTTGAGGGTCATGAATATCTAGTGAAAATTACTAAATTTTCTACAAGTCTAAGACAAGCAATTGAGTATGCAAAAATAATTTATGACATGCATGTAAGAAGAGAATTAATAAAAATTTCTGAAACGACCATAGATAATGCTTCAAATAAGAATATTGATTTACCTGGTGAGAAAATAATAGAAGACTCAGAAAAATTATTATTTGATTTGGCTGAAAGAGGATCTTTTAGTAAATCATTCATTAAGTTTGATGCCGCTCTCAATCAAACTATTGAAATGGCATCCAGGGCTTTCAAAAGTACCGAGGGTATCGTTGGAGTTCCCACAGGGTTAGCTGACTTAGATGATCGCCTAGGAGGACTACACAATCAGGATTTGGTTATAATAGGAGGAAGGCCCTCGATGGGTAAAACAGCTCTTGCAACAAATATAGCGTTTCACGCAGCAAAGAATATACAAGATAAAGGTTTAAAATCTTCTGTAGCTTTTTTTTCCTTAGAAATGTCTTCTGAGCAATTATCAACAAGAATTTTATCAGAACAATCTAGAATAAAATCAAATGATATTAGAAGAGGAAAAATTTCTGAGGAACAATTTGATAAATTTATTGAAACCTCAAAGAATATTTCTGAATTACCTCTTTATATTGACGAAACCCCGGCAATATCAATTGCTGCCATAAGTAATAGGGCCCGAAGAATAAAAAGATTGTTTGGTTGTGAGTTGGTGGTAGTTGATTATATACAGCTGATGAGGGCAACAAACATAAGAAGCGAAGGTAGGGTCCAAGAAATTTCGGAAATTACACAGGGCCTGAAAGCATTAGCTAAAGAACTCAATGTACCAGTGCTGGCTGTATCTCAACTTTCTCGAGCTGTTGAACAAAGAGATGATAAAAAACCTCAATTATCAGATTTAAGAGAGTCCGGTTCGATAGAGCAAGATGCTGACGTTGTGATGTTTGTTTATAGAGAAGCTTATTATTTAGAAAGAAAAGAACCTCGGCCTGCAACTGTCGAACATGCTGAATGGCAAAACAAGATGAATGAAATTTCGATTCTTGCCGAAATTATGATTAGCAAACAGAGGCATGGTCCAACAGGTAACATAAAGGTTGAATTTGAAGCTATGTTCACCAAATTTAGAGATATTCAAACTAGCTAAATTAAAATATATCTATTTTGATTTAGAAAATGTTCTCAAAAAGCTATCAAAATATTGTAATTCAAAAACCAAAACTAATTTTGACACTGTTATTTTTAGTTTTGTTGAGTTTTGGTTATTTTTCAAAGGATTTTAGGCTTGATGCATCCTCCGACACCCTTTTATTAGAGAACGATCCTGACTTAAATTATCTAAGAGAAGTTACAAAAAGATATGGTTCTAAGGATTTTTTAGTATTAACTTATACGCCTGAAAAAGAAATTATTAATAGTGACTCAATTCAAAATTTAATAAAACTAAAAAAAGATATTCAAAATTTAAGCTGGGTCCATAACGTTATCACTATACTTGATGTACCCCTTTTAAACAGTTCAGATGAATCTTTGATGGAAAGGCTTAAAAATTATAAAACACTTAAAGATGACGGAGTAGATAAAAAAAGAGGATTCGAAGAAATAATCAGTAGTCCGGTATTTAAGGAATTTATTATAAGTGAAGATGGTAAAACAACAGGAATAATTGTTAATCTAAAAAGCGATAATAAATTAAGAGAATTCATTGAAAAAAAAGATTATTTTTATAATAAATCTATAACCGAAAATCTCAATTCAGAAGAGAAAAAAAATTATTCTAAATTTCTAAATGATTTTGAAATTTATAAAGATTCTATAAAAAAGCAAAATCATGAAAATATTTTAGAAATTAGAAATATCATTAAAAAACATCAAAGTTTTGCGAAAATACATTTGGGTGGAATTCCTATGATTGCAGATGACATGATGACATTTATAAAAAACGACATAGTAGTTTTTGGAACTGGAGTATTTTTGTTTATTGTTGCTACACTCTGGTTTATTTTTAGAAAAATCTTGTGGATAATAATTCCATTAAATAGCTGTTTTTTTTCTGTATTAATAATGATGGGACTTCTTGGATTACTCGGATGGAAGGTGACAGTAATTTCTTCAAATTTTATTGCCCTTATGCTTATCCTGACTATGGCTATGAATATACACATGAGTGTAAGATATCTACAATTAAGAAGAGACTTTCCTGAACTAAGCAATAGCGAAGCTATATTACAAGCAACACAAAAAATGTTTTGGCCAATTCTCTATACAGTTTTAACCACAATCTGTGCTTTTTTATCTCTAATTTTTAGTGATATTAAGCCCGTCATAGACTTTGGATGGATGATGACACTTGGTCTAATTACTTCTTTCACTGTTACATTTACATTGTTGCCGACAACTTTAAATTTTATGACCAATAACACACTAATCATAAAAAAAGAGGGTAATTCAAAAATTACCAGTATTTTAAGTAAAATTTCACAGAAAAATACCAAATTAATTTTTGGAACAACTTTTATAGTAATTGTTCTGAGCGCAATAGGAATTAGCAGGCTAGAAGTTGAAAACAGTTTCATAAACTACTTTGATAAAAAAACTGAAATATATAAAGGTATGAAATTGATCGATGATAAACTTGGAGGAACAACCCCATTGGATATCATAATCAAATTTCCAAAAAAAAAACAAAAAACAATTTCGGACGATGATGAATTCGAAAGCTGGGATGATGAAGAAGATAATAATAATCAAAAATATTGGTTTACAAGGGACAAGATTGATAAAATTAATATTGTTCATGATTATTTAGATAATTTAGAAGAGGTAGGAAAGGTTTTATCCTTCTCTTCTATAGTTAAGGTAGGAGAACAACTAAATGATGGTAAAAAATTACAAACTTTAGAACTTGGAGTATTATATACTAAACTACCAGATGCAATAAAAACGGAAATTATTGATCCCTATATTTCCATAGAAGACAACGAAGCGAGAATTAATTTAAGAATTAAAGACTCAAAAGAAAATCTAAGAAGAAACGAATTAATCAAAAAAATTAACAGTGATTTAGAAAACAAGCTTGGTTTTAAAAAAGAAGAATTTAAACTAGCTGGAATTTTAATTCTATTCAATAACTTATTGCAAAGTTTATTTAAATCTCAAATTTTAACATTGGGGTTTGTCATGGCGGGAATATTCACAATGTTCTTGGTATTATTTAGAAATCTAACATTATCATTTATTGGGGTGGTGCCAAATTTTATTGCTGCATTTTTTATATTAGGGATTATTGGTTTATTAGGAATTCCACTAGATATGATGACAATTACCATAGCTGCAATAACAATAGGAATAGCCGTAGATAATAGTATACACTATATTTATAGGTTCAGAGAAGAATTTCAAAAAAACAATAATTACAATCAAACAATTGATAAATGCCATTCAACTGTCGGTATTGCAATTTTAAATACCTCTATAACAATTGTTTTTGGTTTTTCTATTTTATTTTTATCAAATTTTATACCCACAATTTATTTTGGCATTTTTACTGGGATAGCCATGATGCTAGCTTTAATTTCAGTATTAACACTTTTACCAAAATTAATTTTATTGATAAAACCTTTCGGTAATAGGTAGCGTGCTAGAATTTATACAAAATAATATCTCAGTATTTGATCTCATTGTTTTTTTAATTACTATTTATTCCATTGCACAATGTGCTGCAAAGGGTTTTGCGTTAAGCTTATTATCTTTTTCGAAATGGTTGATTGCTTTGGTAATAACAATCGTCCTGGTGCCAAAATTAAATCCTTGGGTACAAGATTATATAGAATCAAAATTTATTGCCGATATTGGTTTAGGGGTTTTTATATACATAATTTCACTTTTTATAATAATTAATATAAGCAAAGCCGCCGGTAGTGCTGTAACTTGGACGGGACTTGGTGCCGTCGATAAAACTTTTGGTTTAATTTTTGGAATCTTTAAAGGATATGTATTTTGTGTGTGCATTTTTTCTTTACTTAATTGGTTTTATCCACACCAAAAATGGCCCGTAAAAACTGAAGGTACTTATTCTTTTGAAATAATATATAAAGGAAGTGAGTTTTTGGTTGAAGAATTTCCAAAAAGTGATGAATATTATGACAACACGAAAGAAAAAATCGAAAAAATTTAATCCAAAGCTAAAAGAAGAATGTGGAGTATTTGGAATAAATAATAACAATGATGCTGCCACTTTAACTGCGCTTGGATTGCATGCACTCCAACACCGAGGACAAGAGGGTTGTGGAATAGTATCTTTTGATGGAAAGAATTTTCATTCCGAAAAAAGATTGGGATTAGTAGGAGATAATTTTACAAAAGGAAAAACTATAGAAAAGTTACCAGGCCAATTTGCAATTGGACATAACCGATACTCGACTACAGGCGAAACAACATTAAGAAATATTCAGCCTTTTTTTGCAGATCTTCACGGCGGAGGAATAAGTATTGCACATAATGGCAATCTTACCAATGCTATTACCTTAAGAGAAAAACTTGTAAAAGATGGGGCAATTTTTCATACCACTTCTGATACAGAAGCCATTGTCCAGCTTATAGCAAAATCAAAAAGACAAACAATGATCGATAAAATTGTAGATGCCCTGTTTCAAATACAAGGTGGTTATGCTTTAGTAATGTTAATAAATAATGCTCTTATCGGTGCAAGAGATCCTTTTGGAATTAGGCCTTTAATAATAGGAAAATTAAAAAACTCCTACATATTTGCTTCCGAAACTTGTGCACTGGATATTATAGGTGCAAAATTTATCAGAGAAGTTGAAAACGGAGAAATAGTAGTTATTGAAAATGAAAATTTAAAAAGTATTAAACCTTTTCCTAGTAAAAAAGCCAGACCATGTGTCTTTGAATATATTTATTTTTCAAGACCAGATAGCATATTGAATAATAAATGTGCCTACGAATATAGAAAAAATTTCGGATATGAGTTGGCAAAAGAATCTCATACTGACGTTGATATTATTGTACCCGTTCCAGATTCAGGAGTGCCTGCAGCAATTGGTTATAGTCAAAAAATTGGAAAAAACTTTGAATTAGGATTAATTCGAAATCATTATGTGGGAAGGACCTTTATAGAACCAGCCCAAAACATCAGAAGTTTTGGAGTAAAATTAAAATTAAGTGTAAATAAATCCTCTTTGATGGGTAAATCTATTGTTTTAGTCGATGATTCGCTGGTTAGAGGTACGACCTGCCACAAAATAGTAAAAATGTTATACGATGCAGGAGCAAAAGAGGTGCATGTCAGAATAGCTTGTCCAGAAATAAAATTTCCTGATTTTTACGGAATTGATACACCTACAAAAAAGGAATTATTAGCTGCAAACAATAGTATCAAAGAAATGTGTAAATTCATTAATGCAAAATCATTAAAATTTTTATCTTTAGAAGGTCTCTATAAAGCCATAGGTTTTGATAAAAGAAATAACCTTTACCCACAACTTACCGATCATTATTTTACAGGAGATTATCCGATAAAACCGACTGACGATCTTGGCGACAGCAAAATTACACAATTATCACTCTTAAGCAGTGGTCAAAAAAATTAAAAAATTACGCTTTATCCCCGTAATCTCTCATATGTTTTGCTATTCTCTTATTGGTTCCATAAATAAAATGAGTTGACATATCTTCTCTATATTTGCTGGCAGGTACTTTCAATCCAACTGACTCTGCGACCTCTCTGATCAACATTGGATTTGCACCACAACAAACTCCTAAATAATTCACACCAAGACCAAAAGCTTCTTTTGCAAATTTTCCAATTTCATATCTATTACATTGAAGAGGATCCAATGCGGTGGGAAATGTTCTGTCGTGAGGTGAATGACATGTACATCCATTATTGTCTGGCAAATTAAAAAAGGTTGGATGTTCTTCGGTTGTACGAAAATTAATGGGTAAAGCAGCAACATGACATTTCAAAACTTTCCTAACTTCTTTTAAGTATGGCATCATAGTAGCAGGACCTCTAAAACAATTCATCCCAACAACATCACCGCCAAGCTGCTCCAATTCTTTGCAAGTATCCACAATGGAAACCCCATCTCTCATTATATTTTCACCCATGGGTGCTATTGTAATAACACATGGAAGGCCTGTTTTTTTCATTACCTCTAAAGCTTTATAAGCTTCTTCAGCATAATAAAAAGTTTCTCCAATTAATACATCCGCACCTTCTTCAACAGCCCAACCAACCATTTCTGTGAACATTTTCTCAACTTCTAAATGTGATTTTGAATCATTCTCTTTCCAAATATTTGAATTTGAAATATTTCCAGCCATCAAATTAGATTCGATTCCTTTTGGAGTACTTATTGCAACTTTCTTTGCTATTTTTAGGGCTGCTCTATTTAGGGGTTCTAATAACTCCTCTTTGCCGATCACTCTCATTTTTTCACGATGTCCATTGTAAGTAAATGCTTCAACAATATCAGAGCCTGCATGTTGAAAATCTCTATGAAGATTTTCTAAAGCTTCAGGATGTTCCAAAGATACCATGGGAACAAATTGTCCTGAGGACATGTATCCTCTTCTTTCAATTTCAAACAAAAAACCTTCAGCACAAATTACCGGACCCTTATTTAATCTTTCGATTAATCCTTTTGTCGACATAAATTTTCTTTTTTATCTTTCCTTGGAGAATCGTAATTGGTGTTATATATGATGTCAAATAGTTTCTAAATTGATATTATTAAGAGTTTTTTTGGAAATTTAATCAACTAAATGATAACCACTAAGGAAAATATTATTCAATACTTTCAAGGAGGAATCAAAAATAAAAATGATTTTAAAATAGGAGTTGAGCATGAAAAATTCATCTTTAATAAATTAAGAAAAAGGGTGGATTACCAAACTATCAATAAAATATTTGATTTGTTTAAGAATTTTGGTTGGCACGCAATCTTCGAAGGAAATGATATAATCGCATTAAAAAAAAATGATCAACAAATTACTCTTGAACCTGGAAATCAAATTGAATTATCGGGTGCAAAATTAAATAATATTCATGAAATTTGTAAAGAAGCACACGATTATATATTTGAATTGAAACAAATAAGCTCTAAGCTAAATCTTAAAATTATATCACTTGGTTTTGATCCAATTTCAAAACTGAATGAAATTCCAAGCAATCCAAAAAAGAGATACGAAATAATGACAAAAGAAATGCCAAAAAATGGCAGACTAAGTTTAGATATGATGTATAGAACTTGTGGAACGCAAGTTAATCTTGACTATTGGTCAGAAGAAGACTTCACAAAAAAATTTAAACTTAGCTGTTATTTAGTACCATTATCTACGGCATTATTTGCTAATTCATCAATTGTTGAGAAAAAAAATAGCAATTATTATTCATACAGATCCAAAGTTTGGCAGGAAACTTCGAGGGGAGGCTTGCCCATTGAATTCTTAGATAATATGGATTTTGAAAAATATGCAAAATTCATAATGAAGGTTCCTATTTTATTTGCTCAAAGAAAAAACAACTATGTTGAAGTAAATGGTAAAAATTTTGAAGATTTTATGAATGGAAGATTGGATGAAATCAACAACGAATTGCCTGATGAAAATGATTTATCAAATCATTTAAGTACTATTTTTACTGAAAATAGACTCAAACAATATATCGAGATTAGACCAATTGATACTTGTGATTGGGACTGCTTGTGTAATGCTCCCGCATTCTTTGTTGGACTTTTGTATGGAAACCTTGAAGAGTCGCTTGAAATCGTATCAAAATGGAATAAAAAAAATCTGTTAAATGCTTACATTGAAGCACCTAAGAAAGGATTAAGAACTGAACTCGAGGGAAAGAATATTTATGAATGGAATAAAATATTTTTCAACTTAGCAAAAAAAGGACTAGAAAAAAGAAATCAATTAAACAAGAGTAAAAAGAATGAAACAATCTACCTAAATAATATAAATCAAATTTTAAACTCTAATAAAACAAATGCAGAATTAATGCTAAGTAAATTTCAAGATGATAAGGATCTAAACTATTTGTATGAAAACTAAAATCTTAGCTATTCAAGGTGATAGTTTAAATAATCTAAATCCAAAAACTGATACAACCATTTTGCTAGCACTTGAAGCCCAAAGAAGAAATTATCAAATATATTACTATAGAACGAAAAATCTAACATATATTAAAAACAAGGTCACAACTAAATGTGATGAAATTTCATTTATTGAAAACAGTAAAAAATTTTATAAAATAAAAAGAAAAACAAATTTAGATCTTTCAAAAGCAAAAGTAATTTTAATGAGACAAGATCCACCTTTTAACATGGATTACATCACCACCACTTATTTGTTAGAAAAACTCCCCAAAAAAGTAAAAATAATTAACAATCCAAAATCTGTTAGGAATATTTCTGAAAAATTATATTCAACGAATTTTATTAAATTCATGCCTCCTACAATTTTTACTCAAGATATAGAAGTTATCTTCAAATTTTTTAAAAGGTTCAAAAAAATTGTTATCAAACCAATCCATGGATATGGTGGAAATGATGTACTATTAATCAAAAATCACTTTAATAAAAAATTAATCCAAAATTTTATAAAGAAAAATGAACACATTATGATACAAAAATTCCTCCCTGAAATAAAAAATGGAGATAGAAGAGTTTTTATAATTGGAGGAAAAATTAAAGGCGCAATATCTCGGATTCCAAAAAAAGGTTCTATTTTAAGCAATATGAGTAAAGGAGCGAAAGCTAAAATTGTTAAATTAAATAAAAAAGAAACAAATATTTCTAATCTGGTTTCAAAAAAATTAATTAAAAATAAAATTGTTTTAGCTGGAGTTGATTTTATAGGAAGTAAGCTAAACGGAGATTTAAATGTTACTTCACCAACTGGTTTAAAAACATATAAAGACCTTTCTGGTATAGATTTGTCTAAAGATTTTTGGAATTACGTTGAAAACAAATATGCAGTTAACTGATCAAAAAAGGGGAACTTTGTTAGCATTTATTGCAATAATGTTTATCACCCCTGATAGTTTGCTTATTCGTTTGTCAAATACAGAATCTTGGAATCTTATTTTTTATCGAGGAATTATTCCTTTTTTTGTAGTTTTTATTGGCCTTTTAATTATTCAAAAAGGTCAAATTGTTTTCTCTATCATAAATAATGGTTGGCACGGCGTTGCCTATGTTTTTACTTTCACCATAACTAACATTCTTTTTGTTATTTCAATTGAAAATACAAACGTTGCAAATACTTTAATCATGATCAGTCTATCCCCTATGCTTGCTGCAATAATAAGTTTTGTTTTTCTAAAAGAAAACCCCGATAAAAAAACATGGCTAGCAATTACTGTTACAACTTTGGCTGTTATCTATATTTTTTTTGATTCATTTGAAAAAGGTGATTTTAAAGGGAATTTTTTTGGATTTATTTGTGCTTTAGGCTTGGCAGCCGGAACTGTAATAATAAGATCTGCAAAACAGTTAAATTTAGTTCCTTCAGCAATGATGGGTAAATTATTTGTTGCATTAATAGCACTAATTTTTGTGGATAAACTTAAAATAGAAGGAAAAGATTTGTTCATTATCCCAACTATGGGCATTGCCTGTGTAGCAATACCATTCGTTCTGCTGACCTTGGCCCCAAGGTATATTACCGCACCTGAGGTCGGTCTTTTCTTCTTGCTTGAAACCATTTTGGGCCCTTTATGGGTTTGGCTCGTAATCCACGAACAACCAAGCATGGAGACCCTTACAGGGGGAGGTGTGATCATTTTCACGATTACTATTCATTCAATTCAAGCCCTAAAAAAAACATAAATCAAATTTATCTACTTGCTTTTTTAAACAAAAAGCATAGTCACTCAAAATAATGGGAAAATTATTTAAAAATTCTTGGGCATTATTTACTGGTATCGGGATAATTATGATTGCCCATGGTCTTCAGGGGAACTTAATG
>Ga0207986_1000774_pt1 | contig 14371 bp, 10 predicted proteins | sample ETNtaG_26_FD_185764 | JGI IMG/M metagenome (GOLD analysis project Ga0207986, IMG submission 185764) | Marine microbial and viral communities from oxygen minimum zone, Eastern Pacific Ocean - ETNP201302SV89 (SPAdes) (version 2) | ecosystem: Environmental > Aquatic > Marine > Oceanic ... | reverse complement strand
TCTGCCGTGCCTTTCAGAGTATTTCCTAAGTTTGTCCATTCTTTTCTATCCCCTCTTGCAAGAGAATCTATTTTTTGGGAAGTTACTATCGCAAGTAGTTTTGTTTTATCCATTCCATTATGAATACCTTTTACAATCGGCTTTGCAAACTCGCTCATATCAAATTCTGCAATCGCATTCAAACTTAAAATTGCGGCATTGGAAACTTTTTCATATCCCGCTTTTGCAATATCAGTATCTTTTACAAAATATCCTCCGGTGACAACTGCGAGCGCTATTGTAACTGCGATTGTCTTTTTTACAAATTCATATTTAAAAAGTTCAGGTACCTTTGATAGTCCGGATAAGACGGACTGCATTTTCTTTTTAATTTCTTTGTCGCTCTTGGAATATTTATAATAAAGTTCAGGTACCTTTGATAGTCCGGATAAGACGGAGTGCACTTTCTTTTTAATTTCTTTGTCGCTCTTGGAATATTTATAATCCTGGATTCTTTTGCTTGAGAGATTTTTGTGTAGCTGCTTTTTCTGCAGTTTATTTTGTTCAACAAAATCATTGAGAGATTTCTCTTCAACATACCATGTTCGTCCGACCATCCTTCCTGAAACTTTCCCCTGACGCGCAAGACGAGCTACATAATCGTTCGTGTAGCCAGAAATCTTTCCAGCATATCCGGAAGAAAAATATTTTTTATTGTTAAATAAAAGTTCGTTGTCCATGTCCTTTAGAATATCTTTTTGTTTTAATCCGAATTACCTATATTCTACAACAAATAATCGCTATAAAGGACATCTAAAATAGCGAGAATGTGGATAACTTTCGTCAATCTGTTCTGACGAAATGTCTTTTAGATTCGTAGAGGCAAAATTGCGTTTTTGAGTACAAAAAGCATCCAAATTTTAGAAAAATATGGAATTGATATCCTGATTTCGTATTTAAAACAATATAACAAAATAATGGACATCAATTGACTCATTTATTCCTATAATGATTGCTTTTGCAGTTCATAGAGAGTTTATAATTACTTAAATTAAAGCGTAATTATTCAAATAAGAAATTTTTAAAGAATGCTATTTTTTGATAAAAATTATTGCCAAAAAGATACGGAATGGTGTTTTTATATAAATTTTATAGTCATTTTTACGCAAATATATATAGTAATATCGTGTTATATAATAAAAATAATATTATATGTTAATTGTAGTGATAATTATTGAAATCATATTGAAAAATAAAGATATTTCGTCTATATAATATATAATATTATATATAACTCTGACGAACTGTCTTTATTTTTAGCTATATAGTTTAATTAACACGAAATAATATAATAATACTAATGTTCAAGCGTTATAGCTTTGTTTTAGGCACTTAATATCATATATTGTTACTAAATTGTCGCGTAGTTATATGATAATTAGATTACGAATGATGTATAAAAAAATCGCACTTGATAATTTATGAGTGCGATGCACCACATTATAGGTAATATAGCACTTTGCTATAAAAAACGCGTGGTGAGCCATTTTGAGCCTCGTTTAGTGTAATTAAATAATATAAATCTTTATTTATTCTTTATTTATATAGTGTAGAAAAGAAATTATTGGTTGTGTTAAACCGAGCTTGGCATATTATTGCTATATTGATTTGCCTTTGAGGTATATTTTAATTTAAGCATTGTAACTTCTAGCTATCTTGTCTAAACGAGATTTATTATAGAGCTTTAAGTGTATTCGCCAGTTGGATACTTGTATTAATGTCAGTTTTGTCTTTGGATGAATAGTGTACCACTTGTTCAAGTGTAAATGTACCAGCGACAAGGAGTGTTCCTGCTAATATAAGTACTGTCGCTATGGATGCAAACATTGGAGACCTTCTGTGTATCTGTTGAGGCACTATAGGCTGCCGTCTTATAATTTGCCTCTCCTGCCTTCGTAAAGGCACTGGATATCTTCTTATATTTACGGCTGGTTTCTCAATTATATGCACAGGAACTTTCTGCACCTCTTCTTGTATGTCCTCAATTTCTTCTTCCGGTTCCTCATGAACTATTTTATTGATTTCAGGATAATTTGAACGCTCATCACTGCTGTAATACATTGGTTCGAGTTCTATTTTCCTGTATTCTATTTCTTTTTTTTCATTGCCTTGCTCTTTCTTGAAGCTCTTTTTCTGTGCAGTAATGACTCTCTCATTAATATACCAATTTCTCCCTACAAGTCTACAGTCTATTTTGTCGGCACGACACATCTGACCGAGGTAATCGGTGGTGTATCCTGCCAATTTTCCCGCTCGTTTAGACGAGATATACTTATTTCCTGCAAAGATTAGTTCGTCCATATTACTTATTATTATACTCTACCCCAGAAATACCTTATAATCAGCATCTGTGGAAAACTCCCCTATTTAACCGTCTGTAGCCATTTTTTTGTGTTATAAAAACTACGCAAGCTTCTTTTTGAGAGACTTCGCGGAACGAGTATTTCTTTTTAAAAACACCTAAAATTTCGAGCGAAATATAGTCTCACTAAAAAGCCTTGCACAGTTTCGCATCAGCGAAACGAGCAGAGCAAAATTTGTCGCAACAAATTTATGTGTGCTTTTTAGGGAGAGCTATGTGAGCGAGTATTTTTAATACTTTCTTACTTTAGAAGTTCTATGAAAAGTTTTTTTAGCACTTCTGGGTTTGCACTGCCACCTGTCATTCGCATACCCTGCCCTATTAGAAATTGTAGTGAAGTTTCTTTTCCGTTTTTATATTCATCCGCAACTTTTTTGTTCTCTGCAATTATTTTCTCTACGATATTTTTCAACTCACCTTCGTCACTCTTCTGCAGTAAATTTTTCTTTTTTGCTATTTCACTTGGACTTCCTCCCCTATCGTACATCTCTTTCAAAATGTCTTTAGCACCCCGAGATGAGATTTCATTTTTATGTATCATTGACATCAACTGCGCAAAACTCTCCGCAGTAATATTTTTATGTAATTTCTCACTTGAGTCGGCGTCAGTTTTTATGAGTCCTGCAATATCTGATGTGATGTAGTTGGACGCGGTTTTGATTAATTTTTTGTCCCCCTTGAACTCCCCAACTACCGCATCAAAGAGTTTTGAAAGATACGAATCTCGCACAAACATATCGGCATCCTCCTTTTTAATATCATATTCATCTACATACTTCCCTCTCTTCTCCCATGGTAGCTCTGGAAGCTGACTCTTCAAACTCTTCTCTTCAAGCTCTTTCATCTTATTTATATAAAGCTTCGGTAAATCTGGGTCAGGAAAGTACCTATAATCAGCAGAACCCTCCTTTATACGCTGTGAAAAAGTCTCTTGTTTGCCTTCATCCCATCCACGAGTTTCTTGCGCTACTTTTCCACCTTCATCCAGTAATTTCTCCTGTCTGTTGATTTCATATGAAATAGCGCGTTCAACAGCGCGAAATGAGTTGAGATTCTTAACTTCTACTTTTGTACCCAGATTACCGTTTCCTTCTGGTTTAATTGAGATATTTGCTTCAACGCGCATCTCGCCCTTTTCCATATTCGCCTCTCCTACCTTAAGCGTTCGCAGTAAAAGCTGTAATTCTTTGGCAAAAAGACTTGCCTGAACACCATTTTCAATAACTGGCTCTGTCACAAGCTCCATAAGAGGTACTCCCGCACGATTAAAGTCTATTAAACTGTAGTTGCTAAAATGTGTTGATTTTGCTGTATCTTCTTCTAAGTGTATACGAGTAATATCTATTCCCTCTAGACTGCCCCCTGAAACAAGTGGATATTTGTACTGACTAATCTGATATCCTTTAGGAATATCGGGATAAAAGTAGTTTTTGCGGTCAAATTCGGTAAAATCTGCCAATTTACCTTCTACTGCAACACCAACTTTCAAAACACTCTTTACTGCTTCCTTGTTTATAACAGGCAAAGTCCCGGGGTGTGCCATACATACTGGGCATATATTTACATTGGGCATATTCACATCTGGGTCATTTTTAGAATTGCAGAACATTTTCGTCTTTGTTTTAAGCTCTGCGTGTATCTCCAGCCCAATTGTCGGCACATATTTCATATTCTTAATGATATCATAATTTAGCGTTTTATCTGTCCTATACGGCTTAGACGATAGATTTTATATACGATATAGGTAAATCCGAAGAAAAGCACTACCCCAGCAGAAAATACTATGAATGTCATGTATTGCTTTTGCACCAAAGCGTCACCAATGTACGCAAATATAAAAGCAAACGGGGTTATACCTACAACCGTCGCTAGTGTGTATTTTTTGAAGGAGATTCTACTTAGGAGTCCGACAGCATAGCTTAAAAGGTCAACGGGTAAAATAAAGCGCAAAAGCACAAGTCCGAAGAATTCAACATTTCCCGAAAAATATTTCTCGTATTTCTCTAATCTTTCAAGTGATATGAAAGCAGTGAGTAAAGGCTTACCAAGATGGCGCGCTATCAGAAACGCAATTACCGCACCGAGTGTCCAACCTGTGATACTATAAATACTTGTGAGAAACGGTCCAAATATTGCGCTTGCAGGCACAACAAGAGGAAGTGCGGTCAAAGGCGCAATGACTGTAACAAAAGCAAAAAGAAGAATAAACGAAATTGCTCCTACAATATCGTCTTGTATAAACTGACTAAAGTAGTCTATGAATGTTCCTGTGCTTGCAATATATATGGCAAGCGCAACAAAAACAAAAAACAAGATGTGGGAGGATTTGATTGATTGCCAGTTTAATTTAAAAAAAGACATTCTTTAAATATTAGCACTATTTTAGGAAGGCGGAAACCACCCCGCGCGCCTAAGGCGCGCGGGGTGGTTTTTTTAATTTTTCCTAAAATCCTAATAGCCCTTTAAATGCGTCCAGTGTATTTGCGGGTGTGTCAGTATTATCAGTTGGTATTGGTTCAGCTGGTGCAGAGTCTGGTATTGGTTCTGGTGTTGGTGGAGGTGTACATCCTGACATACATCCACTGCTGTCATACTCGTATCCGCTTGAACACGCAAAGCCACCAGCTCCTTTACATGAAGGTGTAGTGTAATCTGTTGACCCACTACTACAATCTGATGCACAATTATATGTATCTTCTCCAGAGTTACACACCCCATCACCACAATAATCTGAATGTGTCACATTTCCTTCCTGACATTCTGTAAGAGAACTGTATTTGTATGGATTAGTACAACCGCTTGTGCTTCTTAATTCACAACTGTTAGTACTTGAATTATATTCATACCCTGTAAAGTAAGCGTTACATGTTACAGGTGGTGATAAGTCGCCTATACACTGCCCGAATACTTTACATCCATTTTCGTCAGCAATAGTCTCGCGATACTGCCCATCTGGACACAGCTCTGGCTTTACTAGAGACAAATCTGGGCACTGTGTTTGATCAGACGCTATGCATTCTCCCGGCATATAGCAACCATCGGCACTTGTGTATCCTCCATCGCGATATTCCCCATCAAAACATGGCGCGATTTTTCATTGAGCATGAAAAAGTGACAGTACTTAGTGTGTGCATATTAAAAAAGTTGTTGTTATTAATAACAACAACTTTATCCCACCTAAATATCCGTAAAACTACTTATTTATCCACAATTTACTTGCCATGACACTTTTTAAACTTCTTGCCGGAGCCACAGTGACATGGGTCGTTTCTGCCTATCTTTTTGCCATCTGATGTGCGTGGTGCTGTTGCCGGCGCAGCCACAGGCTGCGCCTTCAGATTTCCTAAAACACTACCTTCTTCATGTACTTCTTGCACTTTTTGTCGCTCTCGTGCGAAAGCATCACCACCGATATTAGGTAGAAGTCGTAAAATATGCTCGTCAGCTGACTCTTCTAAATCTTTAAACATTCGGAGTCCCTCCTTTTTATACTCAATAAGAGGATCCCTCTGTCCATATGCACGAAGATTTACAGAACCTCTCATATAATCCATCACCTCCAAATGCTCCACCCAAAGCATATCAATCACCTGCAGTATTAGACGCTTAACTGCATTATAGAAATCTTCCTCGCCAAGTGTAGAAATCTTTCCTTCAATAATCTTCCCAATTTCTTCATCTCCGGCAGTCAAGGCTTCGAGTTCTTCCTTTATAACATTATTGTCACCATTAAGGACTCTTCCTCTGCGTTCATAAATTGCAGAGCGCTGTTGATTCATAACATCATCATATTCAAGAACATGTTTTCGCGCGTCAAAGTTAAATCCTTCAATCTTTGTTTGCGCCGACTCAAGTGATTTTGTAATCAGACGATTCTCAATTGCCTCGTCTTCGGCAATGCCGAAACGCCCCATCATCTTCTTTATCATATCTGATGCAAACACTCTCATTAAAGAGTCTTCTAAAGATACGAAGAACTGCGTCTCACCTTCGTCCCCTTGGCGCCCTGAGCGTCCGCGAAGCTGGTTGTCTATCCTTCGCGCTTCATGTCTTTCGGTTCCTAAAACAAAAAGTCCTCCGAGTTTCTTTACTTCTTCATACTGCTCCTTTGAACCGGGGTTGCCACCAAGTTTAATATCAACTCCACGCCCCGCCATGTTTGTCGCAATCATAACTTTACCCTTGCCTCCTGATTGCGCAATTATTTCTCCTTCTTGTTCATGCTTTTTGGCATTTAGGACTTCGTGCGGTATCCCTTCTCGTGTCAAATAAGCGCTTAAAAGCTCGTTCTTTTCAATTGAAACAGTACCAATGAGTACTGGTTGACCTTTTTCGTGAAGCCCTTTGACGGTACGTGCGATTGCTTTGAATTTCCCTTGTTCTGTCTGAAAGATGAGGTCGCCTTGGTCAATTCTTTTGGTCTCTACATTTGTTGGAACTGAGACAGTGTGCAAGCCGTAGACACTGTAGAACTCTTCAGAGGAAGTTATGGCTGTTCCTGTCATACCGGAGAGTTTTTTGTACATTCTAAAATAATTTTGGAATGTGATTGATGCAAATGTTCGCGACTCTTTTTGTACTTCAACTCCCTCTTTTGCTTCAATCGCCTGATGGAGGCCTTCTGACCACCGTCTCCCTGGTTGAAGTCGTCCTGTAAACTCATCCACTATTATTATTTCTCCTTCTTTCACAACATAATCTTTATCTTTCTCAAACAATGCTTTCGCGCGAACTGCAGTTTCTAAATGATGTACATATTTAATTCCTTTTTCAGTATAAATGTTTTCAACGTCGAGAATTTTTTCTACTTTTTCTATCCCATCGTCTGTAAGTTGTATCGCACGCATCTTCTCGTCAACTGTAAAATCTTTTTCACCAGTCATTTGCCTCGCGATTTCGCTAAACTTTCCATACAAATCTCCTGACTCGGCAGATGGAGCAGAAATAATAAGAGGTGTACGAGCTTCGTCTATTAGTATAGAGTCAATTTCATCAACGATTGCAAAATTGTGCTCTCTTTGTCGCAAATTTTCTGATTCATATTCAATATTGTCTCTCAAGAAGTCAAAGCCGAATTCATTGTTTGTACCGTATGTAATATCAGCAGCATAAGCCTCTTTACGAGAAACAGGCCTTAAAAATTCGTGAAGTACCTTAAAAGAACCGAGTTCGTCACGCTCTTTATCAAGTTCTTTGTGCTCTGGGTCATATATAAAGGATTCATCATGGTTTATAACCCCTATAGAGAGCCCTAAAAAGTTATAAATCTGCCCCATCCATACAGCATCACGACGAGAGAGATAATCGTTTACAGTGATTACATGGACGCCTTTGCCCTCAAGCGCATTGAGATACACTGGTAGTGTGGCAACTAAGGTTTTTCCTTCTCCAGTCCTCATCTCGGCAATGTTGCCTTGATGAAGGATAATACCCCCCGAGAGCTGCACATCAAAATGTCTCTGTCCAAGTGTGCGTTTTGATGCCTCACGACAAACAGCAAAGGCCTCTGGAAGAATATCATTCAAAGATTCTTTTCCGTCAGCTGGCGAATTGATTCTTTTTTTAAACTCTTCTGTCTTTCCCTTAAGCACCTCATCTGATAAATTGGAGATCTCACTCTCATAAGAGTTTATATCGGCAACCAAAGGAATGAGCGCTTTGAGCGCTTTTTTATTTTCATCACTAAATAATTTTTTCAGTTGAAACATATCTTTAGAGCAGTATTTTAACACAAAAACAAAGCCCCGTCATCTGATGAATCAGGACGGGGTTTTGTTTAAAGGAAGCTCTCTTATCGTCGTCGGCGTCGTGCCTTTCGTTTTGGAGCAGCTTTCTTTCTCTTTGGAGCAGCTTTTCGCTTTTTAGCTTTTCGCTTTGGAGCAGCTTTTCGTCGCTTTGCTTTTCGCTTTGGAGCTGCTTTCTTTCGCTTTGCTGGTTTTCGCTTTGCAGCTTTTCTTTTAGCTGGTTTTCGCTTTGCAGCTTTTCTTCTTTTTGCCATACTAATTGATTGATTAATTGATTACTAGTAACCAAACTACAACAACTTTCGACCATTCTTTTTTAAACTTTTTTTAAAAAAAGAAAAAATTAAAACTGTCGTGTGTGATACTTATATTATCTAATACAAAAAAAGTTAAAACAATAATTTTTTTAAAAAAAGTGGGGATAACTTTTTATAAATAAAAATTAAAACTTTCCAACAAAAATTATTTCGGGAGTAATCTTAATTTTTGTTTTTTTATATACTTTGTGTGCAACCTTTTCAGAAAAAGTTTTTACATCTTTTGCACTTGCACTACCATAATTAATTATTATAAGTGGTTGTTTCTCTGATATGCCTATACTGCCTTCTCTTAGCCCTTTCATATCAAGATTATCAAGAATTTTTGCAAGATGTATTTTATTGCCTTCTATAACTGGATTCTTAAAGAATGAGCCCGCAGTGCCGTATTTCTTAAGATCAGGAAATTTATTTTTTCTTATTTTACCTATTGCACTTCGGACTTTTTTAAGTTTTGGTGTATTGTTGTTTTTAAAATATTCTTTTATATCTTTGTAAGAAAGATTTACATTTTCTTCATATGAGAGTTTTAGACAAATTTTAGTTATTATAAAATTATTTTTTTTAAAGATACTGTCCCTATAATCAAACTTGCACTCTGATTTTTTTAAAATAATTGTTTTTAAATTTTTCGTATCAAATACTTCAACCCATTCTAAGTTATCTTTTATTTCCATTCCATAAGCTCCTATGTTCCCTGCTACTGCACCCCCTACTGTCCCTGGAATAAAAGAAAGGTTTTCGATCCCATATAGTTTATTTTGTATTGATGACTCAACTACTCTGTCCCAATTCTCACCTGCACCACAAATTGCCTTTTCATCCTCATATGAAATTCCCTTTATTTCAATCTTTATAACAAGCCCATTGAAACCAGAATCAGATACTAATATATTCGAACCGCCTCCCAATACAAAAACCTGCAGAGAATTTTTCTTGCTAAAATCAACTGCTTCTTTAAGCTCACTCACTGATTTAACTTTACAAAAATAATTTGCACAACCTCCGACTTTAAATGTGGTGAGGTTCTTGAGTGGGACATTTTGTTTTATGTTCATCCTGTACGAAATAACCTCTCCAGAGTTTTTACCAGAATATTTATTTGAATTATTTCGTACGGGATTCATAGAAATTACACTCACGTCAAATTATGGCCGGCGGGAGCGAGCTCCAATAAAAGTCTATGTGAGTGCCGCCGCCGGCCGTAGTTTGAAACGAGTGTGTGTTCTTAATAATAATACATTCTATACAACACAACAAATACCAAAAATTTGACAAAAAGGTACAATTTGCTATACTATTTGTGTGAGTGCCACTTGAGTGTGGCTCTGACGAAAGTCTGCGAAAAGCCCGCCGTAAGGCGGGCTTTTCGTTTTATGGATTTCTTCCTGCTTTTATCTCCTTGATGATAAACTCTCCATCCTCTCGAAATCCCTCATCAAGATCAATCGCCTTTTGTATCTCACTTATAGCTTCTTGCCTTCTTCCAACCTGTAGATACGCAGCAGCAAGTGACACATGAAACTGTGGGTTTTGGGGATTCTTTTCTATAGATAGCTCCCAAGACCTTACAACATCGTTTACTCTCCCTGCTTGTGTATATGCATTTATAATCCTACCTTCAGTCCTATCTTTGTCTGATATAGGACCAAGCTCAGCATCTACCTGTGCTTCTTTATCAGCATATATAGCACCTACTCTGTATATTATCTCTGCGTTCTTGAAGTTAGTATCAAGTTCATATGCATCTTTAAATATTTCAAATGCTTTGTTCTCATCACCAAGGTTTAGATATGCTGTTCCAAGTTCAAACCTAATTGTCTGCTTATTTGGAGAAAGTTCAACTGCCTTTTTCAAGTGTGGCAATGCTTCTTGATGGAAGTTGAAATTATTAAGAAACGCTGCGTAGAAAATGCGGATGCGCGCGTCTTCTGGCCTTTCTTTTACCAGAGCCCCTAATTCACTTTTAGCAAGTTCAAAGAATCTTGTTTGTATTTCTATCGGTGCGCCACCATTTTTCACTCGCATGGCAGCCGTTGCGGTTTGTTCTATTACTTCTTGCTTGCCAACAGTTTTGTAAGAGAGTGCTTTTTCAAGTTTTTCTAGATTTACTTCAAGTCCCCCCGCCTGCGGACTAATCGCTTGTATCAGCGTGCGCGCAGTGACAATTCCTTTTATATTGAAAAAATATATTGATGAAATGACTACAATAATGATTATAGGTATAGCAACTCTTTTTAAACCTTCGTTTCCATTACCGCTATCTACACTCGAATTGTCTGTTTTTGCTTGGCTTAGTGTTGAGTGTACGTGAATATAAGCTGCAATAGAGAAGAAAAGAATGTAGCTCATAATATTGTCAAACACAAACATATTATGGAAAAAGTATCCAGCTAAGAGCCCTGTGAAAATACCTTTTTCTGTCACAGATAAGTGCGTTTCCATTTTTCTCCATAAATAGAAAAGCATAAAAATAGGTATTGAGAAATATGCAATAAAGCCCAAAATACCACCTGCAATCAGCCAATCAAATACAACGTTATGAACCCTGTCAAACCATGGCTCTTGCGAGAAGAGTGATGGTTCATAGTATTTGTTAAATACAAAGTTAAAGTTTTCCTGTCCCCAACCAAGTATTGGTCGTTCCTTCAAACCTTCAAAAGCCATACCCCAAATCGTAAAACGAGAAGCACCTTCTTCAAGAGTGATATTAGAAAATCTACTTAAAACTTGCCCTTTTTTTACAAATTGAGTATCTTTTATAGCTATAAAAATCCCGACAGACGCTATTGTGGCAATCAAAACACCGATTGAAATTTTCCTAATCAGGATTTTTTGTTTCTCAAATATAGAGATTAAAAGCGTCGTTACTATTACACCGACAACAAGACCGAGGAGTGTACTTCTTGTTGCTGTGAAATATAAAATTATAAGTTGTAGAACAATTGCTGCGCCATAAAGATATTTCATCCATGCACCTCCACGCCATCTGACAAGTAAAAATAACGTAATGAAAATATGAAAGAGCATATAGACCGCCAAGTACGACGCATTGCCGAAAGTACCATCAAGACGCACCCCACCTTGATTTATATTAATCTTTCCAGAAAGTTGCAATAACCCATAAAAACCTATGAATACACTTACAGCAACAGAAGTATTCCAAAACCGATTCCAAATCTTTTCAGCATTCAATACGGTCCCTGCTACGACAAAGTAGCCCAAAAGATGTGCTAGAGTCAAAAATCCTTCCATCCTTTCAAAGTTGGACCAGAAGCTCTTAAACGGGTTTGCACCGAAAATATCTGCAATTGCAATAATTCCAACAAAAGAAAGTATTGATATCAAAAGTAAAGTAAATTTAGGACGATACGCTTTATCTAAAACTGCAAGTATTGCCCATCCGCCCAAGAGAAGCTCAACAATAATACTAAATGCAAAGTTCTTTCCCGTAATAAATGGAAAAAACATAGTACTCGAAATAACAAGTGGTATAAACGGCACAGCAAATATACCACCAATCAATAAATATCTAAGTATTTTTTGAACATTCATCTTGTACACTATATCATATATTATATTTTAAATACCAACAGCTTATTTCTTCTTCAGGAAAAAACACACTCTATCGGAAAACGCTTCAGAGCGCGGGAGAATTCTGTTTTTTGCTGGAAAATTAACCCCTGGAATAAAATTCAGTCGTCCAAGCATTGGTACAGGGCCTTTACTATAGTATGTTTCTACTAAATCAAAATCCTTCAGATAGGTTTTTTTGAAAACATCTCTTGTTGTAAAGAGCAAATGATTATTCTCAAGCGTCCATCCAGACATATTACCTGTAAGCGCAAATTTTATTCTATAAAAAATATTAAACTGATTCGGGACTGAAAATATAAACATTCCATCTTTTTTCAAAATCCTTGATGCTTCCTGTATAACTAAAAAATAATTCTCAAGGTGCTCGATTATTTGGAAAGCCGCTATTACATCCAATTCTCCGGCTTTAAAGTTTAATTTTTCAACGTTTAGATCTAACGCTTGATGTTTGTACTTTTTATTCTCAAGATAATTTGCCAAATCAGCTCCTTGTAAGTTTTGGAATCCTGCCTTATCTAATTTATCAAGGAAATATCCTCTGCCACACCCTATTTCAAGTATATTGGAATTTTTTTTAATAAATTTATTGAAATAATCGAAAATAAAAGGCTCTTTTAAGATCCAACTTAGTGACTGCTTAACACCGATGTATAATTCTGGTTTTTCTTTTATTTTTTCTGATTCTAAATATTTCATTTATGAATTCAAGTGTTTTTTCAACTTGTTCGCAATAAACACATCAGTTGCAATCCGAGATTCATAAGTCATCCCACCTATATGTGGAACAATTACTAGATTTTGATTTTTCTTTGCATATTCAACAAGAGGATGATTGGAAAAATTTTTGACAAACTCAAGTTCATCTGCTAGCACATCTGTCCCATAACCTGCAATTTGTTTACTCTCGAGTGCGACAAGTAAATCCTTTTCATTTACAATTTTACCACGCGACGTATTTATAAGATAAGCATTATTTTTCATTTTATTGAAAGTATCAGTATTAAACATATTCTCTGTCTCATTATTCAAATGTGTATGAATTGAAATAACATCACTTTTTGAGAGGAATTCATCAAATGATTTCTTTTCATATTCATCAGTATCAACATGTGGGTCATAATAAATTACATTCATATTAAATGCTTTTCCATATTGCGCCATCCATCTCCCTAAACGCCCAAGTCCAACTATACCAAGTGTCTGTCCGTATATATTATGGCCACGAAACTTTTCTCTATCCCACTGATAATTTTTAACCGAATCAAAAGCGTCCGACATCAATCGCAAAAGCTTTATCATAAGTCCAAATGCAAGCTCTGCTGTTCCTGTTATAGAATTTAAAAAATCTGTCTCTCCTTTTAAACTTAAAACCTCTATATTTTTTGACTGTGCATATTCTATATTAATATGGTCAAGTCCAGTAGTTGCGGTTATTATTATTTTTAATTTTTTTGCATTATCAATTACTTCTTTATCAAAATTAAGACCAAGTCCAATAACGATAATATCGTATTTTTCTATAATACCAACAAGTTCGTCTTGTGTCGGAGTAATATAATCAACTTCTCCAAGTTCATTTAGAACAGCTTTTGCCTCATCGGCATACCCCTCTCCAATTGTATTTAGAATTTTGTAATCCATAATTATTAATTTATATTATCCATCCAGAATTTGGCGGTTTCGAAATCAATTGATTCATTTATATCAATTGACCTCTCTTCTGGCATAATATATGGTCTTGAAATCTTGCCAAATAGATCGCCCTCCATTATATACTCAACTTTTGTGAGATAAATTGCGCAATTTCTCTTGTATACTTTTGAAAGTTCTTGTCTTTGTGTTGGAGCACCATCTTCGCTTTCTTGAAGAAGTGGTTGTATAAGGTCGTTTTCTATTTTTTTTAATTTTTTAAGTGAAAAATCAGTCAACTCTACCATACTCATCACTGAATCTGCATCAGTATCAACAATTTTTTTTATACATTCATCAATATCTTCTGCACTGCGCAATGGTGAAGTCGGCTGAAGAATCATTAGATAATCGTATTCTTCGTTGTCATTATCTTTGAGCCAGTTGAGCGCATGCTGTACCACTTCTATTGATGTACTTTTATCGTCCGCTATTTCCTTTGGGCGCATAAACGGAACATCTGCTCCATATTTTTTTGACACATCTCTAATATCGTCATAATCAGTTGACACTATTGTTCTCGTAAGATATTTACTTTTATTTGCAACTTCAACAGTATATGCAATCAGCGGTTTACCTGCCAGTGATTTTATATTTTTGCCAGGAATTCCTTTTGAACCTCC
>Ga0207986_1000759_pt1 | contig 14512 bp, 13 predicted proteins | sample ETNtaG_26_FD_185764 | JGI IMG/M metagenome (GOLD analysis project Ga0207986, IMG submission 185764) | Marine microbial and viral communities from oxygen minimum zone, Eastern Pacific Ocean - ETNP201302SV89 (SPAdes) (version 2) | ecosystem: Environmental > Aquatic > Marine > Oceanic ... | reverse complement strand
GAAGGTGATCCCTTACCTATGCCAACTGAGGGCGATGACAGTGTACCACCGGTGCTCCTCTTATCCAGCGGTGAAACCACACCGTTTACACTCAACATCTTGCAGGAATCAACACTGGTACTGTCGCTGGAGTCTGATGGCTACAGTGATATCAAGTGGCTTGAAGATGAATAATCCTGGTGTTAACAGGTTCCAGTCAGGATTTACCTTACTGGAAGTGATGATTGCACTTGCGATATTTGCGATCGTATCCGGTGCGCTTATCCGAAATGCCGGCCAGACTTTCAGACAAACAAGTATCATTCAGGAGCGCACACTGGCGTACTGGATTGCAGAAAACCATCTAACTCAAGTGAGAAGCGGTCCTCGCAGCGAAGATAGTTTCCCTGATATTGGTTCGGATCGTTCTGAAGTAACCATGGCAGATCTGGAATGGGAAGTAGTTATGGACGTTGAGGCAACAGAAAATCCTGATATGCGACGTATCATCGTCAGTGTATTTTCGGTAGATAATCTGGATAACCAAGTTGTTGAACTAGTCGGATTCATAGGCAAGTACTGATGAGACGAGTTGCTGGCTTTACCCTACTGGAATTACTGGTGGCTATGTCTATCTTTGCCATTATTGGACTGGGTGCAAATCAGATGTTGCGTACCATCCTTCAAACCCATGAGTTGACCCAGGCTAAAATAGAGAGCCTTTCCGCATACACGAGAGCGCTTGCAGTGATGCAGCGGGATTTCAATCAGCTTGTCTATCGACGGGTGCGAGATGAGTATGGTGAGGTGTTACCCGCACTCCGGCTTAACAGTGGTCCATATCCCGTGGAATTCAGCAGGACAGGCTGGAACAATCCACTGGGTCTTCCTCGCAGCAACCTGCAGCGAGTTGCCTATGAACTGACCGATGACGGAAAGTTGAAACGACATTTCTGGCTGGTAATGGACAGGGCGGAAGATAGCAAAACGGTTGAGCAGATTCTGCTGGAAAATATATCTGACTTTAGAATTAGTCTGCTCGATGAGAACGGCTTTGCTTCCGATGTCTGGCCCGATCCGAACAACCCGGACCAGACCCCGATTGCAGCGGAGGTTCTGCTTGAAACCAAATTGATTGGTGAGTTACGACAGATCTTCAGCTTCGTTGAGGTGGCAAATACTAACGTTTTCGGTTCGGCAGGTAATACCGGCAATGGTCGCAATCTTGAAGATGATGAGGATATAGAAAGTGAAGATTTGGAGTCAGGTGCAGAAACAGAGGCCAAGGGCAGCACACCGTGAAGTATCAGTCACAACAGGGTGTTGCGCTGATTACGATCCTTTTGGTGGTCGTGATTGCCACCATCCTGGGTGTCTCCATGACAACCGCCCAGAAGTTTGCCATCAGCCGTGCCAGATCTTTTTTTGACCAGGGAATTGTTCGACAGTATGCCTACGGTGGTGAAGAACTGGCCCGTCAAATATTGCATGAGGATTTCCTGGATGCCCCGGAGGTTGACCATCGGAGTGAGAATTGGGCCAGCCCGGATTTGAAATTTGAATTTGAAGAAGGTGAAGTGGAACTTCTGATCGAAGATCTTCAGGGAAAGTTCAATCTCAACTCACTGCAAGGTTTAATGCCTGATCAGAAGGCTTCTGGTACGACCACGACACAGTTAGCCAGGCTGAGGCTCAACAATCTGCTCTCACAGGTGGGAATGGACAGGGCATTTACCGATCGTATCGTCGACTGGATTGATCTTGACGAACAAGCAAATCCGTTAGGCGCTGAGGATTTTGACTACCTTGGTCTGGATCGACCCTATCGAACCGGCGGTCAAACGATGGTCGATGTATCAGAGTTGCGGCTTATACTCGGTATGACAAGAGAACAGTACGATGCGATCAGCCCTTATCTAACTGTACTGCCAGAAACTGGCAGTACAATCAATGTGAACACCGCCTCACCAGAAATACTGCAACTGGTGGCGCCAGGCCTGTCGTCGGTAGAATCTCAAAATATCGTTATTCGACGGGATGAAAATCTGCCATTCAACACAGTAAATGAATTCACTGGCGACCCATCAATACCTAATGCCAGCTCAATCAAAGCTGGTACGCTTAGTGTACAATCCAGTTTTTTTCAGGTTACTGTGAGAGCCAGATATCAGGACAGGTTTGGTTATCTCACCAGTGTGATTCAAAGAAACCCGACGGATGGAAGTATGCGAGTAATCTATCGGGACCAGAGCAAGAAAATCATGACTCAGGTCGTGGAGGAACCAACCGACAATGGCTGAGAATCTGTTCATACGCCTTTCCGAAAACGAGACTGGTGTCGTTGTTGAATGGATGTTACTTGACGAGTCGTCAGGTATTGTGCGTTTTCGGGGCGAAGAAAATCTCACTCGGTTTGCTGAGACGGTCTCCAGCATGACCTGGTCTGGCGAAACCTATGCCATGTTGCAGGGAGAAGAGGTTTTTCTTACACGGGCTGCAATACCCAGCAGGCAGACTCGGCAGATTCAGCAGGCTGTGCCGTTTATGGTTGAAGAATACATTGCTGAGGATGTTGAAGATTGCCATTTCGCAATAGGTGACAGGGACGGGGAGGGTAAAGTATCCGTTGCGGTCATCAATTCAAATCGTCTGACCTACTGGCTCGGGGCTCTCAAAGAAGTCGGGATCAGTCCCTCGGTGTTGACAGTCGACGCACTGCTTGTGCCCTATGAGCAGGGCAGTAGTATTTTCTTTGATGGCGATCGTGTCTTAATGAGAACCAGTACATCCAACAGTCTGTCGGTCGAGATCAGTCTGCTACCGGTGACTCTCGATCTTTTGACTGATGAAGAAAGGGAGTTCGTGTCTTTTTGGGTACATGAATCACAACGTGAACAGACAGAGCTTATTGTCTCTCAATTCAATGCTGAACAGGAGAACGCCGCTGCTGTGGATGTGCTGGAATATCAACCCTTCGAAGTATTGTGTCGAGGATTTGGTCATCAGGTGATGAACCTATTGCAGGGGGACTTTAAAGTTGAGGTACAGAAAAACACCAAACAGGGCAGCTGGCGCGCGGTTGCAATTTTAGCAGCCTGCGCTTTTGGCCTGCATATTTCAGTACTGCTCTTCCAGGGGATATATTTCGACGTTAAAGCAAAGGATTATGAGCGTGAATCCCGTGCCTTATATACCGAAGTTTTTCCAGATGATCGAAACGTCCGGGATGTGAAACGACGCTGGCGTGGGCATCTGGGGCAAGTAGAGAGTGGGGCAGGCGGGGGATTTCTCGACCTGTTCACTGATACGGTACAACACTTGTCGGGCACCAGTCTGGTGCTCAACAATGTTAATTTCAATGAGAGTCGTGGCAATCTGGTACTTCAGTTGGAAGCACCGAGAAGTGACGAGTTAATACAGTTCTCCAACGTGTTGGCCAATGCGGGTTTGAGTGCAGAAATCGGCACCATTAATCAGGGTGAAGATTCGGTGAAGGGTAGTGTTGAAGTGAAATTGGCAGGAGGTTCCTGATGAGTATATCCTCCTACCCCCTCATTCAATCGGGACTAACCCGTTATGGGCAACTGGAGAAAAGGGATCGCCTGGCACTGAATGGCCTACTTGTGTTTTTCTCTTTGCTGGCTCTGTACGGACTCATCTGGTCGCCTGCAAACAGTTTTCTCGAAGAGAGCAGACAAAACCATGATCGTCAGCTTGAGCTCCTGCAGTATCTGCGGGGCAGTGAACAACAGGCCCGATCAGTCAGGACATCACAACCTGCTGCGGATGGAGGATCCTTGTTATCGAGAGTATCGGGTACAGCACAGCGGTTTAAGGTCAAACCTGACCGGTTGCAACCAGAAGGCAGCGATGGAGTGAGTGTCTTTTTTAGCTCCGCCAGTTTTAATGACCTGATCGGCTGGCTGGAAGGTCTGAGCAAGGAAGGATTTACTGTGCGTCAGATCAATATTGCTCGCGAAGAAGAATCCGGCAAGGTCAATGCCCGGTTAGTCTTGAGATTGTAGATACTCTTCTGATTGGTTATCGAAAATCCCTTGATTGCAGTGAGAAGTGTTCCAGATGATGGCTTAGATCTTCTACGTGACCGGCAATAACATGAATAACCGATTCCTGCCGCTCCATCACACCCTTGATCTTTAATAATCTGCCCTGAACTACTGCGGTACGGAATGTTTCCAGTACTCGCGCCCATACCACTACATTGATATTGTTGGTTTCATCCTCAAGTGTCAGGAACAGCACGCCAGTAGCAGAAGAGGGGCGCTGCCTGCCGGTGACAATACCTGCTACCTGGACGAAACGGCCATGGTTCAATTGTTCTAATTCTGATGCGGTCTTGAGTTTTTTGAACGGCTCGGACTCCCTTAACATCGCCATAGGATGACGCCCCAGGGTTAATCCCAGGCTGGTGTAATCGGCTCTCAAATCATCTGTTTCTGCCGGTGGGAGCAGGTAGGCCACCTGCTTTTCTGCAACATTGTTTAATGCAGGGAGATCCAGTGCGGGAGAGGCGGCACTCCTCAAATCAGTGCCTAATATGCCCTTGGTTTCCCAATGAGTCTGGTAGCGATGCCCTGACAGGGATCTAAAGGCGCCTCCCTCGGTTAAACGATCAAGATCACCCTGGTCCAGGTGTGCCAGGCGGGCAATTTCCTGCAGGCCTGTAAAGGGATGATTGCTTCTGGCAGCAGTAATTCGATTGGCTGTATCTTCCTTTAGACCCTTTATACGCTGAAAGCCTAACCGGATTGCCGGTTGTGAGAAATCGCCAGGCATTGAAGAGATTAATCTGGTGGGCTGTTCCAGCGTTGATTCCCATTCGCTGGTCATAATGTCTACAGGCCGTACCTCAACATTGTGACGTTTAGCATCCTGTACCAGTTGCGATGGTGAATAGAATCCCATTGGCTGACTGTTCAGCAGGCCACAGTAAAATGCGGCAGGCTCATGGTGTTTGATCCAGGCAGAGAAATACACCAGCAACGCAAAACTCGCCGCATGTGATTCCGGGAAACCGTAATCACCGAAGCCCTTGATCTGCTCAAATATGCGTTCGGCAAATTCTCTCTCATGACCTCGTTCCAACATGCCGTTAATCAGCTTTTGCTCAAATACCTCCAGACCCCCTTTGCGTTTCCAGGCTGCCATGGCCCGCCTTAAGCGATCTGCCTCACCTGGCGTAAACCCTGCTGCAACGACTGCAAGCTTAATAACCTGCTCCTGAAAAATGGGTACGCCGAGGGTTCGTTCCAATACAGATCTGACAGCATCGTTAGCATAGGTGACGGCTTCTTCGCCATTTCGGCGTTTTAGAAACGGGTGCACCATATTGCCCTGAATAGGGCCTGGGCGAACAATTGCCACCTCGATAACCAGGTCATAAAAATTCTTCGGCTTTAAACGCGGTAGCATTGAGATCTGTGCTCTTGATTCCACCTGGAAGACGCCGATACTGTCACCTCTTTGCAGCATCTGATACGTGAGCGGATCTTCTGGTGGAATCCTGGCGATGGTCAGCCTGGTGCCTCGGTATTCATTGATCATTTTCAGGCTTTTGCGAATCGCCGTCAGCATGCCCAGCGCCAGTACATCAACTTTGAGCAGTCCCAGAGATTCCAGATCGTCCTTGTCCCATTGGATTATGGTGCGCTCATCCATGGCTGCATTTTCAATCGGGACCAGATGAGAAAGGGGCCCGCGTGATATCACAAAGCCGCCAACATGCTGGGACAGATGGCGCGGGAAGCCAAGTATCTCGTTTACTAATGTCATAAACTGACTAATGATCGGACTTCTGGGGTTGATACCGGCTTCTTCGAACCGGGTGAGTAATTCATCCCGCTTATCCCACCAGGACAGGGATTTAGCCAGATGATCAACCAGTTGCAGGTCCATACCTAACGCCTTGCCAACATCCCTGACGGCACTTTTTGGCCGGTAGGTCACGACGGTTGCTGCAATGGCGGCACGCTCGCGACCATACTTTTTGTAGATGTACTGAATGACCTCTTCACGCCGTTCGTGTTCAAAGTCGACATCAATATCAGGTGGCTCGTTGCGCTCTTTGGAGATAAATCGCTCAAACAGCAGACTTATTCTGGCAGGGTCGACTTCGGTGACCTTGAGGCAATAACACACGGCACTATTCGCAGCTGAACCGCGCCCCTGGCACAAGATGCTTTGACTGCGGGCAAAGTGAACGACATCGAATACTGTCAGAAAGTAATATTCGTATTCCAACTCTGCAATCAGTTTAAGCTCTTTTTCAATGATCTCTCGCACCTCTGGTGCGACACCATTTGGCCAGCGCTCATTTGCGCCTGTCTCCACCAGCTGACGCAAATATTCGCTGGCTGTGAGATGAGGCGGAACTAATTCCTCCGGGTATTCATAGCGTAATTCATCTAAGGAGAAGTCGCATAAATCGGCGATGCGCACGGTCTCATCCAGCAGACGAGCAGGATAGAACTGAGAGATGACCGATAAGGGCCGCAGGTATTTCTCCCGGTTCGCAAACAGTAACTTGCCTGCAAGCCGTACTGACTGTCCCATGCGAACAGCAGAGACAACATCCTGAAGTGCCTTTCGGTCCGGATGATGCATATGAACATCACCCATCGCCACCATGTTGAGCTGCAGGGATTCACAGAGTTCAAAAGCCTGTCTGTAACACCTCAGTTCACGACCGTCGGGAAAGATCTCAATGCCCAGCCACAATCGTTGCTTGAAGATGCTCTTCAGCTGGTTGCCTAGGTAGGCATCACGTCTTCCATTACTATTGGAAGGCAGCCAGATTACCAGGCACTGATCCAGGCCGAAGTTGAGATCTTTTAAGCGGAGCTGGTATTCACCTTTCTCAGCCCGCCGTCTGCCAATGGTAATGAGATTGCAAATCTGCCCATAGCCCGTTCGATTAGGCGCCAGCAGAATCAGGTGAATGTCTTCATCGAGATGGAACTCGCTGCCGACGATCAGCTTAATGCCGCACTCCTTGGCCGCCACATGCGCCTTAACAACGCCTGCCATGGAACATTCATCGGTCACCGCAATGGCTGAATAACCCAGTAAACCAGCCTGCTTTACCAGTTCCTCCGGATGTGATGCACCGCGCAGAAATGAATAATTGCTGATGCAATGCAACTCCGCATAGTCATGATGGCCTTGGGCTTGTCTGCGTGTTCGTAAGTCGAGGGATGACATCTATCCATAATACTGTGTATATATACAGTAACTGGTAATATATACAGTAATAATAAAATTTGCAAAGCAAATTTATGAAGGATCTAAACCTGTACGTCGTCAAAGATAATTGACTAAAGGCTACCTGATTTAACAGAGAGTTTGGCTCATCAGGTTCGTTTTTTCATATGATTAGCGTAATGCATTTGTCGCTGCATGGCGAAGGTGTTTTGCTTAATCAGTTTGCGTTGTTTCAATATGGCCTCTCCTCGTCCATAGAACACAGCCTCCGGCACTAGGTTATCCAGCAATTCATGATATCGCTCATGGTTATAGTAGTTAACGTGTGTGACGTCAGCCCATAGGGGACCATTAACGCTATAGCTATCAAATCTTCCTTGCAGATATCTCAGAATGGGGCGTTAATGGTTCCTATACTCAGATATTGCAAAGAACTCTTTCCTACAGAACCTCTGCCTGATTGCTGTTTGTTTGCGTGCCACCAATTCAGTAATAATCCCAATGTAGTATTTGCCCAAATTACCAAAGCCTTTTCAACCCGCGTGTTAGCAAGTTGAATTGAAATCCACGCTCTACCGCCAATAGTTTTTGATGGAGTAAATTGCATACTCGTGGATTGACTAACGAGTGAACGCCGGTAGCCTACTCGATGGGCAGTCATCTTCTATGCCTTTACAAAAGCGGACATGGCGGCTGCGCCAACTACGACGATATATAGAAAGTTTGAGCGTCCCGCGCCTGAACCAGTCGCTTCAGTCGAGAAGGTTTGCACGGATCGCCGCTCTCATTTCCGGCGTGACGCCCAGTTCCCGCTCCAGATAAGTTGCGACGTCGCCATACTTCGCCTCTATGGCACTGAGCGAAGCCTCCAACCAATGCTTTTCGACGCCGCCTTGCGGAACGCCCGCGGGCGTGACCGCGTTGGTGAGCAGATAATCCTCGTAAATGGTCTGCTGCGGCACGTCCAGCAGGGAAAGCACGAGCGCCGCTGCGAGGCCCGTGCGGTCCTTGCCGGCGGAACAATGAACCAGAAGCGGCAAGCCCCCGGGTTTGGTGAGAGTGGTAAAGACTTTCGCCAACTCAGCCTTAGCAGCAAAGGGCATGCGCCTGTAGATCTCAGTATAAAGCCGATCGAGCGCCGTGCTGTCCGGTGGGTTTTGCGCCCGGGCTGCAGCCATCTGGGCTCTCAACCCCTTCAATCCTTCCTGATCGCCGATGGGCGCAGAGACGAATAGCGGCGGGTTGGGCGCCCACCACTGCGTCGGTACGGCCAGTTGCTGCTCTTCGGTCCGCAGGTCGATAACCGTTTTGATGCCGAGCGGCCCCACGGTCGCGTATTCCGCCTCATTAAATTCCGCTGGCGCATTGGAGCGGTAAAATAGGTGCCATTTCACGCGCTGACCGTCCCTGGTGCTGTAGCCACCGACATCGCGGAAATTGTAGGCCCCTTCGAAGCCGAAAAGGCGCGGGTTTGCGGCCTCGTAGGCCTCTTGTGCCCACGCCTGCCAACCGAGGACGAGCGCGATAAGCACAAGAGATAAGGCTGCGCGCTGCGCGCGGGAAATTGTTCGCGTTCTCATGGGTAAATCCCTCACCACGTTATACCGGAAAAATGCCGGAAGCGTTGAAACGCTCCCGGCAAAGTCTTGGAGGACGTCGCAACGGGTCTAGAAACGGTACTTCAGGTTCACGCCCCACTCCCGGGGCCGGGCGTACTGCACCTGGACAAAGCCTATGTTGCCCAGCAGGTCGGTACCGGCCAAAGTATAGTGCTTGTCAGTCAGGTTGGTGCCGAATATTGAGAGCGCCCATTTGCCTCCGGCGTTCTCGAAACTCAGTCTGGCGTTCAAGAGCGCGTAGCCTTCCTGGCGCAGGAATGGACTGTTGCCCGTATCATGGTAGATCTTGGTCTTGTGGATATAGTCCAACCGACCGATGAGCTCGCCCAAGTCGCCCAGGGGCGCCGCATACTGCCCTGAAAGGGTCACTGTCCACTTGGGGGTGGCGACGAATTCGGTATCCTCGGTGATCGGCGCTCCTGGTTCGAGTTTGGTATATTCGGCGTCTGCGTAACCGACGCCTGCGGTCAACATGAGCCCGCTCGCGGGCTCAGCCACCGCCTCTATCTCAAAGCCCTTGATTCTGGCCTTGGCCGCATTGTCCACGATTCTGATGGGTGCGCCCATTTCATCGGTCGTGCGCACTGTGAACTGAACGTCCTCGTAATCGCTGTAGAACAGCGACGCGTTGAACCGCAGACGCTGGTCCAGGAGATCGGACCTGAGCCCGACTTCGTAGGTCCAGATGTACTCAGGGTCAAAGGGTTCAAAGTCAGTGTCTACAACGCTTGCTCCGTTCATGCCACCGCTCTTGAAACCGCGTGCAGCGGAAATATAAGTCATAACGTCGTCGTTCCATTGGTACTCGAACCCGACCCGACCGGACACCGCATCCCAGTCTTGGGCAACGCTGGCAAACGGCACGGTCTCTTCCCCGGTGACATGACTGGCCCGCTGTCTCCCCACCTCCTTTTCTTCGCTGGTGTAGCGGAGCCCCGCGGTCAGGCTGAGCTTGTCGGTGAGAGCGTAGGTCCCCTGCCCGAAGGCGGCGTAACTCTTGTTATCAATCTGGTAGAACCTGGTGAAACTTTTATTAAATTCCATGAAGTCAGAAAGTTCCCGGTAAACATCAAGCTGATTTTCTTCGGTGCCACTCTCCTCGAAATAGTAAACGCCTAACACCCACTCCAGACGATCGTCGAATGAGTTGCCAATCAATTGAAATTCCTGGCTGAATTGGTCCTGCTCGACGGTCTGTTCCGAATTGATCATAGTGTAGATGGTTCCGTCCGGTTCGACCTCTACCCGTCCGTCCATTTCGCGATAACTGGTAATGGATTTGACCGCCAAACTCCCGAGGTCCCAATCCACAGTCAGTGCGGCGCCCCAAGTGTCGAACTCGTTTAGGTTGCCGCCCGTGGCGTAGTTTGTGAAGTCGCTGTCGGTCAGGAACGCCTCTCCAAATTGAGGATCAACAAAGCCGTTGAGTAACCCGGCCAATGTCGTCGTATTGTTGATCGCCACGGTCTTGCCTGCCCCGGCCTTCTCCCTCACCTTGGTATCGTCAATGGAAAACAGAACGGCCACATTTTCGCTGGGCGTCCAGTTGAAGATCGCCCGACCGCTGATGCTGTCTTCATTGCCTTCCTCGTCTACCTCTTCTCCGGTGAAAAAATCAAGCCGCTGACCATAGCCATCTCGATTGCGCGTGGTGCCGGCGAACTTTGCCGCCAGTTTTCCGGGCACTAGGGGAACGTTGATGTTCGCCTTGGCGTCGATTCTGCTGTAACGGCCAGTGGTGATCTCCGCCGTGCCCAAAAATTCGTCTGTCGGCTTGGCCGTCACCACGTTGACCGCACCGCCGATAGTGTTTTTGCCGAACAGCGTACCTTGGGGTCCACGCAGAATTTCTACCCGCTCCAGGGCCATGAGATCGATGTCGATCCCATTCATGCGACCCGTATAGACTCCGTCCACGTAGAGGCCGACACCCGGATCCCAGAAGATCCTGGGGTCCGTCTGACCCACGCCTCGTATGAAAAGCATGCCCGCCGAGCGCCCTCGCGACGAGTGGTTGAAAAAGCTAAAGTTCGGTGTGAACTGGCCCAGTTCCTTGAGGCTGGTGAGTGACATGGCTTCCAGGTCCGCAGCGGAATAGGCGCTGATGGAAATCGGCACATCCTGCAGGTTTTCTTCCCGCCGTCTGGCCGTGACTAATACTTCTTCAATCATTGCTGACCGCTCAGAAACACTGTCGGGCTCAACCGCATCTACCGCACCCGCTACTTGTGTGGCACCAAACAAAAACCCCATGACTGTTGTAGCTAACAAACTTTTTTTATTCACGTGATCACTCTCCTCTGTTTGAGTATCCGGCATCGTCGAAACAACGATGACGCCCTTCTCGGTTACAACAGCATTGAGGTGAGTGCCTTTTAATAAAATATTCAGCGCTTCCGGGAGTGTGTACGAACCATCAAGTGAATTAACCGTTACGCTTGTTAGTTCGTTGGTACGATAAAATAGAGCATGCTGGGTTTTTTCCGCCAGCATATCGAGTGCATCAAAAGCCCTGATCGCAGGGACATCCAGTTGGTACACTCTCTCAGACGCGGAGACTGAATTAAACCCGGTCAATACAAATATCACCACTGCGGTGATAAATTGCTTGATACTGCAAGCCGTTACTCTATCAATATCTTTCACCACCAGTTGCGCGCTTTGTCACCATTGCTTTGCAACCTCCATTAAAGAGTGACTTTGACAAAAAACCCGTAAACATTTTTTTGTGCTGGTGTCGCGGTGGGTGCTAACCGGGGATAAAAAATTATTGCCTGCTTATTACAAACAGTAAAAAAGCCGTTCATTTATCAGGCGTTTCCGGGGAGAGATGAATAGCCCTGTCACCGGTGTGGTCCGCCTGAACATTAAAGGACACTTCAATCGCTTCCAACAGCGCATCAGTATCACCAATCTTGAGGCGCCCACTGATGCGGGTATCCAGCAGTTCCGGGTCATCGATGATAATCCGGTCAGGTACATATCGGCTGACTTCTTCAATAACCTGCTCTAATCTTTCATTCTCAAAAACGAGCTGACCGCTCACCCACGATAGTTGACGTTCCAAATCATTATTTTGAATAACTTCAGGCTTCGGGGTGGCAACTTCGTCATTCACCTCCACCCGCTCGCCTTTACTCACCAGAATTATTTCCTGTTCCTGGCTTTTAGGTGCAGGGCCATCTCCCTTTTGGCGTTTGGATAGTTGTACCTGACCATCTGTCACGGTCAAAACAATATTCTCAGAGTCCAGACGCACAACAAATTTGGTTCCAATGGCTTTTACTACGCTGTTTCCGGCATAGACGATAAAGGGCCGGTCGGGATCGTGGGTCACATCAAACAAGGCTTCACCGCGCAATAATCGTACGATACGTGCAAAGTTTGAAAACTCTGTTTCTATGATGCTGTTTGTATTCAGGTGCGCAGAGGACCCATCACTGAATTGCTCCAGCCGATGCGTTCCTATGCGGGTACTATGGAATGATGTTTCAGTCGCTACAGGCTCAGGCCCCTGCCAAAAAAACAGACTGACAGTGCAGATAACAAACACGGACAATGCATACGTCATTTTTCTGGAGGGCATCAACAATAAGAATGGATTCGGTACATTTCGTTTATTCGTCTCTGGAATACCATTCAGCAAAAAGTCCATTTCGCTCCACATCGCCGCCAGCTTATCGAGTGCCTGGGCATGTTCAGGTGCCTGAGATAACCACAGTTTCAGTGCACGACGATCACCCGCAGATACATTGCCGCGATCCAGTTTTGTTAACCAACCTGCTGCTTCATTGTCAATGATTTCTTCGCTACGGAGCGACACTACTTGTGACTCTTTATCGGACATTATTCCTTCCCAACACCGCTGCCGGTTTCCTGATGAGGGTTCTTGTGTCGAATACCCGGATGTTGTTCAAACTCATAACCCATTGAACTCAAGTTACGCTTGCACTGCTTGATGCCGCTGGATACATACTTTTCTACGGAGCCGATGGATACGTTCATCTTTCTGGCAATTTCACGATAGGACAATCCGTAAAACTTACGCAGCAGGATCGCACTTCGCTTTTGCTCGGGCAGCGACCGCAAGGCGTCATTAAACATCTCCAACTTCTGCTTGTAATGAAGCGCCCTGTCAACGGATATTTCATTTACCCTTGGCAGAGCATCGTTAATTTCCATGGTAATTTCTCGCGACCGATGCGAAAGTTTCTCTAACACTAGGTTGCGCGACACTCTGAACAAGTAGCCCTTAAGCGATGTTATGGGCTTTTTGTCGTTAGCATGCAGGGTTCGTAAATAGGTCTCCTGGAGGATGTCATCAACGTCTTCCTGACGGGCACGCATCTTCAATACGGAACGAACCAGCGCATCCCGACAAGAAACATACACTTCTAGTAGCTGATTTTCCTCTAATTTTTCAGCGCCACCCATACAATCGAACCTCAAAACGACAGTACCACCCAAACTGAGGATTTACCACATTACATAAAGAGTGATTATGTGCCTAAATCCGCCAAACTTTTTTCACTTTTCGATGCAAATAAACACCCTGGTCTCTTCTGCATGTGCCAAATCGATATCGACAGCCAAAACCTTTGCGCCTTCGCGGGCATAGGCAACTGCGGCGGCCTTGCCATTCCCCCAACCGGGACCGGAAGAACCCGCCCCCAGCACCAATGCACTGTGATATTGCATACCTGGCAGGACAATCCCTCCATTAATCATTGTAGCTTTTCTCTCAGAATTTCATAGGGTGTTCTGCCACCAAATGCGGAGTGGGGCCGGGTGAAGTTGTAGAAGTTTTCCCACTCGATTAGTTTCTTGTTTAAATCTACGTCATCGGTATAGCTTAAGAGCTGATAGAACTCTTCTTGATCTGATCGGTGGGAGCGCTCGACCTTGCCATTCAATTGCGGTGTACGAGGCTTGATGTAGACATGATTTATGCCCTGGTCTTCCACATGCCAATGGAATTTGGCTTGAAACTCATGTCCGCGATCAGTGCGAACTGTGTGAATGCGAAAAGGAAACTTTTCTATAACATAGTCGATGAACTTACAGGCGTACGCTTGGTTATGTCGAGGATAGATTTTTAAGGCCCGGATACGCGTCGCATCATCAATAGCGGTGTACTGATACCGCCTAATAGATCGATTGTTTTTGCCTTTGAATTTCAAGAACTTAACGTCCACCTGTAGGTGGTGTCCAGGAACCTGTTTTTCGTATCTTTTAGTGTGAACCTTTCTTCGCCCTGAGTTTCTAGGGAGCCGGTTTAGGCCATGACGACAGAGGATTCTATAGGCAGAGATGTCACTGATTTTTACCCCATGATAACGTTCCAGATACCACATGATGCGAACAGGTCCCAGATGATAAGTGCGACGCAAGTAGACTACTTTCTCTACGACTTCGAGCGGGATAGTTCTTGGATGGCTTTTGGCAATCGTCGGCTTCTTAACTAGGCCGGCTTCACCATCGTGATTATATGCAAGCTTCCAGCGGTAGAAGGAAGACCTGGCCAGGCCAAAATATCTACATGTCTGCCGAACATTACCGGTCTCTTCTGCGTGCCTTAGTACTCGAAGGCGCCTTTGGATCTCTCGATCTTGATCGTTCATTGGCACAGTCTCCTCTTGAGGTTTTTTTCAAGATAGACTGTCCTGCCAGGTATGCAATATCACAAAGAGCTG